>Ga0182742_1002131_pt1 | contig 22759 bp, 24 predicted proteins | sample eDN5th37CBELigMG_FD_128880 | JGI IMG/M metagenome (GOLD analysis project Ga0182742, IMG submission 128880) | Enriched Miracle-Growth compost microbial communities from Emeryville, California, USA - eDNA 5th pass 37_C BE-Lig MG (version 2)... ... | reverse complement strand
TCAGATCGATGTGCTGGTCACCGACCTGGCAATGCCGCGCGTGACCGGCTGGGAGTTGATCCCCGCCATCCGGGCGTGGCTGCCGGGACTGCCGGTGGTGGTGATGACCGGCTACCTGCCGCCCGGCGGCCGCTCGGTGCTGGCCGCCCATGCGCCGGCGCCGCTCGCCATCCTGAAGAAGCCCTTTGAGATCAGCGAACTGATCGCCGCCCTGGACCGCGTGACCCCTGCGGCCGAGGCGCCGGCGCGGGCGGTGGCGCTGGCCATGGCGGGGGAGCGGGCCTGAACCCGGCCCCGCCGGCCTATTTCTCCAGGAAGGCGCGGATACGGCCGGCGACCTGCGCCATGTCCAGCACCCCGTTCAGGTGGCCGCGATCGCCCGTGACCTCGGCTACCTCCACCGGCCGGCCGGCCCGCCGGAGCGCCTCCACCATCTCCTGTACCGCGCCGGGCAGGAAGACGTGGTCGGTCGGCGTCGGCACCACGAGCCAGCGCGCCTGGCTGCGGGAGAGTGCCGCCCCCAGGCTGGGATACTCGTTCAGCGTCAACTGGTTGGCGCGGACCATGTAGAGGAAGGAATTCGCATCGGTGCTGCGGGCGCGGGCCTGGCCGGCGGCGTCCAGCACCCGCTCCACCTCGAAGCGGTCGCCGATGCGCCGGGCCGGATCCTGGCCTTCCGGCACCTTGCGGTCGAATTGCCGGGTCCAGAGCCGGTCCTGGGCCTGCAGGGTGACGATCTTCAGCGCCTCCGCCATGCCGCGCAGCGGCGGCTCCCGGCCCGCGGCATAGTAGTCGCCGTCGCGCCAATTCGGGTCGAGGCGGATCGGCGCCGCCCAGATGTTCAGCCAGCCCTGCAGCCAGGCATCCACCCCGGCGCTGATCACCGGCATCACGCGGTCGATCATCTCGGGATAGGCGGCAGCCCATTCGATCGCCTGCAGCCCACCATTGGAGGGGCCGGCGACCAGGGCCAGCCGTTTCACCCCGAGGCTGTCCAGCAACAGCTTCTGCACCTCCACGAAGTCGCGCATGGAGACGACGGGGAAGCCCATCCCATAGGGCCGGCCGGTATCCGGGTTGATGGTGGCCGGGCCCGTCGTGACGGTGTTCGGGTCCTGGACGTTGATGTTCACCAGCGTGTCGGCGGCGACGACGAAATAGCGGTCCGTGTCGATCGCCTTGCCCGGGCCGATGATCGCGTCCCACCAGCCGGGCGGCCCGTTGGCGGAGAGCCGCCCGAAGGCGTGGCTGTTGCCGCTGAAGAAATGCGCGATCAGGACGGCATTGTCCCCCGCCGCGCTCAGCCGGCCCATGGTCTGGTAGCCGATTCGGACATTCGGGATGGTGGCGCCGGCGCGCGTCTGGTAGCGGCCTGCCTCGAAGACCTGCTTCTGCAGCACTTCCTGCGCCCCGGCGGGGCTGGGGAGCCCCATCGCCAGCGCCAGCGTCGCGGCCAGCAACCCACGCCGGATCATGCCTCGTTCCCTTCGCGCATCCGGCGGCATGGTGCGGAGGGCGCCGTCGCCCGGCAAGCCCGCCGCGCCGGGCTGTGACCGGCCGCAACCCGCCCGCCCCGGGCGACCGCCTTGTGCGATTCGCGCAACCGGGCGACGCTACGCCCAGGCGCCCCGGTTCGGCGGGGCGCCGCCGCGCCCGACGCGGGGACAATAATGTTCGCTTGGGGGGGTACGGTCTTGACGACCATTTCGCTGTTTATCGTGATCCTGCTGGGGGCGCTGTCGATCGCCTACGGCGTGGTCACCGCGAAGCAGGTAATGAGCCTGGATCCGGGCAGCCCCCGGATGCAGGAAATCGCGAAGGCCATCCAGGAAGGCGCCTCGGCCTATCTGAAGCGGCAATACACCACCATCGGCATCGTCGGCATCGTGCTCTTCGTGCTGGTGGCGCTCTGGCTCGGCTTCGCCGTGGCGATTGGCTTCGCCATCGGCGCCGTGCTCTCGGGCGCGGCCGGCTTCATCGGCATGAATGTCTCGGTGCGCGCCAATGTCCGCACCGCCCAGGCCTCCACCCGTTCCCTCGCCGCGGGACTGGACGTCTCCTTCAAGTCGGGCGCCATCACCGGCCTGCTGGTGGCCGGCCTGGCGCTGCTGGGGGTCGCGGTCTACTTCTTCATCCTGACGCAGCTCGCCGGCTACGCGATCAACGACCGCGTGGTGATCGACGCGCTGGTGGCGCTGGGCTTCGGCGCCTCGCTGATCTCCATCTTCGCCCGTCTCGGTGGCGGCATTTTCACCAAGGGCGCCGATGTCGGCGGCGACATGGTCGGCAAGGTCGAAGCCGGCATCCCCGAGGACGATCCCCGCAACCCTGCCACCATCGCCGACAATGTGGGCGACAATGTCGGCGACTGCGCCGGCATGGCCGCCGACCTGTTCGAGACCTATGCGGTCACCATGGTTGCCACCATGGTGCTGGCCGCCATCGCTTTCGCCGATCCGGCCATGCGCTGGGCGGGCATGCTCTATCCGCTGGCGATCGGTGCGGTCTGCGTCGTCACCTCCATCGCCGGCACCTATTTCGTGAAGCTGCCGGCCAACCAGTCCATCATGGGCGCGATGTACCGGGGCTTCATCGCCACCGGCATCCTCTCCCTGATCGCGCTGCTGCCGCTGACCTATCTGGTCTTCGGCACCGGGGTGCTGTCCGCAGGCGGGGCAAGCTTCTCGGCCTTCGACCTGTTCCTCTGCGGCGTGGTCGGGCTGGCCGTCACCGGGCTGATCGTCTGGATCACCGAATACTATACGGGGACGAAGTACCGCCCGGTGCGGGCCATCGCGGAAAGCTCCGTGACCGGCCACGGCACCAATGTGATCCGCGGCCTGGCCGTCTCCATGGAGAGCACGGCGCTGCCGGCGCTGGTCATCATCGCCGGCGTGCTGTGCAGCTACAGCCTGGCGGGGCTCTACGGCATCGCCATCGCGGTGACGACCATGCTGGCGCTGGCCGGCGTCGTCGTGGCGCTGGATGCCTTCGGCCCGGTCACCGACAATGCCGGCGGCATCGCCGAGATGGCCGGGTTGCCGAAGGAGATCCGCCACACCACCGATGCGCTGGATGCGGTGGGCAATACCACCAAGGCGGTGACCAAGGGCTATGCGATTGGCTCGGCGGGCCTCGGCGCGCTGGTGCTGTTCGCGGCCTATACCCAGGACCTGACCTATTTCGCCCAGAATGCGGCGGCCTATCCGTACTTCAGTGGGATCGGTGCGCTGGCTTTCTCCCTGGCGAATCCTTACGTGGTGGTCGGACTGCTCTTCGGCGGCCTGCTGCCCTTCCTCTTCGGCGGCCTGGCCATGACCGCGGTCGGCCGCGCCGCGCAGAGCGTGGTGGAGGAGGTGCGGCGGCAATTCCGGGAGAAGCCAGGCATCATGGAAGGCCGCGACCGGCCCGATTACGGCCGCGCCGTGGATATGCTGACCAAGGCGGCGATCCGGGAGATGATCATCCCCTCGCTGCTGCCGGTGCTCTCGCCGCTGGTCTGCTACTTCGTCATCTCCTGGATCGGCGGGCGCGCTGCCGGCTTCGAGGCCCTGGGCGCCATGCTCCTCGGCGTCATCGTCACCGGCTTCTTCGTCGCGGTCAGCATGACCACCGGTGGCGGTGCCTGGGACAATGCCAAGAAGTACATCGAGGATGGGCATCACGGCGGCAAGGGCAGCGAGGCCCATAAGGCGGCCGTCACCGGCGACACCGTGGGCGATCCCTACAAGGACACGGCCGGCCCGGCGGTGAACCCGATGATCAAGATCACCAATATCGTGGCGCTGCTGTTGTTGGCCATCCTGGCCCATAGCGGCGGCTGAGTCGGGCCGCCACGCCTGAAAACGACGGGGCCGGCGGAGCGATCCGCCGGCCCTTTACCTTTGCCGGGCGCGCTACTTGCCGCCCGAACGCACGACCGAGGCGATGCGCCGCGCCGGGCGACCGGAGGTCTCGGCAATGCGGCGGTCCTGCTCCTCAATCGCAGCGCGGGCAGGCGCATCTCCATCGAGGCTGCCCAGCAATTCACCGGGCACCTTGCGGTTGGAACTGCGGGTGCCGTCTTCATAAAGAACGTCGAACAGGACGAATTTGGCGTCGGTGCGCCGGTGCCTTGCGGCCATGGATGCCTCCTGCGCCGCCGGAGCGGCTATTCCTGGCTGGTGTCCTCGGGCGGCGAGGGCGGTGCGGATTGCGGCGCATTGCGTTCCGCCTTGCGGCGCGCGACGGCTGCCTCCCGTTCCCGTTGCTTCGCCTCCTGCTTCGCCTGCTTGGCACGGTTCACATCGGCCCGTTGCTGGCCGTAATTCGGTTTGCGCGCCACGCTTCGCTCGTCGGGTTCGGGGTTGCGTTGGGGAGGAGCCGCTGCATGGCGGCCGCACCCAGCCTCAGCGGCGGGGGCGAGGGATGGCTGCGGAGCTGGCTTCCCAGCACGACGCGCTCATGCCCGTATTGCCGCACCACCGTGTAGGCACTGCGCGGCACATGGCCATCGAAGCTCAGGGGCACGAACTCGACGCTCTGACCCAGGGTCGGCGGGGCAGCCGGGCTGCCCCGCCGGAATGACACCTGCATCGCCCGGTGCGGGCCGAGCGGGCTCGGTTCAGTCGGACTGCAGGTTGCAGGCGGAAAGCTTGCCCTGCTGACCGCGCTGGATGTCGAAGCTGATCCTCTGACCGTCCTTCAGCCCGGCAAGCCCAGAGCGCTGCACGTCGGAGATGTGGACGAAGACGTCGGAAGAGCCATCCTCGGGCTGGATGAAGCCATAGCCCTTGGTTGCGTTGAACCACTTCACGGTACCGGTGGCCATTATGGATATCCCATCATGCCGGAGTTCCGCCCAGCGACATGCAGGACGGGCCAATCTGCCTATGTGGGACGGAAACCAGGCTCGGCGCTCGATGGCGAGCTGACGGGACAGGCCGAACCAGACGGGTTGACGCCCAATCATATGGGCCTTCAGGGCAAGGATGCAACCACCTTCCGCGGCGAACCGCGGAAATGGGATGCCCGGGAAGGCCAAGGTGGTATGTCAGTCCACCCGCAGCCGATCCGGGATCGGCAGGCCAAGCCGGGTCGGCACGCGCCAGATCTCGCGCACGGTGCGCAGCTTGCGGAAGCCCACGGCGATGTAGTTCGGCAGCGCCCGCGGATGGTCGGCGGTGCAGGTGTTCACCGTCATGGCGCGGGCGCCGGACAGCCAGACGGCATCCACCGCATGGCGAAGGAAGGCACGGCCCATGCCATGTCCCACCGCATGCGGCATCAGGCCGAAATAGGCGAGGTTCACCACCGGCCAGTTCCGCCGGTCCAGCTCGTAGAAGCCGGCCGGCTCGCCATCCTGGTAGAGCACATGCACCAGGATGCCGGGATCGGCGAGGATGCTGGCCAGTTCCGCCGTGCTCAGCGTCCGCCGCAGCCACCAGACATAGTCGTGCCCGACCGTGTCGTAGAGGTAGCGGTAGAAGCCCGTGGTGCAGCGCGCCGCGCGCGTCACCCGCGCCCCCGGAGGCAGCGGCGGCGCCGGATCCGCCGGCGGACGATCCATGCGCAGGAAAGTCACATCGACGGCGACCGGAATCACCGGTTCCGCCACGATATTCATGCCGCGCCCTCCCGCACGATGCTCATCCTACGTGCTCCCGCACGACACTCATCCCGCGCGCTTCTGCGCGACACTCATCCCGTCAGTTGTCGAGGAAGCTGCGCAGCTTCCGCGACCGCGAGGGGTGCTTCAGCTTGCGCAGCGCCTTCGCCTCGATCTGGCGGATGCGCTCCCGGGTCACGTTGAACTGCTGGCCGACCTCCTCCAGCGTGTGGTCGGTGTTCATGCCGATGCCGAAGCGCATGCGCAGCACCCGTTCCTCGCGCGGCGTGAGGGAGGAGAGCACGCGGGTGGTGGCTTCGCGCAAATTGGACTGGATGGCGGCGTCCAGCGGGATGATCGCGTTCTTGTCCTCGATGAAGTCGCCGAGATGGCTGTCCTCCTCGTCGCCGATCGGCGTCTCCAGGCTGATCGGCTCCTTGGCGATCTTCAGGACCTTGCGCACCTTCTCCAGCGGCATGCCGAGCTTCTCGGCCAGTTCCTCCGGCGTCGGCTCCCGCCCGATCTCGTGCAGCATCTGCCGCGATGTGCGGACCAGCTTGTTGATCGTCTCGATCATGTGAACCGGGATGCGGATGGTCCGCGCCTGGTCGGCGATGCTGCGGGTGATTGCCTGCCGGATCCACCAGGTGGCGTAGGTGCTGAACTTATAGCCGCGGCGGTACTCGAATTTGTCCACCGCCTTCATCAGGCCGATATTGCCCTCCTGGATCAGGTCCAGGAATTGCAGGCCACGATTGGTGTATTTCTTGGCAATGGAGATCACCAGGCGCAGGTTCGCCTCGATCATCTCCTTCTTCGCCTGGGTCATGTCGCGCTCGCCGCGCGAGACGGTGGCGTAGACGCGGCGGAATTCGTTGATCGGCAGGCCGGTGTCCCGGACGATGGTGGCCATCTGCGCCCGCACCGCCTCCACATCCTCGCGCGAGCGGGCGATGAAGGCCTTCCAGTTCTTGCCGGGCAGCTTTTCCAGCCGGTCGAACCAGGCGGGATCCAGCTCGCTGCCGCGCCACTGCTGCAGGAACTCCTCGCGCTTCACCTTGCTTGCCTCGGCGAGGCGCAGCACCTGGCCCTCCAGCGCGGTCAGCTTGCGGTTGATCTGCTTGAGCTGCTCGACCAGTTCCTCGATCCGGTTGTTGTGCAGGTGCACCTTCTGCACCAGCGCCACCAGCTCCTGCCGCGCCTTCTCGTAGGTCTTCTCGGAGCGGCCCTGCAGGTCCTCGCCGGCGGTATAGGCATCCATGCGCTTGGACTGCATCTTCTGCAGCCGGCCATAGGCGGCCTCGATGGCCTCGAAGGCGGCCAGCGCCTCCGGCTTCAGCTTCTCCTCCAGCGCCGAGAGGGAGAGGCCCATGCCCTCGCCCTCCTCGCCCTCCTCGAATTCCTCGGTCTCGGCGGGTGCGACCTCCGGACTGTCGGCATTCGCGGTGGCTTCCAGGTCGATCACGTCGCGCAGATACATGCGGCCTTCCTTGACCGCATCGTGCCAGGCGATGATCGCCTTGAAGGTCTGCGGGCTCTCGCAGAGCCCGCCGATCATCATGTCCCGCCCCGCCTCGATGCGCTTGGCGATGGCGATCTCGCCCTCGCGGGAGAGCAGTTCGACGCTGCCCATCTCCCGCAGGTACATCCGGACTGGATCGTCGCTGCGGCCGAGGCTCTCCTCGTCCACATTGCCGCTGGCCTCCTCCCCTTCATCCTCCTCCTCGGCCTTGGCGGGGGTGGGGCGGGCGGCCTCGCTGTCCTCGCTCTCCTCTGCCTCCACCAGGTTGATGCCGATGTCGGAGAGCATTGCCATGGTGTCCTCGATCATCTCCGAGGAGACATGGTCCTGGGGCAATGCCTGGTTGAATTCGTCGTAGGTGACGTATCCACGCTCCTTGCCGCGAGCGATCAGCTTCTTCACCGCGGCCGTCACGGTGTCGAGCAGCACGCCCTCAACCGCCTCGTCGCGGCTTTCGACCGTTTCCGTGCCGTTCGCGACCTTGCTCGCCATGCCGTACTCCGTTGCCCCCGCGCTCGCCCGGTGTGCCGGACGTTCGTGAATTGCCTCTACCTTATGTCCGTGACCCGGCCTCCGGCCCCAGCTCCGGCATCTCGCCGCCGCGCAAGGCGGCGAGCGTCTCCGTCAGCCGGATCAGGCGCTGCTGTGCGGCCGGGTCGTTGGTTTCGACCAGCAGCCTTTCGGCTTCGGCCCGGTCCTCGATCAGTTCTGCCTCGCCCCGCAGCAGCCCGAAGAAATGCCACCAGCCGTCCAGAGCCTCCTTCGGCTGGGCTTCGGGACGTGCCGCCGCGGCAAGCCCTGCGGCCCGCGTGGCCCAGGCGACGGCATCCCCGAGTCCGGCCATTGCGAGTTGGTCCATCAACACCGTCGAGTCAAGCGCATCGGTCCGGCCCAGCCAGTCCAGGAGCGCCGCCCGCAGCCGCGTGCAGTCGCCTTCCGGCAGGTCCAGGAGGGCGAGCGGCTCCTCCACCTCCGGCAGCAGCATGGGGTGGCGCAGCAGGATCGCCAGCAGGTTCCGTGCCCGCTCCAGCCTGATCCAGGGCGGATCGACGGGTGTGCGTTGCAGGCGGGCTGGGGCCGTCCGGCCGCCAGGGCGGCGGGTGCTGGCGAAGAAGCGGTCCAGCAGCGCGCGGCGGTATTCCGCGGCCAGGGCCTTGTCAGGGATGGCGCGGGCGGCAGCTTCCAGCCGCCTGCGCAGCACGGCCCGCTGCTCCGGCGTAGTAGCGGGGTGGCCCTCGGCCAGCAGGTCGTAGAGCGCGGCGGAGAGCGGGCGGGCGGCATCCAGCACCGCCTGGAAGGCGCGCGTCCCGCCCTTGGCCAGCAGGGTGTCGGGATCTTCGTTGTCGGGCAGGGTGGCGAGCTTCAGGCTGCGCTCCGGCGACAGCAGCGGCAGGGCGATCTCCGCCGCCCGGGCCGCGGCGCGGGCGCCGGCGGCATCGCCGTCGAAGCAAAGCACCGGCTCGGGCGAGATCTGCCACAAGGCCTGCAATTGCTCCGCCGTCAGCGCGGTGCCGAGGGGCGCGACTGCCCCCGTGAACCCGGCCTGATGCAGCGCGATCACATCCATGTAACCTTCCACCGCCACCAGGGCGGCACCGCGGAAACAGCCTTCCCGCGCCAGATCCAGGCCATAGAGGCTCTGCCGCTTGCGGAACAGTGCCGTCTCCGGCCCGTTCACGTATTTGGGATGGCCGTCGCCCAAGATCCGGCCGCCGAAGCTGATGACCCGGCCGCGGCGGTCGCGGATGGGGAAGATCACCCGGTTGAAGAACAGATCCACGAAGCCGGGCCCGTCCTCCCGCATGCGAACCAGCCCGGCCTCGGCGAGCTGTTCCGGGGTGATCCCCTCCGCCTTCAGCTCGGCCGCAAGCGCCCCGCGTCCCTCCCCGGACCAGCCCAGGCCGAAGCGGGCGATGGTCTCGTCCGAAAGGCCGCGGCGGCGGAGATAGTCCAGCGCCGCGCGGCCTTCCGGCAGGTGCAGGCGGCGGCGGAAGGCGGCCTCGGCGGCAGCGAGGACGCCATGCAGGTCGCGGACGCGCTGTTCCCGGGCACGGGCCTCCGGGGAAGGCTTCGGCACCTCCATGCCGGCCTCGGCGGCCAGGCGCTCCACCGCCTCGGGGAAGGAGGCGCCCTCGGCGCGCATCAGGAAGCTGATCGCATCCCCGTGTGCGCCGCAGCCGAAGCAATGGAAGTGATCGTCATAGACGTAGAAGCTCGGCGTCTTCTCGTTGTGGAAGGGGCAGCAGGCCTTCCACTGGCGGCCGTTGCGGATCAGCCGAGTCTTCCGCCCGATCAGCTGGGGCAGAGGGGTCCGGGCGCGGAGCTCATCGAGGAAGGCGGGGGGCAGGGCCATGTGCGAGCCCTAGGGATGCTAACGGGTCCGGCCTGCGGCAGCAAAGCATGCCGGTTCCGGAAAGTGGCGCCGTCCTGCCTTGCTCATCGCTTCGCGATCACCGGTCCTGATGATTGGCCCGGCCGCGGCGCCGCGGCGGATCGCGGCTCAGCCCCTTGGCGGCCAGCTCGGCTTCATAGGCTGCCCAGCGTTCCGCCTGCTCCGCGCCGAGCCGGTAGAGATAGTCCCAGCTGTAGATGCCGCTGTCATGCAAGTCGTCGAAGACGATCCGGATGGCGTAATGGCCCACCGGTTCCACCCGGATGATCCCCACCTCCCGCCGGCCGGAGACGGTCACCTTCTGGTCCGGGGCATGGCCTTGCACCTCGGCCGAGGGGCTCTCCACCCGCAGGTATTCCGCCGGGAGGGCGAATCGGGCGCCGTCGTCGAAGGCGACCTCCAGCACCCGCTCGGCGCGCTTCAGGCGGATCTCGGTGGGGGCGGGCATTTCAGTCCAGTTGCCGGGCCTCGTCCGGCAGCATGATCGGGATGCCGTCGCGGATCGGGTAGGCGAGCCGGGCGGATTCGCTCACCAGCTCGCCGCGCGCCCGGTCGTAGCGCAGTGGGCCCTTGGTGACCGGGCAGACCAGGATCTCCAGCAAGGCCGGATCGACCTCGCCGCCGGGCTGGGGGGTGTTCGGTTGTGTCTCGCTCATGCGGACCTCTTTAGCTTGGCCTGCTGTCGGGCGGCAGGTCCCCCCCGGCATGCGTGCCCATGCGCAGCAGGGCGGTGAGCATGGCGGCGCGCTCCTCCGGCCCGCCGGCCTCCAGCAGCGCCTGCTTCTCGCGCTGCTCGAAGGGGCAGAGCATGGCCAGCGTCAGCACCAGCATGCCGTCGGAGGTCTGCTCCAGCGCCTCCCAGTTCGCCTCGATGCGCCGCGCCTTGAGGAAGGGGCGCAGCGCGCCGAGCAGCGCCACCCGGTCGATCCCTGGCGGCGGCGCGCGGTCCAGATCGGCGCGGAAATCGGCATAGTCCGCCCGCACCCGCCGGTAGCCGCGGCGCATCGGCAGCTCTTCCGCCACCCGGAAACGGATCACGCCGGTCAGGGTGATGAGGAAGCGGCCATCCTCCGTCTCGGCGAAGGAGGAGATGCGGCCCAAGCACCCGATGCGGTAGAGGCCGGGGCCGGTCTCCCCGCGCGGCGCTCCCGGATCCGGCTGGATCATGCCGAACATGCGCCCGGCTGCCAGCGCATCCTGGACCATCGCCAGGTAGCGCGGCTCGAAGATGTTCAGCGGCAGGCGGCCCTGCGGCAGCAGCAGCGCCCCCGGCAGCGGGAAGACCGGGATCTCCGCCGGCAGGTCCGCGAAGGCGGGATGGAAGGCCACGGCGCTGCCCTGCCGCTTCGGCCCTAGCGGAACAGCAGGGAGGACAGCTTCCGCCGCGCCGCGAGCGTCGACGGATCGTCGAAGCCCCAGGCCTCGAAGAATTTCAGCAACTGCTTGCGGGCGGCCTCCTCGTTCCAGGCGCGGTCGCGCCTGATCGCCTCCAGCAGCGCGTCGGCGGCCTTGGCACGCTCGCCCATGGCGTTCAGTGCCACGGCAAGGTCGATGCGGGCGGCATGGTCGTCCGGATCCGCGGCCAGGCGGCTCTCGAACTCCGCCAGCTTGGCGCGCGCCTTGCGGCCCTCCTCGGCCAGTTCCAGGGCGCTGCGGACGCTGGTGATCTCCGCATGGTCACGCAGCTTGGCGGGCGCGCTCTCGATCACCTGCCGCGCCTGGTCCTCCTGCCCCAGCGCCATCAGGCTGCGGGCGACGCCGGCGAAGGCCTCGGCATTCTCGGGCTCCTGCTGCGCCAGCGCGCCGAAGAGCTCCAGCGCGGTCTGGTGGTCGCCCGCCTCCGCCGCGGCCTTGGCTTCCGCCAGCAGGTCGGCGCCGGGCATCTGCCCGCCGGCCAGCTTCAGCAGCCCCTCGACGAAGCGCTTCACCTCGCTCTCGGGCAGGGCGCCCTGGAACAGGTCGGCGATCTGGCCCTGCCAGAAGGCCGCGACCGTCGGCACGGATTGCAGCGGCAGGCCGAGCTGCGCGAGCTGCTGCACCAGGGCGCGGTTCTTGTCGATGTCGATCTTCACCAGCCGCACCCGGCCGCCGGCGGCGCGCACCACCTTTTCCAGCGTTGGGGTGAGCTGCTTGCAGGGACCGCACCAGGTCGCCCAGAAATCGACCAGGACGGGCACCTGGCGACTGGCGGCGATGACGTCCTGCATGAAGGTCTTCTGGTCGCCGTCCTTGATGGGATCGGCGCCGGAAGCGGCGGGCGCGCCTTGGCGGTTCGGGTCGAAGATGACGTCCATCGCAGCGATTCCTTGGGTCTTGCCTTTATAGATGCGCCAAGCTGCCGCAAGGGCAATGGGGCACCCGCATTCTCCTTCCGGCCGCGATCCGGCTGGCCTTGCCGGCCTGTTCCCCAACGCGTCGGATGGGGGCGGGATCGCGGCGGCGCCCCGCTCAGCCGCCCCCGTTCTCCGGCAGGTTCAGCACCTCCGGCCGGTGTCCCAGGCTTTCCAGGAAGCGCAGCAGATCGGCGGGGCGGATCGCCGTGGTCATGCTGTTCACCAGCGGATGGAAATGCACCCGGTCGTGGCCGTGCAGCAGCGCCGCGTCGATTGCGACCCGCACCGAGCCGGGCGCGGCATTGACCAGGCCGAAGGGCGTGACCGAGCCCGGCTCCACCCCCAGCACCGCCCGCAATGCCTCGGCCGGCGCCATCTCCACCCGGCCGGCGCCGATGGCGCGAGCCAGGGCGTTGACCGAGATCCGCCGCTCCTCCTCCAGCACCGCCAGCAGGAAGGGGCCATTCCCCTTCACCGGGCGGAGGAACAGGTTCTTGCTGTGCCCGCCCGGCAGCGTGCCGCGCAACGCCTGGCTTTCCGCCACGGTGAAGACCGGCGGATGGGTGACGGTGCGGGTCTCGATCCCCAGGGCTTCGAGGCGGGCAAGCAGGCCCTCCGGCGTCTCGGGCACGCGATGTCCTTTCCTTCGGCACGGCCAGCCTGAGCCCGTGGCAGGAATCCGGGCCTGGCGGCAGGCGGCCACTGAAGCCCCGGCCGGGCGGGCTGGCAACAAGGCGCGGAGCCGGGCGCCGGGGCAACTCCTCGCGGCGTGACTTGACGCCGGGTGTCAAAATGACCATGTCTCCTTCATCATGTGGTTCAGTGCAACCCTTCGGCGTCGCCTCGCCCACGCGGGAAGCCTGCTCGCGGGCATCTAGCCCCGGGCCTGAGGCCGTGCGCCCGGCGCCCGCCAGGACCCGGGGACGACCTTCTCCAGAGACAGCAGTCGCAACCTGCCTGCCCTCGGGCGGCGCATGTCACGACGTCTTGGAAGGACGAACCGCACCGTGCCCAGTATCACCGATGACCAGGATCGCGTGTTGCACCTCGCGCCGGACGCCCCGGTGCTGGTTTCCCGTGACTATTCCCGGCTGAGGGCGCTGTCGCGGCTCTGGCTCAATCGGGACGACCCGGTGGGCCGGGCGCTCGCCGACAAGCTCGATGCCTGCCGGGTGGTGCGGCCGGATGAAGTGCCGCCCTCGGTCGCTGTGCTGGGGTCCTATGTCGTCTTTGCCCTGGAGGGCGGTGCCCCGGAGTGCCGCCTGCTGGTGATGCCGGAAGAATATGCCGAGGACGGGGAGCGGCTGGCCGTTTCCTCGCCGCTGGGCGCGGCACTGCTCGGCGCCGCCGCCGGGCAGAGGGTGGAGGCAGTGGAGCGTGACGGGCGCCGCCTCTCGGTGCGGTTGCTGGCGGTCAACCATGGCCCTGGCCTGCTGTCCCTGGCCGCAGGCGGGGTGGCCTCCGTCACCCGGAGGCGCTGGGCCGCGAATATGGACGAGGATGACGATCCGCCGCCGAGCGCGGCCTGATTTCAGGAGGAGTGTTCTGATGCAAGCGAAGACGGAGACGGCGGCCCTGCGGCCGCCGGTGGTTCTTTCGGCGGAGGACCATGCCCGGCTGGTCGCGCTGGCCGAGGTGATGGTGCGGCGCAGTCCGCTGGTCGCGCGGCTGCTGCTGGAGGAGGCCGACCGCGCCGAGGTGGTGCCGGCCGGGCACCTGCCCCCGGATGTGGTCGCCCTCGGCTCCCGGGTGGAGTTCCGCGACGCGGCGACGGGCGAGACGCGTTGGGTGCAACTCGTGCTGCCGGGCGAGGCCGATATCGACCAGGGCCGCATCTCGGTCCTGTCGCTGGTTGGCGCCGGGCTGGTGGGCCTGACCGCGGGCGATTCCATCGACTGGCCGACCCAGGATGGCCGGCTGCGCCGGCTCACCGTCCTGCGGGTCGAGAATGGCGACAGGGACCCGGCGGAGGCTGGCGCCGCTGCCCTGGCCTGACCGGCACCCGGCCGCAATGCTGCGCGCCCTGATCACGCGGCCGCGCCACCAGGCCGGGGAGCTTGCCGCCCGGCTACGGGCGCGCGGCATCGGCTGCATGATCGAGCCGATGCTCGAGATCGCACCGCTCACCTGGGATGCGCGGGCAGCGGTGGCGGGCCGACAGGCGGTGCTGCTCACCTCCGCCAATGCTGCCCGCGAATTGCTGCGCGCGGCCGGGGAACTGGGCGGTCCGGCGGCGCTCCCGCCTATCCTTGCCGTGGGCGAGGCGACGGCGCGCCCGCTGCGCCAGGCCGGGTTGTCCCGGGTGGAGGCCGCGGGCGGCGATGCCGTGGACCTGCTGCGCCTGGCGCGGGAGAGGCTCGACCCGCGGCGCGGGCCGGTCGCCTATCTGAGCGGCGAGGCGGTGGCCTGCGACCTGGCCGCCGCCCTGGCGCCGGAGGGCTTCGCGGTGGAGCGGAGCGTGGTCTATGCGGCGCGGCCGGCGGCGCGCCTCAGCCCTGCGCTGCGCGAGACGATGGCGCGCGGCGCGGTTCAGGTCGCCCCCTTTCTCTCCGCGCGCACGGCGGCTGCCTTCCGAGCACTGGTCTGCCGGGAGGGACTGGCGGAGGCCTGCCGCGGCATGCTCGGCATTGCGCTGAGCCCGCGCATCGCCGAGACGATGCGCCCGCTGCCCTGGCATGCGCTGGCGACCGCGGCCCGGCCGGATCTGGATGCGCTGCTTGAGGCGATGGACCATTCCCTGGCCGGCATTGCCGATGCCGGCTTCGGAGGGGCTGCTGCCAGAAGTTGATCCAGCCATATAGGTCCTATTCGGACCAAATGCGCGCCACTCCGGACCCGTCCTGCGAAAATTCCAGGTCGCGAGGCGGGAATTTGCCGCGGGGCCGGACCAAAACGGTTGTCCGCTCTGCCATATCGTGCGATCAGCCGCTCGCAATCATGTGTGGAGGTCGCCGGGCGACGGGCGGCCGGGAGAATTCGGGAATGGAAGGTACAATTCTCGACCAGGCGCTCACGCGCCTCGACGAGGCGGCGCGTCACCTCCGGATCGACAGCGATGTCCTGGAACGGCTGAAATACCCGCGGGAGACCACGAAGGTCCGCTTGATGATCCGGATGGACGACGGGAGCCGGAAGTCCTTCCTCGCCTGGCGCTGCCGCTATGACGACACGCGCGGTCCGACCAAGGGCGGCATCCGCTACCATCCCGACGCCACCGAGGAGGAAGTGGAGACGCTGGCCTTCTGGATGACCTTCAAGTGTGCCGTCATGAACCTGCCCTATGGCGGCGGGAAGGGTGCGGTGCAGGTCGATCCGCGGACCCTTTCCAAGGCCGAGCTGGAGCGGCTGTCGCGCGCATATGTGCAGGCTTTCGGCCGGATCATTGGTCCGGACCGGGACATTCCCGCGCCCGATGTCTACACGAACTCGATGATCATGGGCTGGATGGCGGACGAATACGCCTCCATCGTCGGGCAGTCGGTCCCGGCCGTGATCACGGGCAAGCCGATCGCCCTCGGCGGCTCCCTCGGCCGCGATGACGCCACGGCCCGCGGCGGCTACTACCTGATCCGCCACTTGGCGCAGAAGCTTGGTATCGGCGGGCGGATGCGCGTGGCGGTGCAGGGCTTCGGCAATGCCGGCCAGTTCATCGCCAGCCTGCTTGCCGCGGACGGGCACAGCATCATTGCCGTCTCCGATTCCCGCGGTGCAGTGCATTGCCCGGACGGCCTGGATCTGGAGGTGCTGCTGCGCGCCAAGGCGGCTGGCCAGTCGGTGGCCTCCCTCGCCGGGAAGGGCGGCGTCACCACCCTGCCGCCGGAGGAGCTGGTCACGGTGGATTGCGACCTCCTCGTCCCCGCGGCGCTCGAGAACATGATCCATGAGGGGAATGCCGCGCGCATCCGCGCCAAGGTCATCCTCGAACTGGCCAATGGGCCGGTGACGCCCGAGGCGGACCGGATCCTGGATGAGCGGCAGGTGATCGTTCTGCCCGACATCCTGGCGAATGCCGGCGGCGTGACCGTCTCCTATTTCGAGTGGGTGCAGAACCGCCAGGGCTACTACTGGTCCGTCGAGGAGGTGCATGAGCGCCTCAGGACGATCATGGAGCGGGAAGGCGGGCAGATCTGGGCTGTTGCGCAGGAACGGCAGGTCTCGCTGCGCACCGCCGCCTACATCCATGCCCTGTCGCGGCTCGCCAGCGCGATCGAGGCGCACGGGACCCAGCCCTTCTTCACGAGCTGAGGCGCCGCGGCGCCGAGGGGTGTTCCGGCCTGCCCTCCCAGCAGGGGGCAGGCCGGCTGCCGCGCCCTGCCCAGGCACCCGGGTGGGCGCAAGCAAGTACAGGTTGCTTGTTCCGCCATCCAAATGTATCGTTGACTGAGATGGCGACGGCGACAGATGGACAGCGTGATGCTGGCAGCCGGGATGGACGGATGCCGGTTGCCAGCCCTGTGCACGAGGTGCCGTGGCCTGACGCAGGGGCCGGCGCCGGTGAAGGTGCTGAACGCGGCCGCCATGTGCCGAAGCTGTCCGGTTTGACCGATCCCGACCCTGTCATGATTTCCGGCCATGCAAGCCATCGTGACATTGCTGGCCCCATTCGCTGCCTCAAGGATACTCCAAGGCAAGTTCGTGTCCTGACCACCTGAAAGATCTGCGTGGCAAGGGACGCGATCCGTTGAGAACAGCCAAAAAGCAAAAAGGACGTGCGGGGTGGGAAAGTGAGCGAGCGGACCGATCGGCCACTATATGTGTTTCTGCACATGCACAAATGTGCGGGAAGTTACGTCGTAAAGAATGCTCAGGCGGCAGGCTTCGTCCTGCCTGAAGGGCATCATAATGGAAACCTCCACGGCAAGGACGGTCGCCCCATCAAATACGCTGCGATGTCCCCTGGTGATCTGAGGGGGGTGCTTCTGGAGCAGGTTTCCAAGGGAACCAATTTCATCGCCATGGAGTGGGATTTCCCGCGCCTGGAGACCTTCCCTCAGGATCTTGACATTGTGTTTCTGACGGTCCTGAGGGATCCCCTGTCTCGGGCCATTTCCAACTACAGAATGGACAAAATCAACGGATGGTGCGACAGGGAGATTCGGTTCCTGGAATACATTGACCATAGTGCACTGTATCGGAGTAACAATTACTTCGTTCGGATGCTCTGCAATGCAGGAATATCCAGGGAGGTCGGGGTTCCGGATCTGGATTATGCCTGCTCCGTGCTGGAGAAGTTCCGGATGGTCGCGGTTCTGGAGCAGAACGACCTCCCGGAACGGCTGGAGAGGATCGGCATAGACTGCAAGGACCGGTCGCCGGCCAACACCCTCTCCAGTAAGGAAAAGCGTTTCCTTCTTCCGCCGGAATTGCTGGAGGTTAGCGTTTCGGATATGACGGAATTCTGCAAGAACAACTACCTGGACATGACTTTATACATGATGTTCATGGATCGGCGCAGATTCCGGCTACCCTTGTAATAACGCGCATATTTCCGATCCCGCCTCTCACGCCGCCAGGCGGCGTGCCGCATCCGTCCCAGCCGCCCGGGGCCGAGATCCCCGGGAGGTGTTCGAGGCCTCAAGGACAGTCCTGCTCCCATCGAACTGACAGCGGCATGGCTACCCGTGCCGCCAGTCTCAACCCTCGTCCAGCAGGCTCGCCAGTTTCAGGGCCACGCCCTTCGATCCTTCCACCTTCAGCCGCCCGGTGGAAAAGGCCAGCATCGGGCTGAGCCGCCCGGCGATCAGCTTCTCCAGATCCGCAGCGGAGAGGCGCAGCACCGTATCCGCCGGCTCCTCCGCCTCTGCCGCCTCGATCGCCGCCGGGCCGGCGCCGGTGCCGTCCAGCAGGATCCTCTCCTCCGTATCGGTCAGGTCGAAGCGGACCCGGTAGCCGAGGCGGCCGAGATCGGCCGCCCGCGCCTGCATCAGGACGATCAGGCTTTCAGCGTCCGCCATGGGCTCCTCCATTGGGCGTGATCATGACCCATGAATAATCATGTTGACCTATGCGTCATGCCAGACCGACCATCCAGCGAGCCCCGCCGGGGGGCGGGGCGGGCATCCGGCGCCTTGCCGGGAGGGGTGAAGCGTCGTGAAAGCAAAGGCTTCGCTGATCGCCACCGGCCTGGGCGCCGGGATCCTGCTGGCCGGGGGCGAGGCCGCCGCCTCGGGCTACGCCCTGCGCGAGCAGAGCGCGGTGGGCCAGGGCACCTCCTTCGCCGGCGTCACCGCCCGTGGCGACGATCCCACGATGCTCTTCTTCAACCCGGCCTCCATGGCCTGGCTGCCGGGCATGCAGGCGGCGGTCGTCGGCAGCGGGATCTGGCCCTATTCGGAGGCACGCTCCGGCTCGGCCAGCCGCAACAGGCTGATCGGCGGCAGCCTGATCACCGGCTCGCTCGGCGGTGATGCAGCCTTCGATGCCTTGGTTCCCGCGCTCTATGGCACCGCGGCGGTGGGGGAGCAGTGGCGGGTCGGCCTCAGCGTCACCATCCCATGGGGGCTGGTGACCAAGTATCCCACTGATTTCATCGGGCGCTACCACGCCCTGACCTCCTCGCTGCGCAGCATCGACATCGCGCCGGCCGTCTCCTGGAAGCCGCTGCCGAACCTGGCCCTCGGCGCCGCCCTGGTGATCCAGTATGCCGATGCGCGCCTGTCCAATGCAGTCGATTTCGGCGCGATCGGCGCGCTTTCGGGCCTCGGGCGGTTCGGCCTGCTGCCCGGCACGCGGGACGGCCGCGCCACCGTCTCCGGCGACGACACCTCCGTTGGCTGGCAACTGGGCGCGCAGTGGGAGCCGCTGGCCGGCACCCGCCTCGGCATCTCCTTCCGCTCCGCCGTCTTCCATGAGCTGCGGGGCGACGCGACCTTCCAGGGCGTGCCGGCGCCGCTCAACCTCTCCCCGCAATTCGCCGGTACCGGCGCGCGGGCGAAGCTGACGACGCCGGAGGTGCTCTCCATCGGCATCAGCCAGCGCCTCAACGACCGCTGGACCCTGCTGGGCGAGGCGGACTGGACCAACTGGTCCCGCCTGCGCGACCTGATCGTGCAATTCGACAATGGCCGTGCGGCATCGGTCACGGAGGAGCACTGGCGGGATTCCTGGTTCCTCGCGCTCGGCGCCGAGTACCGGGCGACCCAGGCGCTGACCCTGCGCGCCGGCTTCGCCTATGACCAGACGCCCGTGCCGACGGAGACGCGGACGCCGCGCATCCCGGATGCGGACCGTTACTGGCTCTCCATCGGCGCCAGCTATCAAATCATGCGCAACGTCACCCTGAGCGCCGGCTACACCCATATCTTTGCTGATGACGCGAAGGTTTCGCTGCGCGACGGCGGACCCGGCAGCAGCGACTTCCTCCGCGGCAACCTGGACCTGAACTACCGGGCCAGCGTGGACATCCTGGCAGTGCAGGCAAGGTTCACCTTCTGAGAGGGAAGGCCATGGGCACCACCGCCACCGCACATCCCTGGCTGCGCCGCTACCCGCCCGGCATCGCCTGGGACGCGGCGCTGCGGGAGGAGACGCTGCCGCAACTCATCGGCGCCGCGGTGGTCCGCTTCGGCCCCCGGCCCTGCCTCGACTTCCTCGGCCGGCGCTGGAGCTTCGCGGAGCTGGGCGCGCTGGTGGAGCGGGCCGCGGCGGGGTTCCACCGCCTCGGCATCCGGCCCGGCGCGCGGGTGGGGCTCTGCCTGCCGAACAGCCCCTTTTTTGTCATCGCCTATCACGGCGCGCTGAAGGCCGGGGCGGTGGTGGTGAATTTCAGCCCGCTGAACACGGAGGAGGAATTGGCAGCGCAGGCTGCGGATTCCGGGATCGAGGTGATGCTGGCGGTGGACCTCGATCCGATCCTGCCGCGCGTGCTGAACCTGCTCTCCCGCCCCGGCCTGCCGCTCCGCCGGGTGGTGGTCTGCCGCTTCGCCCGCGCCCTGCCCTGGGCCAAGGGCGTCGCCTTCCGCGCGGTGAAGCGCCGCAGCATCGCCCGCGTGCCGCATGGCGATGATCGGCTGGTGGAATTCGACGCGCTGGTGAGCGATGCCGATGGGACGCCGCCGGCAGCCGTCCGGCCGCAGGACATCGCCGTGCTGCAATATACCGGCGGCACGACCGGCGCGCCCAAGGGCGTGATGCTGACGCATGCCAATCTCTGCGCGAATCTCCGCCAGGTGCAGGCCTGGTTCTCCGGCCTGCGGGAGGGGGAGGAGCGGATGCTGGCCGTCCTGCCCTTCTTCCATGTCTTCGCCATGACCGTGGCGATGAATGCGGCACTGGCCTGGGGCGCAGAGCTGGTGATGCTGCCGCGCTACGACTATCCCTCCCTGATGGCGGCGATCCGCCGCCGGCGGCCGACCGTGATGCCGGGCGTTCCGACGCTGTTCAAGGCCATGCTGGACAATGGCGCCTCGCGGGAGGACTTGGCCTCCATCCGCGTCTGCATCTCCGGCGGCGCGCCGCTGCCATTGCAGGTGAAGCGCGATTTCGAGGCGCGGGCCGGCTGCATCCTGGTTGAGGGGTATGGCCTGACCGAAGCCTCGCCCGTCTGCTTCTGCAACCCATTGGAGGGGGAGAACCGCGCCGGCACCATCGGCCTGCCCCTGCCGGGTCTGCGGGCCGAGATCCGCTCGCTGGAGGATCCCTCTCGCGCCTTGCTGCCGGGCGAGCGGGGCGAGCTGTGCGTCGCCGGCCCGAACGTCATGGCGGGCTACTGGAACCGGCCGGAGGAGACGGCGCAGGTCCTCGGCCCGGACGGTTTCCTGCGCACCGGCGATATCGGCGTGATGGATGAGGACGGCTATGTCACGCTGGTGGACCGGATCAAGGACCTGATCCTCGTCTCCGGCTTCAATGTCTATCCGCGAATGGTGGAGGAGGCGCTGTACCGCCACCCGGATGTGGTTGCGGCGACCGTGGTCGGCATGCCGGACGACTATCGCGGCGAAAGCCCGGCTGCCTTTGTCCAGGCCCGGCCCGGCTCCGGCCTCACTGAGGGCGCCTTGCGCGAATTCCTCAAGGACAAGCTGTCTCCGGTGGAGATGCCGCGGCTGATCGAGCTGCGCGATGCGCTGCCGCGCACCCCGGTCGGCAAGCTCTCCAAGAAGGAGTTGCGGGCCGAGTTGCTGGAACGGCTCCGGGCCGGCCAGGACGCGCGATGACGGGGCTTGCGCACGGTGCGGCGGAGGACCATGGAGGGCGCGGCCAAGGGGACCCCCCACGAGGCCCGACCCGCGATGCGAGAGCTCTATACCGTCAACCAGCTTGCCGAGGAACTCGGCATCACCGGCCGCGCCATCCGCTTCTACGAGGCGAAGGGGCTGATCGCGCCGCGGCGCGCCGGTATCACGCGGGTCTTCGATCGGCGCGACCGGGCGCGGCTGATCCTGGTGCTGCGCGGCAAGCGGCTCGGCTTCTCGCTGGCAGAGATCCGGGACTTCCTGGACCTCTACGATGCCGACCGGACGCAGGTGGCGCAGGTGTGCCTGCTGCTCGAAAAGACGCGCAGGCGCATCAAGGAGCTGGAGCGGCAGCGCCGCGACCTGGAGCAGACGCTGGACGAGTTGCACGAGGTGGAGCGGCAGGCACTGGAATTGCTGCAGGACCGGGGCATCCCCGTGCCCGCCGGGACAGAGGATCAACCGGCTACGGGCGGCTGAGCGCGGATGGCGCACCGCCTGTGGCCAGCGTCATGCCGGAAGGGCGGGCGCCGGAACAGGGGTGCGGCAGATGACCGATGTGGTGATCGCGGCTTACAGGAGGTCGCCTTTCCATTTCGCCAACAAGGGCGAACTGACAAAGGTCCGCCCGGATGAGATGGCGGCACAGGTGGTGCGCGCCCTGGTGCGGGAGAGCGGCATCGACCCCGCGACCATCGAGGATGTGGTCCTGGGCTGCGCCTTCCCGGAAGGCGAGCAGGGGCTGAATGTCGCTCGGCTGATCGCCTTCCTGGCCGGGCTGCCTGAGAACACGGCGGGGGTTACGGTGAACCGCTTCTGCGGCTCCTCCATGCAGGCCGTGCATCAGGCGGCGGGGGCGATCCGCATGGGGGCGGGGGATGCCTTCCTCTGCGCCGGGGTGGAGAGCATGACGCGGGTGCCGATCATGGGCTTCAACCCCATGCCGCATCCGGGTTTGGCCAAGGATTTCCCGCAGGCCTATATCAGCATGGGCGAGACGGCGGAGAATGTCGCCCGCCGCTACCAGGTGACGCGGCGCGACCAGGAAGCCTTCGCTGTGGAGAGCCACCGCAAGGCGGCCGAGGCGCAGCAGGAAGGGCGCCTGGATGCGGAGATCGTGCCCATCACCGCGAACGGCAAGACGGTGGAGCGCGACGGCTGCATCCGGCCGGAGACGACAGCGGAGGGCCTGGCCGGGCTGAAGCCCGCCTTCCAGCAGGATGGCACGGTGACGGCAGGCACTTCCTCCCCGCTGACGGATGGGGCGGCGGCGCTACTGGTCTGCAGCGCGGAGTATGCGAAGGCGCACGGGCTGACGCCACTGGCGCGGGTGAAGTCCATCGCCGTCGCCGGCTGCGCTCCGGAGGTGATGGGCATGGGGCCGGTGGAGGCCAGCCGCAAGGCTCTGGCCCGCGCCGGCATCAGCGTGCGCGACCTGGACGTGGTGGAGCTGAACGAGGCTTTTGCCAGCCAGGCGCTCGCCTGCATGCGCGAGCTTGGCCTGGATGAAGCAAAGGTGAACAAGGATGGCGGCGCCATCGCGCTCGGACATCCCCTGGGCGCGACGGGGGCGCGCATCACCGGCAAGGCGGCGCAGATCCTGGCGCGGGAGGGCGGGCGCTATGCGCTCGCCACGCAATGCATCGGCGGTGGCCAGGGCATCGCCACGGTCCTGGAGGCGGTGCGGTGACGGCCTCCATCCACAGAGTCAGCGTGATCGGCGCCGGCGTGATGGGCGCCGGCATCGCGGCG
>Ga0182742_1002130_pt1 | contig 22777 bp, 19 predicted proteins | sample eDN5th37CBELigMG_FD_128880 | JGI IMG/M metagenome (GOLD analysis project Ga0182742, IMG submission 128880) | Enriched Miracle-Growth compost microbial communities from Emeryville, California, USA - eDNA 5th pass 37_C BE-Lig MG (version 2)... ... | reverse complement strand
CGCCAAGGCCGAGTTCTATCCCAACGTGAACCTGGTGGCCTTCGCCGGCTTCCAGGCCATGGGCACCGGCAACCTGCTGGGCGCCGACGCCCGCATGGCCGGGTTCGGCCCGGCGGTCACGCTGCCGATCTTCCACGGCGGCGAACTCAACGCCAATCTGGCCGGCCGCCGCGCCGACGCCGACCTGGCCGTCTCGGACTACAACCAAACCGTGCTGGACGCGGTGCGCCAGGTGGCCGACGCGCTCGACGCCCTGCGCCTGCTGGACCGCGAAAAGGCCGAGCAGCGCCAGGCCCGCGAAGCCATCGACGCGGCCTACGACCTGGCCGTCAAGCGCTACAAGGCCGGCATGGGCAACTACATCTCCGTGCTCATCGCGCAGACCGGCGTGCTGACCCAGGCGCGCCTGGAAACCGATCTGCGCATCCGCGCCTACCAGCTCGACGCCAACCTGGCCAATGCCCTGGGCGGAGGCTACGTCCCCGCCGCCGGGTCCGAACCCGCCACGTCTTCCACTCATTGAACGCTCCCCGGATTCAGACGTCATGACCGCTGCCACTCCCGCCGCCAATCCCGCCCGTAAACGCCTGCTGCTGCTGCTGGCCACCGGGGCCTTCATACTCGTCGCGATCGCCTACGGCATCTGGTGGGTGCTGTTCGGCGCCCACTTCGAAAGCACCGACGACGCCTACGTGCACGGCAACCTGGTGCAGATCACGCCCCAGGTGCCTGGCACGGTCGTGGCCATCGAGGCCGACGACACGGAAACCGTCGCCGCCGGCCAGCCGCTGGTGCGGCTGGACCCCGCCGACACCGACGTGGCCCTGCAACAGGCCCAGGCCAAGCTCGCGCAGACCGTGCGCCAGGTGCGCACCATCTATGTCCAGAACGACGCGCTGGCCGCCGACGTGGACCTGCGCCGCGCCGACATCCTGCGCGCGGAGGCTGAACTCAACCGCGCCCAGAGCGACGTCAAGCGCCGCCAGCTGCTGGCCAAGTCCGGCGGCGTCAGCGGCGAGGAAATCCTGCACGCCGAAGTCGCGCTGAAGTCGGCCCAGTCCGGCCTGGCCCAGGCGCGCGCCGCGCTAGCGGCCTCGCGCGCCAAGCTGGAGACGAACCAGGCCCTGACCCAGGGCACGACGGTGGCCGAGCATCCCGACGTGCGCCAGGCCGAGGCCGGCCTGCGCAACGCCTGGCTGGCGCAGTCGCGCACCGTGCTGCCCGCGCCGGTGGCCGGCATCATTGCCCGGCGCAGCGTGCAGGTCGGCCAGCGGGTCGCCCCCGGCTCGGCGCTGATGACGGTGGTGCCGCTGGACCAGGTCTGGGTGGAAGCGAATTTCAAGGAAGGCCAGCTGCGCAAGATGCGCATCGGCCAGCCGGCCAAGCTGGTGGCCGACCTGTACGGCAGCTCGGTGACCTATCACGGCACCGTCGCCGGCCTGGACGCCGGCACCGGCAGCGCCTTCGCGCTGCTGCCGGCCCAGAACGCCACCGGCAACTGGATCAAGGTGGTGCAGCGCGTGCCCGTGCGCATCGCGCTGGACCCGGAAGACCTGAAAAAGCACCCGCTGCGCGTGGGCCTGTCGATGGACGTGAAAGTCGACGTGGGCAAGCAGGAAGGCGAGCCGCTGACGCAGGCCGAACGCAAGGAGCCGGTCTGGTCGACCCGCGCCTTCGAGCCGGCCCATGACGAAGTCGACGCCATGATCGCCAGAATCATCAAGGCCAACCTCGCATCATGAACGCCACCGCCCAGCCCGCGGGCGCGGCAGCCGCCCCCCAGCCCGCCCGGCCGCCGGGCGCCCATCCGCCGCTCGAAGGCGCGACCCGCATCATCGGTTCGATCGCGCTGTCGACCGCGGTGTTCATGAACGTGCTGGACACCTCGATCGCGAACGTGTCCATCCCCACCATCTCGGGCGACCTGGGCGTCAGCACCAGCCAGGGCACCTGGGTCATCACCTCGTTTGCCGTCGCCAACGCCATCACGGTGCCGCTGACCGGCTGGCTGACGCAGCGCTTCGGCCAGGTGCGCCTGTTCCTGATCTCGACGCTGCTGTTCGTGCTGGCCTCGTGGCTTTGCGGCTTCTCGCCGTCGCTGGAGGCGCTGATCGCGTTCCGCGTGCTGCAGGGCGCGGTCGCCGGCCCCATGATCCCGCTGTCGCAGGCGCTGATGCTGGCCAGCTTCCCCAAGTCCAAGTCGGGCATGGCGCTGGCGGTCTGGTCCATGACCACGCTGGTCGCGCCCGTGGCCGGGCCGCTGCTGGGCGGCTGGATCTCCGACAACTACACCTGGCCGTGGATCTTCTACATCAACGTGCCGGTGGGCCTGCTGGCCGCCTGGATCAGCTGGCGCATCTACGGCAACCGCGAATCGCAGACCCGCAAGCTGCCGATCGACAAGGTGGGCCTGGCGCTGCTGGTGGTCTGGGTGGGCGCGCTGCAGATCATGCTGGACAAGGGCAAGGAACTGGACTGGTTCGCCAGCTCCACCATCATCGCGCTGGCCGCGATCGCCTTCGTGGCCTTCGTTTTCTTCCTGATCTGGGAACTGACCGACGCCCACCCCGTGGTGGACCTGCGGCTCTTCAAGATCCGCAACTTCACGGTCGGCGCGCTGACGCTGGCGGTGGCCTACGGCGTGTTCTTCGGCAACGTGGTGCTGCTGCCGCTATGGCTGCAAAGCAATATGGGCTATACGGCCACCTACGCCGGCCTGGTGACCGCGCCGGTGGGCCTGCTGGCCATCCTGCTCACGCCCATCGTCGGCCGGATGCTGGCCACGCGCGACCCGCGCCAGATCGTGACGGTGGCCTTCCTGATCTTCGCGCTGGTGTGCTTCATGCGCTCGGGCTTCAATACGCAGACCGACGTGCGCACCCTGATGACGCCGACCATCATCCAGGGCGCGGCGATGGCGGCCTTCTTCGTGCCGCTGACCGCGATCACGCTCACCAGCATCGAGCCATGGCGCATTCCCGCGGCCTCGGGCCTGTCGAACTTCCTGCGCCTGACCGCCGGCGCGTTCGGCACCTCGATCTCCACCACGCTGTGGGAAAACCGCGCCACCATGCACCACGCCCAGCTGACCGAAGCGGCCCGCCCCGGCGAGCCGGCCTTCGACCATACGCTGAACACGCTGCAGAACAGCCTGGGCGTGTCGCACCAGCAGGCGCTCAGCATGATAGACGGCATGATCAACGGCCAGGCCTTCACCATGTCGGCGCTGGACGTGTTCTACGCGTCGGCGATCATCTTCCTGGCGTTGACCGGACTGGTATGGTTCGCGCGCCCGCGCTCGGCCCAGGGCGGCGGCGGCGGCGCAGCCGAGGCGGCAGCCGGAGCACATTGATTGGGTCCCCCCCCTACCGCTGACGCGGCCCCCCCAGGGGGGCGGCACTGGCGGACCGGCGGAGCCGGATCCGCGGTGCCCCCGATCTGGGGGGGCGGTGTTTGCTGGCGGGGTTATTCCTTTAGCAGGGTTTGCCAGTCGAGGCGTTCGATGATGTCGGCCGACAGCGCGCTGATGGGCGACAGGTTGAACACCGAGACGCCCCGGGCGCGCCATTGCGCGGACGCGAAGCGGAAGGACGGCTCGATCAGCTGGGCGAAATTGCGCGCCAGCCGGCTGGCCTGGGGCGTCTGCCCCTCGTCGTAGAAACGCAGCCCGTTCTGCAGCGTCAGGTCCAGCCCGTGCACATAGATCTGGCGGGCGCCGCCCGAGATCAGCACCTGCAGGGCCGCATAGGCCACGGTGTCGGCGTCGAACACGCCGAGCGCCGCGTCGAAGCTGTAGCCCAGCCCCTGCTTGGCGTCCAGCAGCTGCACGTCGGGCGTGACCGCGGCCATGCGCTTGAGGACGGACGGCGCGGCGCTGCGCTGGTAGGCGCGCTCGGAAATCAATTCGATGATGCAGACGCGGCAGCGGATCGATTCCTGCGGGATGCCCTGCATGATGTAGCGCAGCACCTCGGGCAGGACGTAAAGCGTCAGGTCGCGCGAGACGATTTCACGCACCAGGTCGATGCGGTCCCTGACGAAATTCTGGTCGATGATGCAGTAGTACTTGAACGGCAGGTCGAACTTGCGCGCCAGCGCGATGGCGCCGTTGACGCCCATGGCGGCGCGGATGTCGAGCCGGTCGTAGGGGATCTGGGCGACCGAGGGGCCGCTCAGGATCAGATGCATGGTGACGTCGGCGGGGTCGTATCCCTGCCGCAGCGGCGTGACCGGCAGCGAGCGCCCGAAGGCGCGGAACCCGCAAATCGCGCCGGCGCGGTCGCGCCAGATCCGGACGAAGGGCCACAAATGCTGGTTGTGCCGCTGCGTGCGCGAGCGCAGCAAGCGGAAAAGCTTGCGCACGAACCGGTCAGCCCGCCCGCCGCCCACATGGACGGCGGGGGAGGAAAAAGCCGAATCTTCCATCTACTAGCCTAAAGCCCTGAGCTCGGGCCGCCCTCAGCCGGCCGCGATCAGCGACGCGATCGCGCTGCCGACCTCGGCGGTCGAGGCATTGCCCTGCATGTCCCGCGTGCGCGGGCCTTCGGCCAATACCGTTTCGATCGCCTTGACGACGGCGGCCGAAGCCTCGGGGTAACCCAGGAAATCGAGCATCAGCGCCCCGCTCCAGATCTGGCCGATCGGATTGGCGATGCCCTTGCCATAAATGTCCGGCGCCGAACCGTGCACCGGCTCGAACAGGGACGGGAACTTGCGGTCGGGGTTCAGGTTGGCCGACGGCGCGATACCGATGGTCCCGGTGCAGGCCGGTCCCAGGTCGGACAGGATGTCGCCGAACAGGTTGGAGGCCACCACCACGTCGAACCAGTCGGGGTGCTGCACGAAGTGCGCGCACAGGATGTCGATGTGGTATTTGTCCCAGCGCACGTCGGGATAGCTCTGCGCCACGTCGGCCACGCGCTCGTCCCACCACGGCATGGAAATCGAAATGCCGTTGGACTTGGTGGCCGCGGTCAGGTGCTTGCCGCGCTTTTGCGCCAGCTCGAACGCGAACTTCAGGACGCGGTCGGCGCCCACGCGGGTGAACACGCTTTCCTGGATGACGACTTCGCGCTCGGTGCCGGCGAACAGGCGGCCGCCGCTGTTGGAGTACTCACCCTCGGTGTTCTCGCGCACGATGTAGAAATCGATCTCGCCGGGCTTGCGGTCCTTGAGCGGCGACGGCACGCCGGGCATCAGGCGCACCGGGCGCAGGTTGATGTACTGGTCGAATTCGCGGCGGAACTTGAACAGCGAACCCCACAGCGCCTCGTGGTCGGGCACGGTGGCGGGCCAGCCGATGGCGCCGAAGAAAATGGCTTCGTGCTGGCCGATACGGGCTTGCCAGTCGTCCGGCATCATGGCGCCGTGCTTGGCGTAATAGTCGCAGCTCCAGTCGAAATGGTCCCACTGGAAATCGATGCCGAAGCGCGTGGCCACCGCGTCCAGCACTTTCAGGCCTTCGGGCACGACTTCCTTGCCGATTCCGTCTCCGGGGATTACTGCAATCTTGTGTTTCTTTGACACCGCGTCTTCCTCTGTTTTTTACCGGGTCCGCCTGTGGAAAAGGCTACGGAAAGCCTTGCGCAGACCCTGGGGAATGCCCCGCCCGAAATGATAGACACAAACGGGCACGGCGCAACACCCTCGCTTACCGCAGCCGCTGCGACAGCCCGCCCTTTTACAAAAAACCCGTTTCGAGCCGCTACCCGATCCGCCTCAGCGCCGGCCCTTGGAGCCCAGCAGGGACCCGAGTATGCCGCGGGTCAGCTCGCGCGCGATCGAGCGCATGGTGCTCTTGGCCACGCTCTGGACGATGCCGTCGCGCTTGCCGCCGCGCGGTCCGGTCGAGCCGAACAGCACATCGTTCAGGCTGTCCATCAGCCCGCCGCCGGCATCGGCCGGCGCCTGGCCGGCGCCCTGCCCGGCCTCGGGCTGCGCGCCCGGCGCCGCCTCGGCCGGCTTGGCCGCGCGTCCGGCCAGCACCTCGTAGGCCGATTCGCGGTCGATGGCTTTTTCGTACTTGGCGGCCAGCGTGCTGCCCTGGCGCAGCGCCTGGCGCTCGGCGTCGGTGGCCGGGCCGATGCGGCTGGCCGGCGGCACGATATAGGCGCGCTCGGTGGGCATGGGGCGGCCCTTGGCGTCCAGCAGCGACACCAGGGCCTCGCCCACGCCCAGTTCGGTGATGGCCGCCTCGATGTCGAGGCCGGGATTGGGCCGCATGGTCTGCGCCGCCGTCTTCACCGCCTTCTGGTCGCGCGGCGTGAAGGCGCGCAGCGCGTGCTGCACGCGGTTGCCGAGCTGGCCCAGCACCGTATCGGGAATGTCCAGCGGGTTCTGCGTCACGAAATAGACGCCCACGCCCTTGGAGCGGACCAGCCGCACCACCTGCTCGATCTTGTTCAGCAGCGCGGCCGGGGCGTCGTTGAACAGCAGGTGCGCCTCGTCGAAGAAGAACACCAGCTTGGGCTGGTCCATGTCGCCCACCTCGGGCAGCTTTTCGTACAGGTCGGCCAGCAGCCACAGTAGGAAAATCGCGTACAGGCGCGGCGCCTGCATCAGCTTGTCGGCGGCCAGCACGTTGACCATGCCGCGGCCCTGGGCGTCGGTGCGCATCAGGTCGGCCACGTCCAGCATCGGCTCGCCGAAGAAGCGCTCCGCCCCCTGGGACTCCAGGGCCAGGAGGCCGCGCTGGATGGCGCCGATGCTGGCCGAGGACACGTTGCCGTAGCGCGTCTTGAGCTGCGCCGCGCGGTCGGCCACGTCCTGGAGCATGGCGCGCAGGTCTTTCAGGTCCAGCAGCAGCTGCCCTTCGTCGTCGGCCACCTTGAACACCAGCGTCAGCACGCCTTCCTGGGTGTCGTTCAGCTCCAGGATGCGCGACAGCAGCAGCGGCCCCATGTCGGACACGGTGGCGCGCACCGGCAGCCCCTGCTCGCCGAACACGTCCCAGAGCGTCACCGGGCTGGCGCCCCAGGCCGGCTCGTCCAGGCCCAGGTTCTTGAGGCGTTCCATGAGCTTGGGGCTGGCCGTGCCGGCCTGCGAAATACCGGTCAGGTCGCCCTTGACGTCGGCCATGAACACCGGCGTGCCGATGCGGGAAAAGGACTCGGCCAGCACCTGCAGCGTCACCGTCTTGCCGGTGCCCGTGGCGCCGGTGATGCAGCCGTGCCGGTTGGCCAGGGCGGGCAGCAGCGCCAGCTCGGCCTGGGCGTTCTTGGCGATGACGATGGGGTTGGGCATGGGCGGCTCTCCGGACCTGGAAACTGAGGGATGCCCAAGTGTAGAGCCTCGCGCGCGGCTTGTGCGCGTGGCAATAAGGGTACAGGCGGGCGGGCTTGCGGCCGGCCCCCGGGCGCGCGGCCCGCCGTCACGGTAAAATGCCATTTTTGCAGACAATTTATCCTGGGAAGCCATGGCCGGACACAGCAAATGGGCCAATATTCAGCACCGCAAAGGGCGCCAAGACGCCAAGCGCGGCAAGCTCTGGACCAAGATCATTCGTGAAATCACCGTGGCGGCGCGCGCCGGCGGCCCCGACCCCGACAGCAATCCGCGTCTGCGCATGGCCTGGGACAAGGCCACCGACGCCAACATGCCCAAGGACAACATCCAGCGCGCCATCCAGCGCGGGGCGGGCGGCGCCGACGGCGACGCCTACGAGGAAGTGCGCTACGAAGGCTACGGCATCGGCGGCGCGGCGGTGATCGTCGACTGCATGACCGACAACCGCACCCGCACCGTCGCCGAAGTGCGCCACGCCTTCGCCAAGAACGGCGGCAACCTGGGCCAGGAAGGCTCGGTGGCCTTCATGTTCAAGCATTGCGGCCAGTTCGTGTTCGCGCCCGGCACCTCTGAAGACAAGGTCATGGAAGCCGCCCTCGAGGCCGGCGCCGAAGACGTGACCACCGACGAGGAAGGCGTGATCGAAGTGGTCTGCGCGCCGGCCGACTACGCCGCCGTGCGCCGCGCCTTCGACGAGGCCGGCCTGAAGGCCGAAGTCGACGGCATCGTCATGAAGGCCCTGAACGAAACCGAACTGGCCGGCGAAGACGCCGTCAAGATGCAGAAACTGCTCGACGCCCTGGAAGGCCTGGACGACGTGCAGGAAGTCTATACCACCGTCGTTTTCGACGAAGCGCAGTAAATCCTCCCTCCCCTGCGCTGCGTCGCGGGGGTGTTAATCGGGGCCGGGCCATCCCGGCCCCGAATGGCTATCTTCAGACTCACCCCAACATGAAACTCCTGGTTATTGGCTCGGGCGGCCGCGAACATGCCCTCGCCTGGCGGCTGGCCCGCTCCCCGCGCGTACACAAGGTGTACGTCGCCCCGGGCAACGGCGGCACGCAACGGGCCGAGCAGATGGAGAACATCCCGCTCACCAATGCCGAGGAACTGGCCGATTTCGTGCAGCGCGAAGGCGTGGCCCTCACCGTGGTCGGCCCCGAAGCGCCGCTGGCCGCCGGCGTCGTGGACGTGTTCCGCGCCCGCGGCCTGAAAATCTTCGGCCCGACCAAGGCCGCCGCCCAGCTGGAGAGCTCCAAGGATTACGCCAAGGCCTTCATGGTGCGGCACAACATCCCCACCGCCCGCTACCAGACCTTCACCGACCCGGCCCAGGCGCATGCCTACATCGACCAGGAAGGCGCCCCCATCGTGATCAAGGCCGACGGCCTGGCCGCGGGCAAGGGCGTGGTGGTCGCAGCCACGCTCGAAGAGGCGCACGCCGCCATCGACGCCATGCTGGGCGACGGCTCCATGGGCGAGGCCGGCGCGCGCGTGGTCATCGAGGAATGCCTGGTGGGCGAGGAAGCCAGCTTCATCGTCATGTGCGACGGCCGCAACGTGCTGGCCCTGGCCACCAGCCAGGACCACAAGCGCCTGCTCGACGGCGACCAGGGTCCCAACACCGGCGGCATGGGCGCCTATTCGCCCGCGCCCATCGTCACCCCCGAACTGCACCACCGCATCATGCGCGAAATCATCCTGCCGACCGTGCAGGGCATGGCGCGCGACGGCATTCCGTACACCGGCTTCCTGTACGCCGGCCTGATGATCGCCCCCGGCGACGACCCCGACCGCGCCATCAAGACGCTGGAATTCAACTGCCGCATGGGCGACCCGGAAACCCAGCCCATTATGATGCGGGTCAAGAGCGACCTGCTCGACGCCCTGGAACATGCCGTCGAGGGCACGCTGGACCAGGCCGACATCGTCTGGGACCGCCGCACCGCCCTGGGCGCCGTGCTGGCCGCGCACAACTACCCGGGCACGCCGCGCACCGGCGACGCCATCCGCGGCCTGCCGGCCGACGCCGAGGACTGCATGGTGTTCCACGCCGCCACCCGGATCGAGGACGGCGAGATCAAGACCACCGGCGGCCGCGTGCTGTGCGTCACGGCCCTGGGAGACTCGGTCAAGATGGCCCGCGACCGCGTCTACGAAACCATAGACGGCGTGCACTTCGACGGCCGCCAGTACCGCAGCGACATCGGCTGGCGCGCGCTCAAGCCCTCGCAGCAGAAGTCCAAGTCCAACGCCTGACCGGAGCCCGCCGATGAACGCCTTGCCCGTCTCCGCCGTGCGGGACTACCTCACCGGCTTGCAGGCCCGCATCGTCGGCGCCCTGGAAGAAGCGGAAGGCGCCGCCTTCCGCGCCGATGAATGGCAGCGTCCCGAAGGCGGCGGCGGCCTGTCGCGCCTGCTCGAAGGCGGCCAGCTGTTCGAACGGGCCGGCGTGCTATTCAGCCATGTCCAGGGTTCCAAGCTGCCGCCCTCGGCCAGTGCGCACCGGCCGGAACTCGCCGGCCGCTCCTGGGAGGCGATGGGCGTGTCCATGGTGCTGCACCCGCGCAATCCGCACGTGCCCACCACGCACATGAACGTGCGCATGTTCACGGCGGCCGCGCGCCCCGGCCACGACGAAGCCGACGTTTTCTGGTTCGGCGGCGGCCTGGACCTGACCCCGTACTATCCGTTCGAGGAAGACGCGCGCCACTTCCACGCCGTATGCCGCGACGCGCTGGCCGGCCACGGCGCCGACTACTACCCGCGCTACAAGCGCTGGTGCGACGAATACTTCTTCCTCAAGCACCGCAACGAAACCCGCGGAATCGGCGGCATCTTCTTCGACGACCTGAACGCCCCGGGCTTCGACGCCTCCTTCGCCCTGACCCGCTCGGTCGGCGACGCCTTCCTGCCGGCCTACATGCCCATCGTGGAACGCCGCCGCGCCCTGCCCTATGGCGAGCGCGAACGCGACTTCCAGGCCTACCGCCGCGGCCGCTACGTGGAATTCAACCTGGTGTTCGACCGCGGCACGCTGTTCGGCCTGCAATCGGGCGGACGCACCGAATCCATCCTGCTGTCCATGCCGCCGCTGGCGCAGTGGCGCTACGACTGGCAGCCGCAGGCCGGCACGCCCGAGGCCGAACTGGCCGCCTACCTCAAGCCGCGGGACTGGGTTTGAAGCGCATCGGTCTCCTGGGCGGCAGTTTCGACCCCGTCCACGTCGCGCACATCGCGCTCGCCCAGACCGCGCTGCAGGCGCTGGGCCTGGCGGAAGTGCAGCTCATCCCGGCGGCCAACCCCTGGCAGCGCGCCGCGCTGCACGCCACCGGCCGCCAGCGCCTGGACATGCTGGAACTGGCGATCGCCGGCCATGCCGGGCTGGCCGTCAACCCAATCGAAATCGAACGGGGCGGCGCCACCTACACTCTCGACACCCTGCGCGCCCTGCCTGGCGGGGCGCGTTACGTCTGGCTGCTGGGCGCCGACCAACTCGCCAATTTCTGCACCTGGCGCAACTGGCAGGACATCGCCAGCCTGGTGGACCTGGCCGTGGCCACCCGTCCCGGCACGCCGCTGGCCGCGCCGCCGGAACTGGCCCGGCACCTCGGCGCCCTGGGCCGCGAATTGCAGGAACTGCCGTTCGCGCCCATGCCGGTATCGGCCTCCGACATCCGCCAGCGCCTGGCGCGCGGCGCATCCACCGAAGGCCTGCTCGCGCCGCCCGTCGCCGCGTATATTGCGGCGCACCATCTCTACCGATAAACCCCACCCGCCGGGCGTTCCAAACGTCCCAAAGCCAGCCTCTCGCTGACCCTGCGCGGGTTATATTTACAGTTATGGATATACAAAAACTCCAACGCGCCGTCATCGACGCCCTCGAAGACGTCAAGGCGCAAGACATCAAGGTTTTCAACACCACGCATCTGACCAGCCTGTTCGATCGCGTCGTGATTGCAAGCGCCACCTCCAACCGCCAGACCCGCGCGCTGGCCTCCAGCGTGTCCGACCGCGGCCGCGCGCTCGGCCTGTCCGGCATCACCATCGAAGGCGAAGACACCGGCGAATGGGTCGTGGTCGACCTGGGCGACGTGGTCGTGCACATCATGCAGCCGGCCATCCGCCAGTACTACAACCTGGAAGAAATCTGGGGCGGCAAGCCGGTGCGCGTCAAGCTGCTGCCGGAATCCACCCGTCCCGCGCCCATCGCCGGCGACAGCGCCTACGACGGCACCGACTACTGAGCGCGCCGTGAAGCTCATCGTCGTGGCCGTGGGCACGCGCATGCCGGACTGGGTGCAGACCGCCTGGGACGACTACGCCAAGCGCCTGCCCGCCGATTGCGCGCTGGAACTGCGCGAGATCAAGCCCGAACCCCGCAACAGCGGCAAGACGCCGGCCCAGATGATGGCGGCCGAGGCCAAGCGGATCGACGCCGCCCTGCCCGCCGGCGTCCTGCGCCTGGCGCTGGACGAACGCGGCCGCGACCTCACCACCATGGCCCTGTCGCAAAAGCTGGAGCAATGGCGCGCCGGCGGCCAGGACGTGGCCTTCCTGGTCGGCGGCCCGGACGGCCTGGACCCCGAACTGAAAGCCGCCTGCAGCGGCCAGCTGCGGCTGTCTTCGCTGACGCTGCCGCACCCCATGGTGCGCGTGGTGCTGGCCGAGCAGCTCTACCGGGCCTGGGCCATCATGACCAACCATCCCTATCATCGCGCCTGAACGGCCCGGCCTCGCCGTAGCAATGACCGACACAGCCCCCCCGACCGCCCGCCTCTACCTCGCCTCGGCCAGCCCCAGGCGGCGCGAACTGCTGACGCAGATCGGCCTGCCCCACGAAGTGCTGCGGGTGCCGGCTCCGCCGGGCGAGGACGAACCCCAGCATCCCGGCGAAAGCGCCGCCGACTACGTCCAGCGCACCGCGCGCGACAAGGCGCTGCGCGGACGCGACTGGATGCATGAAAACCGTCTGCCGCGCCTGCCGTTGCTGGCCGCCGACACCACCGTGATCCTGGACGGCGCGGTCCTGGGCAAGCCCGCGGACCGCGCCGACGCCCAGCGCATCCTGCGCGCGCTGTCGGGCGCCGCCCACGAAGTGCGCACCGCCGTCGCGGTCTGGACCGGCGAGCAACTGCTGGAGGCGGTTTCCATCACCGAAGTCCGCATGCGCGACCTGACGGACGACGAAATCGGCCGCTACTGCGACAGCGGCGAACCCTACGGCAAGGCCGGCGCCTACGGCATCCAGGGCCTGGCCGGCACGTTCATCTCGCATATCTCGGGCAGCTACACCGGCGTGATGGGCCTGCCGGTGTTCGAAACCGCCAACCTGCTGCGCGCCGCCGGCATCCGCACGCCCTGAGACGTTCGCCCGCGATGACGGGCGACCAGCGCTCACTCGATGGGCTTGAAGCCGATTTTCCGGACCAGCGTCCGCCAGCGCTCGGTCGAGGCGGTCAACTCGGCGCCCAGCAGCTGCGCCGGCTTGAAGTCAGGCAGGTATTCCGACCTGGCCAGCGTGTCGCGCACGGTCGCGTCCTGAAGCGCCGACCGCATGGCGTCTTGCAGCCGGGCGATGTCCGGCTCGGGCGTCCCCTGGCGGGCGACGATGCCGATAAATTCCTCGAACACGATATCCGGGTAGCCCAGCTCCGCCAGCGTGGGCACGTCCGGGGAAAACGGGGAGCGGACCGCCGACGTGACCGCCAGGACTTTGAGGCGCCCCGCTTTCACCAGCTCGATGAAGTTGCTGGACAGATTCACCGCCAGACTGACTTCGCCCGCGACCACCGCCTGGGTCAACTGCGGCCCGCCGCGATAGCTGATGGGTTCGAGCGACAGATTCTCGGCCTGTGCCAGCAACCGGCCCACGAACTCGGTGGCGTTGCCCAACCCGGGCACGCCGAACGTCGCCTCCTTGGTCGACCTGGCCCAGGCCACGAACTCCTGCAGCGTGGAATACGGCGCATCGGCGGGCGCCACGACCGACAAGTGGTAGATGCACAGTTTGCAGACCGGAGCGAACTCCGCAAGGCTGTACGGCAGCCGCTTGTAGACGTGCGGGTAGGCGGTGAGCATCGAGGCCGGCGTGAGCGCGAAGTTCGATCCGTCGGCCTGCGCGTTGCGCAGCCAATCCAGCGCGATGCGCCCGCCCGCGCCGGTCCGATTCTCGATCACCATCGCCTGGCCGAGATCGCGGCGGGCCGGTTCGGCGACCGCGCGGGCGACGAGGTCGGGGCCACCGCCAGGTGGAAAACCCACCATCAAGGTGATGGGCTTTCTCGACTGCGCGCGGACACTGCCGGCGCCGCTCATGGCCGCGCCAAAACCGGCCACCCGCGCGGCTGCAACTCCCGCGCCCATTTTCATCAGAAAACTGCGTCTCGACATGCTGGTCTCCTTGCTGGGGCCGGTTTTCGGCTCAGGGTTCGACGATGTTGAAGAGCGGATTGAACGTGTCCAGTCCTTCGAGCAGCTCGATCACCGGCTGCGCCTGGCCGCTGATCTGCGCCTCGCCGCTCCCCAGCGCCGCGCGTAATCCGCCCTGCGGCAGCAGGACCTTGAGCAGGCCCGCCCGAGTAGTGCTGAACACCGCGTCGGCGGCATCGCCGAACGACCCCGGGCGATGGCTCAGCGCGCCATGGCTGAGCGTCAGCTTGTGGCAGCTGCCTTCGTCGGTCATGCGCCAATCGAAGCGCAGCGCCTTGCCCTTGACCCTGTCGCCGACCACGCGGATGGCGATGAAATCGAAGAACAGCGGCATGGGCAGCCGGGCCACCACGCCGATGCTGATTGCGTTGCCATCCTTGGCGCGGGGCCGTATCCCTTCGCGCAGCTCGCGCGCGCCCAGCAGGTACGAGTTACGCCACGTGGCCGATTCGGCCTGGTATCCCAGCTGCTCGAACGCGTCCGCGCACAGCTGCCGGGCGCTCTGGTTGGACGGATCGGCGAAAACCGCCTGGTTCATGATCTGCGCCACCCAGCGGAATTCGCCGCGCTCGAAGTCGACTCGCGCCTGGGCGACCGCCTTGTCGATCCCGCCGATGTAGTCCATGTACTTGCCGGCGGCGTCGCTCGGCGGCAAAGGATTCAGATGCGCCGGATTGCCTTCGTACGGCCCCATGTAGAACGTGTAGATTGCCTGCACGTTATGCACCATGGCGCCGTAGTAGCCGCGCGTATGCCAGCGCCGGGACAACTCATTGGGCACCATCAACTGCTCGGAGATTTCCCGGGGGGTCAGCCCGTGGCTCATCAGCCGCAGCGTCTGGTCGTGCAGGTAGCGATAGAGATCGCGCTGCTCGGTCAGGAAGGCCAGCACCCTGTCCGTGCCCCACACCGGCCAATGGTGCTGCGCCAGGCAGACGTCGGCCTGGCCTGCATACAGATCGACGCTTTCGTCCAGATAGCTGGCCCAGGCCAGTGCGTCGCGCACCTTGGCGCCGCGGATCGGACAAAGATTGTGCATCGTGTGGCAGGCGTTTTCCGCCATGTTCAGCGCGCGCATGGCCGGAAAATAAAAATTCATTTCAGCCGGCGCCTCGGTGCCGGGCGTCATCTGAAACACCATCTCCACGCCGTCGATGACCATGCGCTCGCCGGTCTTCCCGATCAGGCAGGTCGGCGCGATCAGCCCGGACGTGCCCTTGCCCAGGCCTTTGCCCAGGCCACTGTCGACGTGCGATTGCGGCCCCGGCTCCAGATACGTGCCGAACTGGAACTCGGCGCGCCGGCGCGAAGGAATGCCCGCCAGCAGCGACTCCGACATGACTTCCTCCATGAAGCCTTGCGGAGCAATGATCTGCGTGCGGCCGGCCGCCACGTCCTCTTCGCTGACCACGCCCTTGACGCCGCCGTAATGGTCCCGATGGCTGTGGCTGTATATGACCGCCACGATCTTGCGCGGGCCCAGGTGTTTTTCATACAACTGCAGCGCCGCGCTTGCGGCCTCCTCGAAGGTCAGCGGATCGATGACGATCAGGCCGGTGTCTCCTTCGATGAAAGTGATGTTCGCCAGATCGAAGCCCCGGACCTGATAGATGCGATCGCATACCTTGAACAGTCCGTGGATGCGGTTGAGCTGCGCCATCCGCCACAGGCTGGGATTGACGGTGAACGGCGCATACCTGTCTTCGAGAAAATCGTATTCCTTCTGGCTCCAGACGACGTTGCCGTCTGCATCGCGGATGACGGCATCCTCGATGGTGCCGATGAAGCCCCGGTTGGCGTCGTCGAAATCGCTGGTGTCGGAAAAATCCAGCGCCGAGGCCAGGCCTTGCTGCAAGGCTATCGTGTGCGCGTGGGCGTTCTTGCGCTGGGCGGCCGCCGCCGCGGGAATCATGTTGCTGGTCATGGGATGAGATCGCGAGAGGAGTTGAAGGAATCAGATACGTGCTTGGACGCTGGAGAAATCGAGCACGGTCCTGCCCATTGCGCGGCGCTCATCCAGCGCCCGCAGAATGTCGCCGAGCTCGCCGGGCGGCTTCATGGCGATGGGCGGCGCCTGCAGCTTGCCGCTGCGGGCCAGCTCGACCACGCCATGCAGGTCCGCCAGCGTCCCGACGAACGAGCCGATGATTGCGATGGAGCGCTGCGCGATGGGCGGCAAGGGCAGCGCCAGCTCACCGCCGTGCAGGCCGACCAGGACATAAGTCCCGCCCTTGCGCAGCACGGCGTACGGCAGATCGAACGTCGACGGCATGCCCACGAAGTCGATGGCCGCGGCCAGACGCCCTGCGGTGGCTTCGGCGAGCGCCTGCTGGGCGTCCGGCCGGTCGCTGCGCACCACGCGGGCCGCGCCCTGCGCCCTGGCCGCCTCGAGCTTGCCGTCCTCCACATCGCAGGCGACGATCTTGTCGTATCCCATGCCCTTGAGCATGGCGATGGCCAACAGGCCCAGGCCGCCGCAGCCGAGCACCGCCACCCAGTCGGCCGCCCGCAGCTGCGGGGAGATCTTCGCTATCGCCGAATAACAGGTCGTGCCCGAGCAGGCCAGGGTGGCGGCGAATGCGTCGTCGATGCCGGACGCGTCGACCAGGTAGCGGGAATCCGGCACCAGCAAATGCGTCGCAAAGGCGCCCGGCAGCGCAATGCCGATATTGCGGGGCGCCGCGCACAGCGTGGACAGGCCCTCGTCGCAGGCCCAGCAGGTCCCGCAGCCGATCCAGGGATAGACCACCCGCTTGTCCCCCACCCTGACGTCCTTCACGTCCGGCCCGACCGCCTCCACCACGCCCAGCGGCTCATGCCCGAGCGTGAGCGGTGGCGCCAGGCCCCGGTCCTTCAGGTATGCCTTCCTGCCTGCGCCCAGGTCAAAAAAACCGTGCCAGAGATGCACGTCGGAGTGGCAGACGCCGCAATGCGTGATGCGCATGACCACCTCGGAACCCTTGGGCTCCGGAGTTTCGCGCAAGCGGGCCTGCAAGGATTTTCCATGTTCCGTTACGTCATAGCTGAGCATGTAGCCTCCGTCATAGCTGCCGCGGCAGCGGCGCAACAGTGGCCACATTAAGACAGTCGACTTATATTTGTCAATCAACTGACTTAATTTTGATTGACCCTACAATAGACGAACCTCGACTATCGACGCATGCTGATGCCTCCCTCCTCCCCATCCGCCTCCCTCAAGCCGAAGCGCTCTCCCCGCGGCAGCGCGCAAGCGGGCACGGAGAACGTCGATGCGCTGCTCGAGACTGCACAACGCCTGTTCGCCGAGCGCGGCATAGACGCCGTATCCATGCGCGAGATCTCGCGCGAGGCCGGTCACCGCAACAACTCGGCGCTCCAGTACCACTTCGGCACCAAGGAGGCTCTGCTGCAAGCGATACTGGACGCGGGAATGCGAGAGGTGAACGTGCTGCGCAACGACCACATCGACCGGCTGTTCGCGACCCGCAGGCACACGGAACTGCGTGCCCTGGTCGAGGCGCTGGTATGGCCGCTGGCGGCAAAGCTGCAGACCAAAAAGCGCAATACCTACAACCGTTTTCTGGCCGCGAGCCAGATCCATCCGGATATCAATCTGCGGCCCAGCCCGGGCGACACGGACCGCGGCTTCCGGCGTCTCTATGAACTCGTCGAAAGCGCGCTGCCCCAGATCCCTGCCTCGGTGATGCAGCAACGCTGGCTCGCCAGCATCAGCTTCATGCTGTTCGCGTTGGCCGACTATGAGCGGATTAGCGCCCGGCGCAGCAAGTCGGAGCGGGCATTCGACATCCAACGGGCCATCGAGAACCTGATCGACATGCTGACCGGCGCGCTGGCGGCCCCGGTTTCGGAGCAGGTGCTGCAACGCTCCGCGGCTGCGGCGGAAGCCGCCCCTGAAGAGTCCGGGACGTAGCCCGGGTCGGGGCGGCAAGGGTAAGCCGGCTCAGGCCTGGCTGATCGGCTCGCCGAGCATGGGCTGCGGCTCGGCGGCCGTCGGAGCCACGGCGGGCAGCGGCTGCGGATCGCCGGCCAGCGCGGCGTCCAGCCGCTCCTTGTCCAGTTCGCCTTCCCAGCGCGCGACCACGACGGTGGCGGTCGCGTTGCCGACCAGGTTGGTCAGCGCGCGGCATTCGGACATGAAGCGGTCCACGCCCAGGATCAGCGCCATGCCGGCGACCGGCACCGTGGGCACCACCGACAGGGTCGCGGCCAGCGTGATGAAGCCCGCGCCGGTTACGCCCGCGGCGCCCTTGGAGCTCAGCATCGCCACCAGCAGCAGCAGGATCTGGTCGCCCAGCGACAGCGGGATATCGCAGGCCTGCGCGATGAACAGCGCGGCCATCGTCATGTAGATGTTGGTTCCGTCCAGGTTGAACGAGTAGCCGGTGGGCACCACCAGGCCGACCACCGACTTCGAGCAGCCGGCGCGCTCCATCTTCTGCATCAGGGTGGGCAGCGCCGCTTCCGACGAGCTGGTGCCCAGCACCAGCAGCAGTTCCTCGCGGATGTAGCGCACCAGCTTCAGGATCGAAAAGCCGTTGTAGCGCGCCACCAGCCCCAGCACCACGACCACGAACAGCACCGAGGTCGCGTAGAACGTGCCCACCAGCATCGCCAGGTTGACGATGGACTTGATGCCGTACTTGCCGATGGTGAACGCCATGGCGCCGAACGCGCCGATGGGAGCGGCCTTCATCAGGATGGCCACCAGCCGGAACACCGGCTGGGCCAATGCGGTCATGAACGACAGTATCGGCTTGCCGCGCTCGCCGACCATGGCCAGCGAAATGCCGAACAGCACCGCCACGAACAGCACCTGCAGGATGTCGCCGCCCACGAACGGGCTGAAGATGGTCGTGGGGATCACGTTCATCAGAAAGCCGGTGACGGTGGAATCATGCGCCTTGGCCACATAGCCCGACACCGCCTTCTGGTCCAGCGTGCTCGGGTCGATGTGCATGCCCGCGCCGGGCTGCACCACGTGGCTGACGATCATGCCCACGATCAGCGCCAGCGTGGAAAAGCACAGGAAGTACAGCATGGCCTTGCCGGCGACCCGGCCGACCTTCTTGAGGTCGCTCATGGCGGCGATGCCGGTGGCCACGGTCAGGAAGATCACCGGAGCGATGATCATCTTCACCAGCTTGATGAAGGCGTCGCCCAGCGGCTGCATCTGCTGGCCGAGCTCGGGCTTGAATGCGCCCAGCAGCACCCCGACCACGATGGCGAAGATCACCTGCACATAAAGGATTTGATAGAACTTGAGCTTGCGCGCGGGCGCGACTTGATCCACGTCGATCATTGGGATTTGTCCCCACCAAAGCCCCTTGCTCCGGACGGCGTTGCGCGGCGGGCGACGGGGCGTTATCTGTTTTGTGGCCCGGCGCACTGCTTCCGGGCCCATGTCACCGCGCGTCGGAGCGCGGCTTGCCCCGACTTATGCAATAGCCATGCCAGCCCGACGGCGTGCGCCCTTCCATACACAAACCATTGATCAAAAAGGAATTTTTTGTACTTTCCGGAAAGCGGAACCTGGCATTCTGGCGAGATTCCACACAAAAAAGATATAGAATGTGCGAAAACCCGCACACATCATGTCCCGCCCCGCCTCCACCCCCGCCGCCACGGCGCTGCCGCCCCGACCGGGCGCCAGGCGGCGCAAGTTCGCCTGGCTCTGGCGCGCCGGCGGCATCGTGCTGGCCGTCGCGCTGGTGTTCGGCGTGCTGCACGCCGCCACGCTCTGGGCCCGCGACGAGGCCCTGACGAACGCCGCGGCGCAGGCGCGCGGCGCGGCCCAGGTCAACGCGGCCCTGCTGCGCAACAATCTCGACAAATTCCGCGCCCTGCCCTTCGTGCTGACCCGCGACGTGGACGTGCGCGCCGCGCTCGAAAACCCCGCGCCGGGCCAGGTCGTGCCGCTGGACGAAAAGCTCGACTCGCTCAGCCGCGGCGTGGGCGCCTCGGCCATCTACGTGCTGGACCGCAAAGGGCTGGCGATCGCCGCCAGCAACTGGCGCGAGCCCGCCACCTTCGTCGGCGTGGACTACCAGTTCCGGCCTTATTTCCAGGGTTCGGTGGCGCAGGGCTCGGCCGAGCATTTCGCGCTGGGCACCATCAGCCATGAGGCCGGCCTGTACCTGGCGCGGCGCGTGGACGGCGTCGACGGCAGGCTGCTGGGCGTGGTCGTGCTGAAAGTGGATTTCCGCGAACTGGAGGCCGACTGGCGCCAGTCCAACGCGCCGATCTTCGTCACCGACGAACACGGCGTGGTATTGCTGGGCAGCGTCTCCGACTGGCGCTTCAAGGTGCTGGCGCCGCTGGCGCCCGATCTGGCGCAGAGGCTGCGCACCAGCCTGCAGTTCGGCGACGCCCGCTTCCAGCCGCTGCCCTTGCGGCCCGCGCTGCTGGCCGCCAGCAACGGCCAACTGGTGCGCACCGACGTCGCGCTGCCCCAGATCCCGGCCGGCGCACCGCTATTGCATACGACGCTGCCCATCGCGGAATCGCCGGGCTGGACCCTGCACCTGCTCTCGCCGGTGCAGTCTTCCATCAACCAGGCCACGGCCAACGCGCAACTGGGCGCGCTGCTCGCGCAAAGCGCGCTGGCCGCCATCGTCGGCATCGTCCTGCTGCGCCGCCATCGCCAGCGCGAGCGCGCGCAGCAGCAGGCCGTCATCCATGAACAGCTCGCCGCCCTGGTCGACGAGCGCACCGCGCAGCTGCTGGAAGTGAACGAGCAGCTCATCGAAGAAATGGACCAGCGCCAGCGCACCGACGCCCGCCTGCACACCATGCAGGAAGAACTGGTCCAGGCCAGCAAGCTGGCGCTGCTGGGCCAGGTCGCCGCCGGCGTCGCGCACGAGATCAACCAGCCCGTGGCCGCGATACGCGCCTACGCCGACAACGCCGCCGAATTCCTGCGCCGGCATGACGAGGGCTCGGCGCGCGAGAACCTGCACACCATCGCCTCCCTGACCGAGCGCATCGGCCACATCACCGGCGAGCTGCGCGCCTTCTCGCGCAAGGCCGGCACCGCGGTCGGGCCCACCAGCCTCAAGGATTGCCTCGAAGGCGCGCTGCTGCTGGTCGGCCCGCGCGCGCGGCGCCAGTCGGTGGCCCTGCAGCGCCCGCCCGAGGGCCAGAACTACCAGGTACAAGCCAACCGCATCCGGCTCGAACAGGTCCTGGTCAATCTGCTGCAGAACGCCCTGGAGGCGCTGGACGGGCAGGCCGACGGCCGCATCGTCGTGACGTTGCGGGACCTCGGCGAATGCGTGCAGGTCCAGGTCGGCGACAACGGCCCCGGCCTGTCGGCGCAGGCGCGCGCCCGCCTCTTCACGCCTTTCCACACCACCAAGCCGGAAGGGCTGGGCCTGGGCCTGGTCATCTGCCGCGATCTGGTCGCCGAATTCGGCGGCCAGCTGGACGTCGCGGACCCGGCCGACGGTGGCGCCCTCTTCGTCCTGAGCCTGCGCAAAGCGTCCGGCCAGGACCTTGCCGCGAATCCTGCCCATGAAACCAGTCCCTGAATCCGCGTCCCCGCACGTCCTCTTCATCGACGACGACGACGAGCTGCGCCGCGCCAATGCCCAGACACTCAAGCTGCACGGCATTTCCGTGGACGCCCACGCCGGCGCGCGTCCCGCGCTGGCCGCGCTGACCCGTGAATTCGACGGCGTGGTGGTGACCGACATCCGCATGCCCGACATCGACGGCCTGCAGCTGTTTCGCCGGGTGCGCGACATCGATCCCGACATTCCGGTCATCCTGATCACCGGGCACGGCGACATCGCCACCGCCGTGCAATGCATGCACGACGGCGCCTATGACTTCCTGGCCAAGCCCTATGCGGCCGAACGGCTGGTCACCGCGATCGCGCACGCCGCGGAAAAACGCCGCCTGGTGCTGGAGAACCGCCGCCTGCGCGAAGCCGCCTTCGCCGTGGAGGCCGACGAGGTGCCCTTCATCGGCACCGCACCGGCCATGCAGCGCATCAAGCAGACGCTGCGCCATATCGCGGACGCCGACGTGGATGTGCTGGTCGAAGGCGAAACCGGCACCGGCAAGGAAGTGGTGGCCACCGCGCTACACCGCCTGAGCCGCCGCCGCGACCGCCCGCTGGTGGCGATCAACTGCGGCGCGCTGCCCGAAAGCGTGATCGAAAGCGAATTGTTCGGCCACGAGGCCGGCGCGTTCACCGGCGCCCAGAAAAAACGCATCGGACGCATCGAACATGCCAGCGGCGGCACGCTGTTCCTGGATGAAATCGAAAGCATGCCGCTGGCCATCCAGGTCAAGCTGCTGCGCGTGCTCGAATCCCGCCAGATCACGCCCCTGGGCAGCAACGAGGTGCGCAGCCTGGACCTGCGCGTGGTCGCGGCCACCAAGGAAGACCTGGGCAGCCCCACGATCCGCGACAAATTCCGCGAGGACCTGTTCTACCGCCTCAACGTGGTCACGATACGGATTCCGCCGCTGCGCGAGCGCCGCGAGGACATCCCGCTATTGTTCGCCCACTATCTCGGGCATGCCTCGCGCCGCTTCCACCGCGACATCCCCGAAATGCCCGCGTCCATCAAGCAGCACGTGCTCACGCACGACTGGCCCGGCAACGTGCGCGAACTGGCGCATTTCGCCGAACGCGTGGTGCTGGGCGTGCTGAACGTCCCGCCCACGGCGCCGGCCGCCGCAGGCGCGCTCAGCCTGCCGGAACGGATGGAACGCTTCGAGGCCCAGCTCATCCGCGAAGCCCTGGCCACGCACCAGGGCGACATCAAGGCGACGCTGGAAGCGCTGGGCATTCCGCGCAAGACCTTCTACGACAAGCTGCAGCGCCACGGCATCGAACGCCAGCAGTACATGCCGCGGTAAATCGCTGCCGCGCGCCAAAACAAAAACCCTCGCCGCGATATCGGCAAGGGTTTTTTGTTTTGTGCAGGTACAAAAACAAAACCCCACAGGATTTACCTGTGGGGTTTTGAGGAATAAAAGCCTGACGATGACCTACTTTCACAGACGTCCGTCCACTATCATCGGCGCAAAGTCGTTTCACTGTCCTGTTCGG
>Ga0182742_1002129_pt1 | contig 22780 bp, 18 predicted proteins | sample eDN5th37CBELigMG_FD_128880 | JGI IMG/M metagenome (GOLD analysis project Ga0182742, IMG submission 128880) | Enriched Miracle-Growth compost microbial communities from Emeryville, California, USA - eDNA 5th pass 37_C BE-Lig MG (version 2)... ... | reverse complement strand
CAGCCGGTCGTCGCGGCCATCCTCGCCTGGATCCTGCTGGCAGAGCCGGTCAGCATCCTCCAGGCCGTGGGCGGGGCGATCGTGCTTGTCGGCATCCTCGTCGCCCGCCGGGGTTGAGCGCGCTCAGTGATTGTGCCGCGGCGGCGTCTCGGCGATCTTGCGGAAATCCTGGGCGCCCTCGATGATCGCGCCGTCCGAAAGCTGGGTCACCGTCCGGCGATAGATCCGCTGCCAGGGCGTCGCATCCGGCGGCACCGGCGGGATCCCGTCGGCCTTGCGCCTCTCGATCTCCGCTTCGTCCACCAGCATGTCGCACCGTCCCCGTTCGAGATCGATCCGGATGCGATCGCCGGTGCGAAGAAAGGCGAGCCCGCCGCCCGCGGCGCTTTCCGGCGAGGCATTGAGGATGGAGGGGCTGTCGGCCGTGCCGGATTGTCGCCCGTCGCCGATCGTCGGCAGGCTCGTGATGCCGCGCTTCAGGAGGTGGTCCGGCGGCTGCATGTTGACGACCTCCGCCGAGCCCGGCCAGCCGAGCGGCCCGGCGCCCCGAATGACGAGGATGGTTCGTTCGTCGATGTCGAGCGCAGCATCGTTGATGCGCCTGTGATAGTCCTCCGAGCCGTCGAAGACGACGGCCCTGCCCTCGAACACGCCCTCCCGGCCCGGCTCGCCGAGATAGCGCTGCCGGAAGTCCGGCGATATCACCGAGGTCTTCATGATCGCGAAGTCGAACAGGTTGCCCTTCAGCACGAGGAAACCGGCCCGTTCCTTCAGCGGATCGCCATAGGGCCGGATCACTTCGCGGTCGGTCGCTCCGCGGCCTTCGAGGTTCTCCGCCATGCTGTGTCCCGTCACGGTGGGACAGCTGCCGTCGAGCTTTCCGGCATCGAGCAATTCGCGCATGATCGCCGGCACGCCGCCGGCGCGGTGGAAGCGCTCGCCGAGGAAGCGGCCGGCCGGCTGCACATCGGCAAGCAGCGGAATGTCGTAGCCGTGGACCTGCCAGTCCTCCGGCATCAGTTCCACGCCGGCATGCCGCGCCATCGCCGCCAGATGCGGCTGGGCATTGGTCGAGCCGCCGATCGCCGAATTGACGCGGATGGCATTGAGGAAGGCGCTGCGGCTCAGGATCTGCGAGGGGCGGATGTCCTCCAGCACAAGCTCCACGGCGCGGCGGCCGGTGCGGTAGGCCATCTGGCCGCGTTCCCGGTAGGCCGCGGGAATGGCCGCACAGCCCGTCAGCGACATGCCGAGCGCCTCGGCCAGCGCGTTCATCGTCGAGGCGGTGCCCATCGTGTTGCAATGGCCGATCGAGGGGGCGGAATCCATCGCGGCCTGCAGAAACTCCTCTTCGTCTATAAGGCCGGCCGCCAGCTTGCGGCGCGAGCGCCAGATGACGGTTCCCGAGCCGACGAGATCGCCGTCATGCCAGCCGTCGAGCATCGGCCCGCCGGACAGCACGATCGCCGGAATATCGACTGTCGAGGCGGCCATCAGCGCCGAGGGCGTGGTCTTGTCGCAGCCCGTCGTCAGCACGACGCCGTCGAGCGGATAGCCGTAAAGCACCTCGACCAGGCCGAGATAGGCAAGGTTGCGATCGAGCGCGGCCGTCGGCCGCTTGCAGTTCTCGAAAAGGGGGTGCGTCGGGAATTCGATCGGAATTCCGCCCGCATCGCGGATGCCGTCGCGCACGCGCTTGGCAAGCTCGATATGATGACGGTTGCAGGGCGTCAGGTCGCTGCCGCTCTGCGCGATGCCGATCACCGGTTTGCCGGAGCGCAGCTCCTCCGGTGTGATGCCGTAATTCATGAAGCGTTCCAGATAGATCGCCGCCATGTCGACATGATCGCGGTTGTCGAACCAGTCCTGTGAGCGCAACCGGCGTCCGCCCGTCTTCTCGTTGGTCATGAAATCAGCCTTGTGAAAATCTCCGCCCGCACTGTTCCATCGCTTCGCCTCCGGATCAACCGGGCGATGGGGCGCCACGCCGCTTTATGCAGCTATCAAAATTGCTGACTGGATCGGGCGGAAAGTTTGTGTCACAGCCATCTCGTCACGATATCCGGGTTCCCGCCATGACCGACATCACCGCCTCCTCCCCCGTTTCGGGCACCGCCCGCCTCGGCGTGCTGCTCATGCTGCTCGGCATGGTGATGTTCTCTTTGAACGACGTGCTCGGAAAATGGCTGGTGGCGACCTATTCCGTCGGCCAGCTCATGCTGATCCGCAGCCTCGCCGCGCTGCTGGTGCTCGCTCCGTTCTTCTGGAGGGTGGGCTGGCGGCGGCTTGTCGACGTGGAGCGGCCCCGGCTGCATCTGCTGCGCGCGGCGCTTTTCGCCTTCGAGGCATCCGGCTTCTATTTCGCGGTCGCCTATATGCCGCTTGCCGACGCCATGACCTACTGGCTCGCCGCGCCGATCTACGTCGCGGCCATGTCGCCGCTCCTGCTCGGCGAGAAGGTCGGCTGGCGGCGCTGGACGGCGATCATCGTGGGCTTCATCGGTGTCCTCATCGCGCTCGAACCGTCCAGGGACACCTTCACCCTGCCCGCGCTGATCGCGCTTGGCGGCAGCCTCGCCTTCGCGCTCGCCATGGTGCTCGGCCGCACGCTGCGCGCGGCGCCCGATACGACGCTGGTCTTCTGGCAGGTGGCCGGCGCGGCGATCTTCGCGGCGGTCTGGTGCCTTGCGGATCCCGGCGGCTGGGCGCCGGTCAGCGGCATCGATTTCGGCCTGCTCGCCCTTCTCGGCATCGTGGCGATGAGCGCCCATATGCTGGTCAACCGCTCGCTCAAGCTGGCGGATGCGGCAACCGTCGCCCCGCTGCAATATACGCTGCTGCTCTGGGCGATCGTCTTCGGCTGGATGTTCTTCGGCGATATGCCGCGCGCCGCCATGCTCGTCGGAGCGGGCTTCATTGTCGCCTCGGGCCTTTTCATCTTCTTCCGCGAACAGCACCTGAAGCGCCGCGCACGCGCCTGATCCGCGCCAGCGACCCCGACGTTTTTTCGCAGCCGGCCGCCGCGCTTCGTGTTACCGTGCAGGCGAAAGCACCGGCCGCAGGCGGAAAATGAAATCTATACAATCTGTGTAGAATATGATCTCCTGCCCCGGTTACGCCTATGCGCCCCGAAACGCCATTCCGCGAGGAGCAGACGACATGGGTATGATCTCATCGGCCTTCGACCGTCCGCCGCGAACCGCCGCCGTCATCGGCACGGAAGACGAGGCCCTGGCCGTTGCCGGCACGCTCGCCGACGCTTTCAGCGATACGGCAAGGACGGCGGAAACCCGTCTCGATCTTCTGTCGCGCTCCGGCCTGCTCGGCATTTCCGTTCCGACGGAACATGGCGGCATCGATGTTTCCAACACGGTGTTGGCCGATGTCTGCGCCCTTTCTGCAGAACGGTCGGCGACGCTGGGCGAAATTCTCGCCGCCCATTTCGTGGCGCTGGAGCAGCTTCGCAGCTACGGCACGGACGGGCATCGCATGGTGGCATTCGCGGCGGCGCTGTCAGGGGCACGGCTCGCCCGCGGCGTGCCGCGGCGAAACGGCCAGGAGGCGGAAGCCCTGCCGCTGGCGCCGAACGGGCTCGTCTGGCGCCTGAACGGCGAAGCGCTCTGTACGCCCTGCACGCGCCACGCCGACTGGGTGCTCGTGCCGACAGGAAATGACGGCGGCAGAACGGTCGGCCTCCTGCTTTCCACACGGGCGGAAGGTTTGCACTACGTCGCCAATAGCTGCGAGCCGGCGAACGGCGCCGCGCAGAAGGCCGAGCATGTCCTCTTCAAGGACGTGCTTGCCGACAGCGACGCCCTGCTGCACCCGCCGGGCGAGGCCGGCGTGCCGCAATCGCTGGAATTGCTGCTCGACGCCGCGCGGCAGGCCGGAGCCGGCCAAAGGGCGCTCGGCCATCTTCTGGAAACGGAAAATGCCGCTCTTCTGGATACGGGATTGCTGGCCGCACGCCTTGCTGCCGCGCAGGCCATGATCGGCGAAGCAGGCCGCGCCATCGACGCCGCCCAGATCGGCCTTGCCGACCAGCACCGGACGAATGCTTTTCTCGCCGCCGCCGCGGCCCTGGCCGTCGCGCATGAGAGCGCAAGCCAGGCCGGCATGGCCGCGGGGCTCGCGCCGATGCCCCCGCCCTCTCATCTTTCGGCGGCGCTCATTGAAAGCGGCCGACTTCGACGTCGCGCGCACAACGAGCCGCCGGAAGAAGAAAGCTAGGCCCAATCGTCATTCAGCGCGAGGTTCTACCTTTCCTTCAGCGTCTCGATGATCGCATCGACGTCCTTGCAATCCTGCTCGGAGGGCGTGGAACCAGCCCGCGCACCAACCGCCGCCGCCGCATCGTGCGCGGTCTTGACCCGGGCAATCCTTGCCTCGGACTGATCCTTCATGAGCATGCCGGATGTCAGCTCCAAAACTTCGCCAGCACGGCGGTTGAGCTCCAACCTGGTGCAAGCATCGTCAGCCGAAGCGTCGTCCTCCTGCGCCTCGATAACACCAGCTGAACCTGCACCGGCGGCAAGCAGGCTCACGGACGAAACGGCGAGATCGCAAGCGGGCGCGAATTGCTCCGCCTTGTCTTGCCTATAGATACATTCGAAATTGTAGGCCTTGCCGTCGTAAACGGTGAAAACGTAGCGGTTGAGCGCGACGTTTTTGAACCTTTCGTTGGTGAACACCATATCGACGGCCGGCTCGCCGAGCATGGTGGTCATGGCGGACGATTTCAGCTTGATGGACGGCAGAACGGCAATGGCCTTCGTGAATTCATCTACGATGGTCTGGCGATTCTTCTCGGACACATCGACGATGTCGCCGGGATCGCGCGGCCCAAGGAATGTGATGAGCACGTCGCCGTTCGCCATGCTGGAAGCGGTGACGCCGGTGACGTCGCCGGTTCCGTCTGCGAACATATGGCTCAGTGCGAAACCATGCGGATATTGGAAGCTATAAGACCCGTCGGACGATTCGAAGGTCTGAATGTCCCGAGCGAAGCCCCCGGCGGGCATGGCAAGGGCGAGCGCCAGCAGCCCGGCACGAAAGGTGAAGGACATGGGACTCCATCTGTAAACTGCCTGCGAGGATGAAGACGTCTCCTTCGGGCAGGTTTACCGGACTTGCCTCGGGTGGCCTCAGCCGAACCGCTTTTCCAGCGCCTCGTCCTCGATCATCGCAGCAGCACCCGGCACGGCGACGAACTGTTCGAGCGTCAACGTATCAAGGATCGAGGCGATCGCGTCGCGCACTTCGGTCATGGCGCGGCGAACCTGACAGGCTTCCGGATCGGCGCAATCGTCGCAGGCCTCATAGGCCGTGCGGCTGGCGCACCGGATCGGCGCCAGCGGGCCGTCGAGCACGCGGATGGCGTGGCCGATGCGAATCTCCGAGGCGGGATGGGAAAGCGAATAGCCGCCGCCCGGCCCCTTCTTGGAACGCAGCATGCCGGCATTGCGCAATTCCAGGAGGATCGTATCGAGGAACTTCTTCGGGATGTTGTTGCGCAGGGCGATCTCGCTGACGAAAGCCGTTTCGCCCGGTGCCAGTCGGGCAAGGTCCACCAGGGCCTTCAGTCCGTATTTTCCCTTTTTCGTCAGCATTGCAGCCCGCTTTCCATCAGCATATGTGCATCGACCGGAGATATCCGACAGTGCGGGAACGCAGCCCGCAGGTCCATCCGTCGTTCCCGGGAAGATCGATCGTCTCACCCATGATGGGCGATTCTGGCTATTCTTGGCACCGGAGTGCGAAAAACATATAAAAACAATGTAATTTATTTATGCGCCTTCCGGCAAGGAAAACGGCATGAAAGCCAAAACCTTATGGGATTTTTCTGCTGTAGCGTGCCCATTTGGCATCATTTCGCGTGGCTAGAAGGTCGGCGGCGTGTTGATCCAGATCAGAACCGTCTCGCCGTCATGGCGATTGCGCCAGGCATGGCGTCGTCCGCTTTCGAAATAGAGGCTGTCGCCGGGGCCGAGATCGTGGAATTCGTGGCCGTCCAGCACGATCTCCACCTGGCCGGACAGCACATGGACGAATTCCTCGCCCTCATGCGTATAGGCGCCGTCGCTGGAAGCGCCGGGCGCCAGCACGAAACGATGGCAATCCATCATGTTGCGGCCGTCGGCCAGCACCTGCACGGTGACGCCGGGAGAGGTTTCCGGCCACAGCTTCCACTCGCCCGCCCGGACGACCGAGCGATTGTCCTGCTCCTCCTCGCCGGAGAGCTTGGAGACGGTCGTGCCGTAATAATCCGCAAGGTCGTGCAGGACGCGGAAGGTCACGCCCTGCGAGGTGCGCTCGAAGGTGGAGAGCACCGATGTCGCGATGCCGATATCGCCCGCGACCTGCTCCAGGGTCTTGCCGGCGGCATGGCGCAGGCTGCGCAGCTTGCGGCCGACACCGTGCAGCGCGTCGCCATCAGACGCTGCGGCTTCCCCGGCGGGCTCCTCGGCCTCCAGCGCCTGGCGGATGGCAGCGGGGTTGAGACCGCGCTCGGTGCGATACCAGGCGATGCGCTTCAGCCGGGCAAGGTCATCGGCGCTATACTGGCGATGGCCGGTTTCGGATCGTCCCGGCACGACGAGCCCTTGCGTCTCCCAGAGCCGCAGCGTGGAGGCCGAGACGCCGGCAAGCCGCGCGGCCTCCGCCACCTTGTAATGCACCGGTTCCGCAGAACCCATCGCGTCAATCCCCGATTCCGATTATCCTTGGCTTACAGCATTCCGGCCGGCGCGAAAAACCGCCTGTCGAACTGCATAAAATGCCCGTTGCATTCTTGCAGAAAAAATGTAGGAATTCCACTTAAGACTTGCAGAAAAAATGCAGGTTTTTGACCGTAGCCTCCAGATTCAGGATAGCGCCATGACCGCAACGCCTCTCACAGACCGCAAGAACGCCGCCATCTCGCGCGGCGTCGGCATGACCACGCAGATCTACGCCGACCGCGCGGAAAATGCGGAGATCTGGGACAAGGAAGGCAATCGCTACATCGATTTCGCCGCCGGCATCGCCGTGGTCAATACGGGCCACCGCCATCCGCGCGTCATCGAGGCCGTCAAGAACCAGCTCGACCGCTTCACCCATACCTGCCACCAGGTCGTGCCCTATGAGAACTATGTCGAGCTCGCCGAGCGCCTGAACACCATCACCCCCGGCAACTTCGCCAAGAAGACGATCTTCGTCACGACCGGCGCGGAAGCCGTCGAGAACGCCGTGAAGATCGCCCGTGCCGCCACCGGCCGGCAGGCCGTCATCGCCTTTTCCGGCGGTTTCCACGGCCGCACCTTCATGGGCATGGCGCTGACCGGCAAGGTCGTGCCCTACAAGGTCGGCTTCGGCGCCATGCCGGGCGACGTCTTCCATGCCCCCTTCCCGGTCGAGATGCACGGCACGACTGTCGAGCAGTCGCTGAGCGTGCTGAAAAAGCTTTTCGCCGCCGATGTCGACCCGAACCGGGTCGCCGCGATCATCGTCGAGCCGGTGCAGGGCGAAGGCGGCTTCTATCCGGTTCCCGTGGCCTTCATGAAGGCGCTGCGCGAGATCTGCGATGAGCACGGCATCCTCCTCATCGCCGATGAGGTGCAGACCGGCTTTGCCCGCACCGGCAAGCTCTTCGCCATGGAACACTACGGCATCGCGGCCGACCTGATGACGATGGCCAAGGGCCTCGGCGGCGGCTTTCCGATCGCCGCCGTCACCGGCCGTGCCGAGATCATGGACGCGCCCGGCCCGGGCGGCCTCGGCGGCACCTATGCCGGCAGCCCGATCGGCGTCGCGGCGGCCCATGCCGTTCTCGACGTCATCAAGGACGAGGACCTGTGCAACCGCGCCGAAAACCTCGGTGCCCGCCTCAAGCAGCGCCTTGCCTCGCTGCAGGACAAGGTTCCGGAGATCGTCGACATCCGCGGCCCCGGCTTCATGAACGCCGTCGAGTTCAACGACGTGACGACCAGGCAGCCGAGCGCCGATTTCGCCAACAAGGTGCGCCTGAAAGCCCTTGAAAAGGGCCTGATCCTGCTCACCTGCGGCGTTCACGGCAATGTCATCCGCTTCCTCGCGCCGATCACCATCCAGGACGAGGTCTTCGCCGAAGCGCTCGACATTCTCGAAAGCGCGATGATCGAAGCCCGCGCCGCCTGATCGGCAGCCCCACAAACCGAAACAATCCTCCCAGGACGACACCCGGAGCATCTGCTCCGGGTGAACGGCCGTTCACGTCCGAAAGGAACGAAACCATGGCTTTCTACGACGCTCTTACCAAGCACCTGTCATCGAGCGAATTCCTGCGCGATGCCGGCTATGTCAACGGCAACTGGATCGGCGGCAACGGCGCGGCGACCTTCGACGTCCTCAACCCCGCCACCGGCGAAAAACTGGCGACGCTGCCGGAAATGGGGGCAGCCGAAACGGCCGCCGCCATCGACGCCGCCTACGCGGCACAGGCCGCCTGGGCCGCCCGCCCGGCCAAGGACCGTAGCTTGCTCCTGCGCAAATGGAACGACCTGATCGTCGCCAATGCCGACGAGCTTGCCGCCATCCTCACCGCCGAAATGGGCAAGCCCCTGCCGGAAGCCCGCGGCGAGATCCTTTACGGCGCCTCCTATATCGAATGGTATGCGGAAGAGGCAAAGCGCATCAACGGCGAGACGATCCCAGCCCCTTCCGTCGACAAGCGCATGATGGTGATCAAGCAGCCCGTCGGCGTCGTCGGCACCATCACGCCGTGGAACTTCCCGGCGGCGATGATCGCCCGCAAGGTCGCGCCGGCGCTTGCCGTCGGCTGCACGGTGGTCTCCAAGCCGGCCGAGCAGACGCCGCTTTCGGCCATCGCCCTTGCCGTGCTCGCGGAAAAGGCCGGCATCCCGGCCGGCGTCTTCAACGTCATCCTCGGCACGGACGGCCCGGCGATCGGCAAGGAACTCTGCTACAATCCGAAGGTTCGGAAGATTTCCTTCACGGGCTCGACGGAAGTCGGCCGCATCCTGATGCGCCAGTGCGCAGACCAGATCAAGAAGGTGAGCCTGGAACTCGGCGGCAACGCCCCCTTCATCGTCTTCGACGACGCGAATATCGACGCGGCCGTGGAAGGCGCGATGGTCTCGAAATACCGCAATGCCGGTCAGACCTGCGTCTGCGCGAACCGCATCTATGTCCAGTCGAATGTCTATGATCTCTTTGCCGAAAAGCTGGCAAAGAAGGTGGCGGAGCTTTCCGTCGGCAATGGATTCGACAAGGGCACGACGATCGGCCCGCTGATTGAGGATGCCGCGATCGACAAGGTGGAGGCGCATATCGCCGACGCCGTCGCCAAGGGCGCGACGGTGATGGCCGGCGGCAAGCGCGTTGCCGGCAACGGCACCTTCTTCCAGCCGACCGTGCTGAAGAATGTCGCAAGGGACATGGCGGTCGCGCGGGAAGAAACCTTCGGCCCGGTCGCCCCCCTCTTCCGCTTCAACACGGTAGAGGACGTCATCCAGCAGGCGAACGACACCGAATTCGGCCTTGCCGCCTATTTCTTCGCCGGCGACCTGAAGAAGGTGTGGAAGGTGGCGGAAGCGCTGGAATACGGCATGGTCGGCATCAATACCGGGCTCATCTCCTCCGAGGCGGCCCCCTTCGGCGGCATCAAGCAGTCCGGTCTCGGCCGCGAAGGCTCCTCGCATGGCGCCGACGACTATCTGGAACTGAAATATCTCTGCATGGGCGACGTCGCCTGACGATCCCGATTGCCCCGCTTTGGCGGGGCAATTCTTCTCAGTCGCTCGGCCCGCGCCGTGTCGCCGGCGGGGCAAGCCGCGCCTCGATCGCCGCAAGGCCCGCTTCGAGCCGGCTGAGATTGTCTTCCCCGAGAAGGCCGGCCAATTCGCGCTCATAGTCATGGGCGAGCGCGATCATCTCGCCATAGATATGCCGGCCGGCCGGGGTCAGCTCCAGGTGCTCGACCCGTCGATCGTCGGCGTGCTCGTAGCGCTTCAGCCAGCGCTTTTCCTCAAGCGCGCGAACCGCGCGGGAAACCTTCGTCTTGTGCATGGCGGAATTTGCGCCGATCTCGGTCGCTGTCATCCGTCCGTAGGAACCGAGCGCGGCAAGCGCCCGCCATTCCGGCCGCGTCATGCGGTAGCGGGTGCGGTACTGCGCGGCGAAGCGCTGGCTGACGCGCTCGGCAGCCAGGTTGAGCCGATAGGGCAAAAACGTCTCGAGCTTGAAATCCATGACCGCGCCTTGATGGTTACAAAATCGACAGTTACACATGCAACCATCCAGTGACAAGCCGCTTTGCGGGAGGAGGCACGCCATGCCGGACCATGCGACGGAGACTGCCAACAGCCTGAAATACATGCCGGGCTTCGGCAACGACTTCGAGACGGAATCCCTGCCCGGCGCCCTGCCCCAGGGCCAGAACAGCCCGCAGAAATGCGAATACGGCCTTTATGCCGAGCAGCTTTCCGGCTCGCCCTTCACCGCCCCGCGCGGCACCAACGAACGCTCGTGGCTCTACCGCATCCGGCCGAGCGTGCGCCACACGCGGCGCTTTTCCAACGCGAGCTACCCGCACTGGAAGACGGCGCCGTGTCTCGACGATCATTCCCTGCCGCTCGGCCAATTGCGCTGGAGCCCGCTGCCGGCGCCGAGGGAGACGCTGAATTTCCTTGGCGGCGTCCGCACCATGACGACGGCGGGCGACGTGCTGACCCAGGTCGGCATGGCCGCGCACGCCTATACGTTCAACGCCGACATGGTGGACGACTATTTCTTCAATGCGGACGGCGAATTGCTCGTCGTGCCGCAGATCGGGAGCATCCGCGTCTTCACCGAGATGGGCATCATGGATGTCGAGCCGCTGGAGATCTGCCTCGTCCCGCGCGGCATGATGTTCAAGGTCTCGCGCCTTGGCGAGGGCGATCTCTGGCGCGGCTATATCTGCGAGAATTACGGCGCGAAGTTCACCCTGCCGGATCGCGGGCCGATCGGCGCCAACTGCCTTGCCAATCCGCGCGACTTCAAGACGCCCGTCGCCGCCTATGAGGACAAGGAGACACCCTGCCGGGTCCATGTCAAATGGTGCGGCAAGTTCTACGTCACCGAGATCGGCCATTCGCCGCTCGATGTCGTCGCCTGGCACGGCAACTATGCACCGTTCAAATATGACCTGAGAACCTATTCTCCGGTCGGCGCCATCCTCTTCGACCATCCGGATCCGTCGATCTTCACCGTGCTGACGGCGCCGACGGAAGAGGCCGGCACCGCCAATGTCGACTTCGTCATCTTCCCGCCGCGCTGGCTGGTGGCCGAGCACACCTTCCGCCCGCCCTGGTACCACCGCAACATCATGAGCGAGTTCATGGGCCTCATCCACGGCCAGTACGACGCCAAGGAGGAAGGCTTCGTGCCCGGAGGCATGAGCCTGCACAACATGATGCTGCCGCACGGCCCGGACGCCTCCGGCTTCGAAAAAGCCTCGAATGGCGAACTGAAGCCGGTGAAGCTGGACCACACCATGGCGTTCATGTTCGAGACGCGGTTCCCCCAGCAGCTCACCCGGTTCGCCGCGGAGCTGGAAACCCTGCAGGACGATTACCTGGAATGCTGGGACGGCCTGGAGCGCAAGTTCGACGGCACGCCCGGCATCAAGTGAGGCCGGCCCTAGCCGCCCTGCCAGGCCTTCACCGCTTCCAGCGGCCAGACCAGCATCAGGATGTTGAGCGCAAGGCCGTCGCGGATCAGCCAGGTGGTCACGCTCTCGAACAGGATGATGATCGCGACGCTCGCCCAGACGGGCAGGCGCGAAGCAAGGAAGAAGCCCACCACCATGGCGAAGATATCCGCGCTCGAATTGATGACGCTGTCACCGAAATAATCGAGCGAGATCGTCGAATCGCGATAGCGATTGATGACCATGTCCGTGTTTTCGAGGATTTCCCACGCGCATTCGACGACCAGCGACAGCATAAGCCGCATATTGAAGCTCGCCTTTTTGAGGATGAGCGAGAAGAGACCGAAGAACAGGATGCCGTGGATGATGTGGCTCGGCGTGTACCAATCGGAAAGGTGCTGCGAGTTTTCGGAGGAAACCACCACGCCATGCCACAGTTTGACATATCCGCACTTGCAGATGAGCGGCTGACCCATCGTATAAAGGATGATGGCCGTCGCGCCGATGAAGCCGACGACCAGCAGCAGGGAATTCAGGACCGCACGGTTCAAGACGGGATTTCCTTGGAAAGACGTGGCGCCGGAAACGGCGCACGTGGGTGGAGACAGGCGGCCGGAAGATGACACGATCGCACGGCCGGAAACAAGATCGGGAGTAGGACGCATGAAGCTTGCGACACTGAAAAATTCCACCCGCGACGGCCGGCTGGTCGTCGTCTCGCGCGATCTGACGCGTTGCTCGGAAGTGGGCCACATCGCCCGCACCCTGCAGGACGCGCTCGACGATTGGGAACATGTCGCACCGAGACTGGCACGGGTCGCCGAGGGTCTGGAGACCGGCTCGCAGCCGACCGTGCGCTTCCACGAACACGATGCAACCTCGCCGCTGCCCCGCGCCTACCAGTGGGCGGACGGCTCGGCCTATGTCAACCATGTCGAACTGGTGCGCAAGGCGCGCAATGCGGAGATGCCGGAAAGCTTCTGGACCGATCCCTTGATGTACCAGGGCGGCTCGGACAGTTTCCTCGGTCCGCGCGATCCGATCCTCGCCGCCGACGAGGCCTGGGGCATCGACATGGAAGGTGAGATCGCCGTGATCGTCGACGACGTTCCGATGGGCGCGAGCGTCGAGGACGCGCGGCAGGCGATCAAGCTCATCATGCTCGTCAACGACGTATCGCTGCGCGGCCTGATCCCTGGCGAGCTTGCCAAGGGATTCGGCTTCTTCCAGTCGAAACCCTCCTCAGCCTTCTCGCCCGTCGCCGTGACGCCGGACGAACTGGGCGAGGCCTGGGACGGCGGCAAGCTGCATCTGCCGCTCCTCGTCTCGCTGAACGGCCACCCGTTCGGGCGGGCGAATGCCGGCGTGGACATGACGTTCGATTTCGGCCGGCTCGTCGCCCATGCGGCTCGCACGCGCCCGCTGGTCGCCGGCTCGATCATCGGCTCCGGCACGATTTCCAACAAACTCGACGGCGGTCCCGGCAAGCCGGTCTCGGAAGGCGGCGCCGGTTATTCCTGCATTGCGGAGATCCGCACGATCGAAACCATCGCCACCGGCGCACCCAAGACGCCCTTCCTCAAATTCGGCGATACCGTGCGCATCGAGATGAGGGACAAGGACGGCCACTCCATCTTCGGTGCGATCGAGCAGACCGTGCAGAGACACGAAGGGAGCCGCCAATGAGCGGGGACATCGTCCTCTTCGATTATTGGCGCTCTTCCGCAAGCTATCGCGTGCGCATCGCGCTCGAAAGCCTCGGCCTTTCCTATACGCGCCAACCCGTCGATCTTCTGGAAGGCCAGCAACGCTCGCCGGCCCATCGCGCCCGCAACCCGCAAGGACTGGTTCCCGCCCTTTCGATCGACGGCCACATGCTGACGCAGTCGCTGGCGATCATCGAATATCTTTCCGAGACCCGCCCCGAAGCACGCTTCCTGCCTGTCGATCCGCTCGGTCGGCAGCGGGTGCGCACCCTCTCCTATGCCATCGCCATGGAAATCCACGCCGTCTGCAACAGCGGCGTCGTCGGCCATGTCATGACGGTTTCGGGCGGCGGGGAAGAGGTGCGGGCCGACTGGATGAAGAAATATATCGGCGAGGGCCTCGCCGCCGTCGAGACCCTGCTCAACAACCCGGCGACCGGCACCTTCTGCCACGGCGATACGCCCACCATGGCGGATTTCTGCCTCGTGCCGCAGGTCTATAACGCCGAACGCTGGGGCGTCGACCTCACCGCCCTCGCCCGCGTTCGGCGCATTGCGGAGACCTGCCGCGCCCTGCCGGCCTTTAAGTCCGCGCATCCCGACAGGGCGAAGCCCGTTTGATCCATCGGACGGGCTTCGTTCGATGCGGTTAAACAGAGCGAACCTGCATTCACACGCGCGTCACGGCCGGAGATTTCCGCCCCCATCCATCCGCCGATGGATGGGGCTTTTCGAACAGAGCCCGAACGGAAAGCGCGTTCATGCGTTTCCCGGGACAACACCTTGCACATCGGAGGCCCCATGATCGCGCGCAAGACATTCCTGGCAACGGCGGCGCTGGCCGCGCTCCTCACCGGCACCGTCGCCCACGCCCAACGCATCAACGCCGGAGACCGCACCGCGAGCGCCACCCTGCCCTTCGCCGCGCATGCGGTGGCCGATTTCGACACGCCATGGGCGATCACCCTCCTCCCCGACGGACGGATGCTCGTCACCGAGAAGCCCGGCCGCATCTTCCTCGTCACCTCGGAGGGCCGGAAAACCGAACTCGGCAACGTGCCCGAAGTCGCGGCGTCCGGCCAGAACGGCATGCTCGACATCGCCTTCGCACCCGATTTCGAAACCAGTTCCACGGTCTATTTCACCTATGTGGAACCCGATGCCGGCGGCAGCCGCCTTGCCCTGTCGCGAGCGAAGCTTTCCCTTTCGCAAGATCGTGCGACGCTCGACGATGCCACCGTGATCTGGCGGCAAACGCCGGGCGGCGGCGGTGGCCAGCCGGGCGGCATCATCGCCTTCGATCCGCAGGGAAAGCATCTGTTCCTCACGGTCGGCGACCGGATGCGCCCGGAAAGCGCGCAAGACCCCGCCCAGGCGCGCGGCAAGGTCCTGCGCCTCGAGCTCGACGGCGGCGCGCCGGCGGACAATCCCTTCGTCGGTGACGGCGATGTGCAGGCCGAGACCTGGACGACGGGCCATCGCAATCCCTACGGCCTTGCTTTCGCACCCGACGGCCGCCTCTGGCAGCACGAGATGGGACCGCGTGGCGGTGACGAGTTGAACCTCATCGAACAGGGCAAAAACTACGGCTGGCCTGTCGTCTCCAATGGAGACCAGTATAGCGGCGCCAAGATACCCGACCATGATACGCGGCCCGAATTCGCAGCCCCGGCCGTCTACTGGAATCCGGTCATCTCCCCGGCCGGCCTTGCGTTCTACGAGGGCGCGATGTTTCCTGAATGGCAGGGTTCCGCTTTGGTCGGAGGCCTGACGGTCGGCTCGCTCATTCGCATCGCGTTCGACGCCGAGGGGCGTCCCGACGAGGCGGACCGCTGGGACATGGGCGCCCGCATCCGCGATGTCGCAGTCGCGGCCGATGGAGCGGTGTGGGTCATCGAGGATGACAATCCCGGCCGCCTGCTGCGCCTGACGCCGGAGAACTGAGCCGGATCGATGGCGCATCTCACGCCGCGTCCGGAACGGCTCCTGTCGCAAGGCGACCCAAGACCAGGAGAACCGTGACGCAAGCGATGAGCATCCCGCCGCTCGGCAGCAGCGGCAAGACGGTGACAGCGTTCAAAAGATCCAGCCCCACACATATCAGAACCTGCACTGCAGCCACGATCGTCAGGACCGGTCTCAATTCCTCCCGCCGTGGAGCGGGATATAGCCGTAGATAGCCGTAGACGAAGAGCGGAATGAGAACGCTGTCCGAAACTGCCGAGATTGCGGCGAAGAACCAGGGAGCGGAGGCAAGATCCGGGACGGCGATGACCGGAAGCGCGATCACATATCCCGTCACGATATTGGCGAGAAAGGGAGGCCAGAGCAGCACCGCCAGGGGGATGCCGCCGTCCCTGTCGCCGCGACTTTCTCGATGACGTCCGGTTGCGGCCAGCAGCCGGTTCACCGCGACCACCATACCGACCGCGATCACCACAGCGCCCACAGGAATCAGCAGCGAGCCGGCGGGCAGGACGCCGGAACGGATCACCTCGGCGGACGAAGCAAGTTCGCGCGGCAAGGCCGCAAGCATGGGGATCGTCAGAAGCAGCCAGATGCCGCTGTCGAAGCCAGGCAGCCGGATCGCGTCGGCCAGCCAGATCAACAGGGCCGAAGCGCCGACGAAGCCGGCAATCCCGACGACCAATGAAGCCGCAGTCTCGTCCATCAGGCCCATCGCCATAAGTGCGACGAGGACGCCATAACCCTGGAGGGCGGACAGCAGCAGGACGAGACTCCCGACGAGCAGCCGGCCGGTCCTGCCTTCCCGGTTCGCCAACCGCGGCAAGAGCAACCTGACGATTTCAGCCAGGGCGAGCACGGTGAAGAGCGGAAGGGCTCCAAGGGCGAATATGGAGAGTCGTTCCAGGCCGCCCTGGGCGAATTGCATGCTCGCGGCGGCAAGGTCGAGACCCGGAATGGGAATGCGCGCGCCAATCGCGAGGACGGCGACCGCCAATACGATCATGACAGCGGTATGCCGTGGAAATGCTCGAATGGAATCAGAAACAGAACTCATATGTCCTATCGTACCGCAATTTGAAACGCAGGTCGCGACCAACGACATGAGGGACGAAAGGGCAGGCGAGGTCAAGCATGGACGCGCGGATCGTGGTGGGACCGCGCATCTACCCCCGGGAGCGGGCGTCGCTATCCGGCCCCACCCCGGCCCGGGGAGAAATCGTGAGGGTTGCGAGATCGCCGCCGTCGAAGAATTCGCGCACCATCGGCGGCAGATGGCGGGAATTGGGCAGGAGCACGCCGCAGCGGGACAGCAGCGCCCGCCGATCCGTATCCGGCCCGAGATAGCGCCAGATGACGCGGGAGGCATAGGGAAGATGCTCCTTGCGCCAGGAGACGCCCATCGTCATGCCCTTCAGATAGACGCGCTGGTGCGTTTCGAACGGCGTGAGGATCGTCTCGGCGATCATCGGCTCGTCTCCCGCGCTGCGCTCCACCACGAAGATACGATTGCGCAGCCAGGCCGCCAGCCCGGCATATTTCGAGAACTGTCGGATCTCGTGGGGCCGATCCTGGATGCGCTCGATCGATTTCACCCGCACCAGCCCGTCCGCCTCGTCGAGCCGGGCGCAGGAACAGACGATACGCCCCGGCCAGGACAGGGACACATGATAGGTCTGGTAGTAGCCGAGATGCCGGCGAAGCGCCTGCAGGTTGCCGGGAAAGCAGGCGCGCAGCGCGTCGGATTCGAACACGCTTCCCGAAGGGCTGGCGAGGTGCTGCTCGAACAGCAGCGGATCGAGCGAGAAATCCGCCGGCCGCACGCCGAAAAAGGCGGCGATCCGCGCAAGATTGTGGGCCGAGGGAACCGCCTCGCCGCTCACATAGCGGTTGAACTGCTGCCGGTTGATGCCGAGCTCGCGGCAGATCTCTGATACGGATCTGCGCGTGCTGCAAGCGTGGCGGAGATTGACGGCGAAGGGTGATGTCCGCATGGCTGGCTCCTTGATGGAGGTAGCGTAAATCAGCTTAAATTCGCGTCAAGTCGTGAAATTCTAACCCGCCCGGATGTCCGCTACGACTTCTTGCGACGATCCGGCCGATTTCCAGGCCGCTCGAACCATGGGGAGCCAGGACATGACCCGCATTTGGACGCCTGAGACGACACCGGCAGCCGGCATCGGCCGCCGCGAATTTCTTGGCACTGCCGCCGCATTCGGCGTGCTGGCCGCCGCCGCGACGATCCTCCCGGCCGGCCGGGCCCGCGCGCAGGCGCCCAAGCGCGGCGGACACCTGAAGCTCGGCCTCAAGGGCGGGGCCGCAACCGACACGCTCGATCCGGCCGGATACAGCGCCGGCGTCGCCTTCGTCACGGGCCGCACCTGGGGCGACACGCTCGTCGAATCCCATCCGGAAACCGGTGCGGCCGTGCCGGCGCTCGCCGACTCCTGGGATGCATCGCCGGATGCGGTGACCTGGACCTTCAAGATACGCAAGGGCGTGCAGTTCCATGACGGCCGCCCGATGACGATCGCCGATATCATCGCCACGCTGAAGCGGCATTCCGACGCCGGCTCGAAATCCGGGGCGCTCGGCCTGCTGGGCTCCATCAAGAGCATCGAGGACAAGGCCGGCGATCTCGTCGTCACGCTCAGCGAGGGCAATGCCGACCTGCCGCTGATCCTGTCGGACTATCATCTGATCATCCAGCCCGGCGGCGGCGTGGACGATCCCAATGCGGCGATCGGCACCGGCCCCTACAAGGTCACCTCCTTCGAGGCCGGCGTGCGGGCGACCTTCGAGAGGAACACGAACGACTGGCGCGACGACCGCGGCTTTGCCGACAGCGTCGAGATCATCGTGATGAACGACACCACGGCGCGCGTGGCCGCGCTCTCGTCGGGCCAGGTCCATTTCATCAGCGCGGTGGAGCCGAAGACGGTGGAATTGCTGAAGCGCGCGCCGACGGTGGAAATCCTCCAGACCGCCGGCAAGGGCTTCTACAGCTTCCTCATGCACTGCGACACCGCGCCCTTCGACAACAACGACCTGCGCCTTGCCCTGAAATACGCCGTCAACCGGCAGGAGATCCTCGACAGGGTGCTCAGCGGATACGGTACGCTCGGCAACGACTATCCGGTCAACAAGGCCTATGCGCTTGCCCCCGAAGGTATCGAACAGCGCGTCTACGACCCTGAAAAGGCCGCCTTCCACTACAAGAAGTCGGGCCATTCGGGCGCGATCGTGTTGCGCACCGCCGAAGCTGCCTTCCCCGGCGCCGTGGATGCGGGCGTGCTCTTCCAGCAGAGCGCCAGGGAGGCCGGCATCACGCTCGACGTCAAGCGCGAGCCGGACGACGGCTACTGGACGAATGTCTGGAACGTCCAGCCGTTCTGCGCCTCCTATTGGGGCGGCCGCCCGACGCAGGATTCGCGCTATTCGACCTCCTATGTCTCCAATGCCGAATGGAACGACACGCGCTTCAAGCGGCCGGATTTCGACAAGCTGGTGCTCCAGGCCCGGGCCGAGCTGGACGAGACCAAGCGCCGCGAGCTTTACCAGACCATGGCGATCATGGTGCGCGACGAAGGCGGCCTCATCCTTCCCGTGTTCAACGACTATCTCAATGCCTGCACAAAGCAGGTGAAAGGCTATGTCCACGATATCGGCAACGATGTATCCAACGGCTATGTTGCCAGCCGCCTCTGGCTCGACGCCTGACATTTCCGATCGGGTGCGCCGCTCCGCGGCGCACCCTCCCGCCGGATCGAACCCACTGGAAACGGACCCCATGACCTCTCGCGCCTTCACCGTCATCGAAAACGAATGGATCACGCTCGGCGACGGCACGCGGCTTGCCGCGCGCATCTGGATGCCGGAAGGAGCGGAAAGCGACCCCGTGCCCGCCGTCCTCGAATTTCTGCCCTATCGCAAGCGCGACGGGACATGCGCGCGCGATGAATCGACCTATCCCGTCTTCGCCGCCGCCGGCATTGCGGGGGTGCGCGTCGACATCCGCGGATCGGGCGAATCCGACGGGGTCATCGACGGGGAATATACGCCGCTGGAACTGGCCAATGCCTGCGAGCTCATCGGCTGGATCGCCGCCCAGCCCTGGTCGAACGGCTCGGTGGGCATGATGGGCATTTCCTGGGGCGGTTTCAACTGCCTGCAGGTCGCAGCCCTCAAGCCGCCGGCGCTGAAGGCGGTCATCTCCATCGCCTCCACCGTCGACCGTTACAACGACGACATCCATTACAAGAACGGCACCCATCTTTCCGCGCAGCTTTCCTGGGCGGCCACCATGCTGGCCTACCAGTCCCGTTCGCCCGATCCACAGATCGTCGGCGATCGCTGGAAGGCCATGTGGCTGGAGCGGCTGGAAAACGAGCCCTTCTTCATGGAGGAGTGGCTGCAGCACCAGCGCCGCGACGCGTTCTGGCAGCATGGCTCGATCTGCGAGGATTTCGATGGCTTTTCCGTGCCGGCCCTCGTCGTTTCCGGTTGGGCCGACGGCTATCGCAGCACGCCGCTGAAGGCTGTCGAAGGGATCGGCGGCGGCGCAAAGGCGCTGATCGGCCCATGGATCCACAAATATCCGCATTTCGCCTGGCCGAAGCCGCGCATGGATTTCCACACCGAGGCCATCGCCTGGTGGAACCATTGGCTACGCGGGGAGGAGAACGGCGCCGACCGCATGCCCCAGGTGCGTGCCTATATCCAGGACGCCGCCCGGCCGGCACTGCGCCGCGAGGCCGATCCCGGCTTCTGGATCGCCAAGGACGAATGGCAGGCGCCGGACATGGCGACCTTCTATGTCGAGCAATATGGCGCACTCGCGCCCGGGCTTCCGATCCCCGGCGCCTCCGGCAACGACCGCTATCTCAAATCACCGCTCGATACCGGCACCATGGCCGGCGAATGGTTCACGCTGAAGCCCGACGCGGAAATGGCGCTCGACCAGCGCCTCGACGATGCCGGTTCGCTCGTGGTCGAGACGATACCGTTGACGGAGCCACAGGACTTCCTCGGCCAGCCCGTGCTGGAGCTCGACGTCGCGACGGATGCGGAGATCGCCAATCTGTGCGCCCGCCTTGTCGACGTGCATCCCGACGGCACGGCGACGCGCGTCACCTTCGGCGTCGTCAACCTCGCCCATCGCAACGGCAATGCCACACCCGAGGCAATGCCAAGGGGCGCCAGGACCCGCATCCGCCTCGTGCTGGACGCGATGGGCTATCGCTTCCGCGCCGGCCATCGCATCCGCCTGTCGCTGTCGACCTCCTACTGGCCGATGGTGCTGCCGCCGCCGACGGATGCCGGCGTGACCGTCGATCTCGCCTCGCTGGGCCTTGCCCTGCCCAGGCTCGGCACGCATGAGCGGATCGCGGTACCCGAGCCGGCCAATGCCGATCCCTTGCCGAAATATACCGTGCTGGAGCCCGGCGAGACCGCACGCAGCGTCGAGCGCGACCTGACGAACGGTCTTACGGAATATACCATTTACGAGGATACCGGCCTCACCGAGCATCCGGAGACCGGCCTTGCCACCCGTCAGGTCCGCGACGAGCTCTGGTCGATCGCCGAAAACGATCCGCTCTCGATGACCGGCACGGCCGTCTGGACCTGCGACATGCAGCGGCCCGGCTGGGTCGTGCGCACGATCTCCACCGCCACCATCGCCTGCACGGCAAAGGACTGGCTGATCTCGGCCAATGTCCGCGCCTTCGAGGGCGACGCGCAGATCTTCGAAAAGTCCTTCGAGAAAGCGATCCCGCGCGACTTCATGTAGGACGCGCCAGCCGCGCTATTCCTCCGCCTTGCCGTCGAGGTCGATGCCGTGGAAGGTCTTCAATCTTTCGCGCACGGCGGCGATCTCGTCGGCGCGGCGCGTCTCGCTCCAGCCGAGCGTTTCGGCCGCCTGGACGGCGAGTGCCGTCACGAGCCGGACCGTCAGCCGGCCGGTGACGGCCAGCGTCGTTCGGCGGAAGACGAGGTCGGCGAGCGAACCGACCTGCTCGTGGCGAAGCACGTAGTCGATCTCGCCGGTGCTGTAATCGGGCGCCCCGGGAAGCGCGGCATCCCCCTGGAACGTGGCTATATGGCGGGCGACCGTCTCCGCGGTCGTGCCGTAGCGGGCGAGCAGCTCGCAAATGCGGGTCTCGGGCAGTGCCGCTTCCCGCGCAACGTTTCCGATCCATTCCCGCCGCGCCGCATCGGACGTCGGATAAAGCCGCCCGCCGCCGATCGGAAGATCCCGGGTGGATCGCTTGCGGGTGATCGACAGGCGTTTCAGCAGCAGGTCCGCCACCTCCTCCGCATAGCCGCGGAACGTCGTCCATTTGCCGCCGACCAGCGAATAGACAGGATAGGGCCGCCCCGGCACCGGTTCGAGGACAGGCGTTGCATGATCGCGCGAGATGAGCCCGGGATCCTTCGCATCGGAGGCCGGCAGCGGCCGGATACCGCTATAGACATAGACGATCTGGTCGCGCGAGAAATGCAGCTTCGGCAGCAGCCGGCGCAGGCTTTCCAGCAGATAGTCCACTTCCTCCGGCTCGCAGCGCACCCTGTCCGGGTCCGCCGCCTTGATATCCGTCGAGCCGGCAAGGGCGCGGCCGAGATAGTCGAAGACGAGGCAGATGCGTCCGTCGTCCGCCTCGAAATAGATCATCCGGCCCTTGAGTTCCCTGAGGAGTTCGGGATGGTCGAGCAGGACATGCGAGCCCTTGGTGCCGCCGATCATGCGGGAGGGCTCGCCGAGGAGGGCGTTTACCTCGTCGATCCAGGGCCCGGCGGCGTTGACGACGATCTTCGGTCGGACCGTCGCGGACGCCTGCGCAATGAGGCTGTGTACCGACAGCCCGCCATCGTCCGACCGCTCCAGCCGGACATGGTTGAGCGCCGCCGAGCGCGGGCTGTCGGCAAGACCGTCGCGCACGAGTTCGAGCACCAGCCGCTCGGGATGGGTGACGGTGGCATCGTAATAGGTGCCGGTCGCCACGATGTCGGGTGTCAGCGCCGGAAGCCCGCGAAGCGAGGCGGCCCGTCCCGCCGTCGCATGCCGCGGCATGACCCGGTGGCGCGCGCCGTAGAAATCATAGAGCATCAGGCCGATCTTGATCAGCAGCGCACCACGGCTGCGGGGCGCGCTTTTCGAGCCGAAAAGCGTGCGCAGGGCGGCGCCGATCCCCCTCGTCCAGGAGAAGATGGGGATCAGGGTCGGCAGCGGCTTCACATAATGCGGCGCGTTGGAGAGCAGCAGGTTGCGCTCCAGCGTCGACTGGGCGACGAGGCGGAACTCTCCCGTTTCGAGATATTTGAGCCCGCCATGGATGAGCCGCGAGGGCGCCGCGCTCGTGCCCGCGGCAAAGTCGTTCTTCTCGACAAGAAGGCAATCGAGCCCCTGGGCCGTCAGGTCCCGGAAAAGGCCGGCGCCGTT
>Ga0182742_1002128_pt1 | contig 22781 bp, 18 predicted proteins | sample eDN5th37CBELigMG_FD_128880 | JGI IMG/M metagenome (GOLD analysis project Ga0182742, IMG submission 128880) | Enriched Miracle-Growth compost microbial communities from Emeryville, California, USA - eDNA 5th pass 37_C BE-Lig MG (version 2)... ... | reverse complement strand
TCGTCGTTCACCATCTACGACCAAGCCGACCGCCTCCGAACCGTCCGCGACGTGCTCGACGCGATGGGCGTCGACGAGCCGCCGATCACGCCCGAAAAGATCGAGGCGGCCATCAGCCGGGCCAAAAACGACCTGGCCAGCCCCAAGGCCCTCGCCCACCGCGCCCGCGATGATCGAGACCGACTCGTCGCCAAGGTCTACGCCGGCTACGAAGAGCGCCTCAAGGCCGTCTCGGCCGTCGACTTCGACGACCTCCTGGTTCACGTCGTCTCCATCCTCAAGAACCATCGCGACGTTCGGGCGAGTCTCGACGAGCGCTATCGGTACGTCCTGGTCGACGAATACCAGGACACCAACCTCGCCCAGTACGCGATCGTCCGGGCGCTCTCGGTCGATCATCCCAACCTCTGCGTCACCGGCGACCCCGACCAGTCGATCTACGGCTGGCGCGGGGCGAACCTCAAGAACATCCTCGAATTCGAGGAGGATTATCCGTCGGTCCGGGTGGTGAAGTTGGAGCACAACTACCGGAGCACCAAAAACATCCTGAGCGTGGCCGACCACCTGATCCAGTTCAACGTCAACCGCAAGCCCAAGGCCCTCATCACCGAGAACCCGCTGGGCGAGCCCGTCGAGCTGACCATCTACGCTCGGGAAACCGACGAGGCCGAAGGGGTCGCCGGCAAGATCCAGTCGCTGGTCCGCGACGGAGCCTACAACTACTCCGACATGGCCGTCTTCTGCCGCATCAGCGCCCTGACGCGAACTTTGGAGCAAGCCTTCCGGGCGGCCCGGATCCCCTACCAGATCGTCGGCGGCGTCTCCTTCTACGAGCGGCAGGAGGTCAAGGACGTCGTCTCGTTCCTAAACCTCATCAACAACCCCAAGGACGATCTGGCCTTCACCCGGGTCGTCAACGTCCCCCCCCGCGGGCTCGGCAAAACCTCGTTCGAGCACTTGACGAATTTCGCCCGCGAACTGGGAATCTCGCTGCTGGACGCCGCCCGACGAGCCAACGAGGCGTCGGGCTTGAAGGACAGGGCCATCCGCTCCTTCCAGAGCTTCACCCGGCTTTACGACGAACTCGCCGAGCTTCGGGACCATCCGGCCGAGACCGTCATCCGTCAGATCCTGGAGCTAACCGGCTACCGCGAGCACCTGCGGGACGAATCGCGCGAGAAGGGCGAGGATCGCCTGGCGAACCTGGAGGAGCTCATCACCGCCGCGCGCCAGTTCGACGTGGAGAACGTCGGAGCGAGCATCCAAGACTTCCTCGCCAACATCACCCTGGCCTCGCCGGTCGACCGCTGGGACCAACAAACCGGCGCGGTCACCCTGATGACCATGCACGCGGCCAAGGGCCTGGAATTTCCGGTCGTCTTCATCATTGGACTGGAGGAGGGAATCCTTCCCCACGGCCGGGCCTTCGACAACACCAATGAACTGGAGGAGGAGCGCAGGCTCTTCTTCGTCGGCATCACCCGGGCCCAGCGCGAGCTTTACATCAGCCGGTGCCGGGTCCGGATGTTCCGAGGTCAACAACAAGCCACGGCGCAATCGCGCTTCCTGACCGAACTCCCGGAAGACTCGATGACCTTCGACGACCGTTCGGGCGTGGTCTACGGCGGCGAACCCCGCTGGTCGCCTTCGTCCCGCTCGACGCCGGGATCCTGGTCGACGCGAACTCAGCCCGCCCGGTCGAGGCCCTCGCCCGCGTCGCCGCCGTCGTTCCATCTGACGACCGCCGCGCGGCTCGGCGGCGCGGCCGGCCCCGCGACGCCCCCAAGCGACCTGGACGCCTTCCGTCCGGGAACGTCGGTGCTTCATCCCGAATACGGTTTGGGCCGAGTCGTCGCGATCGAGGGGGCGGGACCGAATCGCAAAGGGAGGATCGCCTTCGCCGTGGCCGGCGAGCGAACCTTCGTCCTCGCCCGCTCGCCGCTGAAGGTCGTCGGCAAAAGCAACGGCGGCAAGTCGCGTTGAGGGCGCGAGGAGCGCGGCCGCCGAAGCATCCCGCCAACATCAACAAGGAGACCAAGCCCCCATGCCGCCGTCGAACGAAATTGGGTCGAGACGAACCTTCCCCCCGCGTTTGGGGGTCAACATCGACCACGTGGCAACCATCCGCCAGGCGCGCCGGGGGGTCGAGCCCGACCCCGTGTGGGCCGCCGCCGCGGCCGAGCTGGGAGGCGCCGACGGGATCACGATCCACCTGCGCGAAGACCGCCGCCACATTCAGGACCGCGACCTTCGACTGCTCCGGGAAACCACCCAGGTCCTTCTGAACCTCGAACTTTCCATCGATCCGGCGATGGTCGCCCTGGCGGTGGAGACCCGCCCCGATCAGGTGACGCTCGTTCCCGAGCGCCGCGAGGAGATCACAACCGAAGGGGGACTCGCCGTCACCGCGTCGAAGGCCCGCGTGGCCGAGGCCATCGCCCGGATCCGCGACGCGGGAATCCAGGTCGCGCTGTTCCTGGACCCCGACCCGGCCGAGCTGGAGGCCGGCTTCGAGCTGGGGATCGACGCGATCGAGCTGCACACCGGAACTTACGCCCAGGCCGCCAGCGCCGTCGATCACGAGCGGGAGCTTGAGGCGCTGCGATCGGCCGGCGCTCGGATCGTCGCCGCGGGCGTGGGGCTCCACGCCGGCCACGGGCTGAACTACCGAAATGTTCAAAAGATCGTCGCCATCGAGGGAATGGCCGAATTGAACATTGGTCACGCCATCGTAAGCCGCGCCGTATTCGTGGGGCTGGAGCGGGCCACGCGCGAGATGAAGGCGTGCCTCGGCGGCACCGCGTGATTGCGACGTTTCCAGGCGCCGGCGCGGGCCGGATTGGCCGCGCGACCGGCCCTGGTTTCGCTCGCTCGGGCCGATTGCGCCCTTCCCTCCGCGCGTTCGATTCTCTAATATATTCACCGGTGCCATGCGGTGCTGCGTGGTAAAGACGCCATCATGAACTCGCAACAGGTCGTCCTCGCCCCCGGGCAAGCGGGATCCACGAGCGGCGGCGTCCAGGAGTGGACTCATCGACATGCCGACTAAGGGACGGATGTTCGCCGGCTGCACGGTCGCGCTGGTAACGCCATTTCGAGATGGAGCGGTCGACGAGTCGGCCCTGCGCGCCCTGGTTGAGTGGCAAATCGCCCAGGGAACGCGAACGATCAGCCCCGTGGGGACCACCGGCGAGGCGCCCACTTTGTCGCACGCCGAGCACGAGCGCGTGATCGCCTTGGTTGTCGAGACCGCGGCCGGCCGGGCCAAGGTGGTTCCCGGCACCGGATCGAACTCGACCAGCGAGGCGGTCCGGCTGACGAAGTTCGCCGCGCGGGCCGGCGCGGACGGCGCCCTGCTCGTCGCCCCCTACTACAATCGCCCCAACCAGGAAGGGCTTTATCGACATTTCGCGACCATCGCCGAAAGCGTCGACCTCCCCCTGGTCCTCTACAACATCCCCGGCCGAACCGGGCGCAACGTCGAGCCCGAGACGATCGAGCGGCTCGCGGCCCTGGATCGGATCGTCGCCATCAAAGAGGCCGCGGGCTCGTTGGATCAGGTGAGCGACATCCTCGTTCGCACGAATCTGACGGTGCTTTCCGGCGACGACAGCCTGACGCTGCCGATGCTGGCCGTGGGTGCCGAGGGAGTCGTCTCGGTCGCCGCCAACCTGGTTCCCAAGGACGTGATCGGCCTGATCGACGACTTCAACGCCGGCGAGATCCGCTCGGCCCAGGAGCGTCACGCCCGACTCTTTCCGCTCTGCCGCGACCTGCTGGGCCTGGCGCCCAACCCCGTCCCGCTCAAGGCGGCCATGGCCCTCTTGAATCGGGGCAACGGCGAACTTCGGCTCCCGCTGTGTCCGCTCGACGAGGCCGAATCGACGCGCTTGACGGATGCTCTCGCTCAATATGGCTTGCTTTCGCGCTAGGCTCCGCGTCCAATAAGAGCGTCGATCCGCGTCGGCTCTCTCCGATCCGCATTCGACGATTCGAGGCTCGTTTTGATTCGAGCGATTCCACCGTCGACGACGACTAGGAGTTCATCGCCCAAGCCTCGGCCGAATTTCGCGACCGCGAACCGCGACGACGTTCGCGCGTCGCTCACGCAAACCGCGCCGCCTCGCCGACAACTTCCCAACCCAGGTTCGTCCAAGCCTCGCCCGGCCTGGACGGCCTTGAGATCGGACCCGCCTCCAAGGCTCTCTTCAAATTTCCTTGGCCGCCCCATTCCCGCGGGAGGACGCCGTCTTCGTCCGCGCCCGCCACGCCCCTTATCAGAAGGAATCCCACCATGGCTCGCAAAGAGTCCAAAGCCTCGGCCAACGGCCATGATCAGTCCGCCCAGGCCGCGCCGACGATCTCCGACTCGTCGATCCGCGAGCTCGCCCAGGTCTTCAAGCTCCTGAGCGACGAGACGCGACTCCGGATCCTGTTCTTCCTGTCGCTCTCGGAACACGGCGAGCTGCACGTGACCGACCTTTGCCAGCGGCTCGGCCAGAGCCAACCCGCGGTCAGCCATCACCTGGCGCTTTTGCGGGTCTCGGGCCTGATCGAGTCGCGCCGGGAGGGCAAGCACAATTACTACCGCGTCCGCACCGAGCAATTCGGCGACATGCTCTTCAGCCTCTTCGCCGCCGCCGGAGAAACCCCCAAGAACAAGAAGTACCGCTTCCACGACTTCGTCCTGACCTACAACGGCGGCTGACCACGCCTGGAACCGAGCCCGTCTTTCGCGCGGCGGTCTTCTGAACGCCGCGCGGGCCGCTCCTCCGCCCGTGCTTTCTCCGCCCTCCGCGAGGGAGCGGCGCGATCGCGGAACGCGTCCAACAGACGCCGAACCGGCTGATGGCTCGCGCGGGGCGGCGCCTCCACGGAACCGTCCCGCCCCTTCCGCGCGACCTCGGTATTTTTTCGATCCGAAGGCCATCGGTTCGCCTTGACCCTCGCTTTGCTTCCGCGCAGAATGCCGACGCAAAGCTCGCCGCCCCCGGACGAAATTACGTCGTTCGGGCTCGAGAATTCCTCTCAGGATGTCGAGGAGCCGAGTCTCGGTTCGACGGCCGCCTTGGAGCCGGCGAAATTCGAGTCGATCCCCGCCCCACCACCAGCGGTGAAAAAGGAGTCTTACCGATGGTTCTCTCTTCTCGTTTGATCGTGGCGATGGGTCTCGGCGCCGTGGGCGCCGCGCTTCTGGCGGCCCCGATTCAAGGACAGCAGGACGCGGCCGTCCGTCAGACCGCCAACACCGGCGCGCCCAAGTTCCAGGATCCCATCCCCCCGGTCATCGGCACGATCGACCTGGATGTCGTGTTCAAGAACTACGAGAAGGTGAAGGTCTCGAGCGAGGAGTTCAAGGCCCAGGCGATGGCCAAGCGCAACGAGTTGATGAAGCTCCAAAACGAGGCCGCCGCCGAAATGGAAATGCTCGGCAAGCTCGCTCCCAACAGCGACGACTACAAGAAGCACGAGAACAACATCACCGAGTTGAAGGCCCGGATGGAGGCCGGCCGCGAGCAGGCCGAGCGCGAATTCGCCAACAAGGAGGCCGAGGCCATGGCCACGCTCTACAAGGAGATCCAGGTCATGACGGCCCGGATGGCCCAGGCTCGGAAGATGACCTACATCTATAAAGTCTCCAACCAGCCGATCTCGGGAGACAACCCCAACTCGGTCATGGCCGCGATGGCCAACCCGGTGGTCTACGCCGACCCGCGCAACGACATCACCAACGACGTCGTCCACAATCTCAACAAGATCTACCGGGCCTCCGGCGGCCAGCCGGCCCAACCCGCCGCGCCGGCCGGAACCGCCGCCGCGGGCGCTCCCGCCGCCGCCCCGACCGCCCAGCCCGACGGACAATAAGGCCCTCGGCCGCCGCATGGGTTGAGCGGCTCGGGTCCGAGACCGACCCCGGGCCGCGCCCGCCGCGGCGAATCCGATCAACGAACTCGCGTGTTTTCAACGCTTGGCTCATGGGCCCAATCGGCGGCGGCGCCCTCGCGCGTCGCGCCTCGAATTGAACCCAACGCCAGTCCCCCCGCCCGCGCCGGATGAAAGGATCTAAGGGAAGGAATGCTCACCGCGAAGCGTCCACAGCGGACCCTCGCCCGCGAGGCGGAAGTCCGCGGGGTCGGGTTCTTTCACGGCTCCGACGTAACCATGCGTTTTCGTCCGGCCGAGCCCGACTCGGGGATTCGGTTTATTCGAACCGACCTTCCCGGCCGACCCTCCGTCGCCGCTCGAATCGACCGGGTCGTCCCCGCGCGGAGGCGGACGGCCATTCGGGATGGCGCGGCGACCGTCGAGATGATCGAGCACGTCATGGCCGCTCTCTCCGGTCTTCGGATCGACAACTGCGAAATCGAGATCGACGCGCCCGAGTGCCCCGGCTGCGACGGCTCGAGCCTCGCCTACGTCGAGGCGCTCGACGCGGCCGGAGCGGTCGACCAGGACAAGCCCCGGGCGGTCCTTTCAATCGAGCGCTCGTACGCCATTCGCGAGGGGGACGCGGTCCTGGCGGCCCATCCCAACTCCGCGGAGGAGTTGACCCTCTCGTACCACCTGGACTACGGGCGCGGCTCGCCCATCGGCAACCAAAGCTTTTTGTTCTCGCTGCGGCCCGACTCGTTCCGCGAGGAGGTCGCCCCCAGCCGGACCTTCCTGCTGGAGCCCGAGGCCAACGCGCTTCGCGAGGCGGGAATCGGCCTCCGGGCCACCGAGGCCGACGTGTTGGTCTTCGGCCCCGACGGCGTCGTGGGCAACGCGCTGCGATTCCCCGACGAGTGCGCCCGGCACAAGGTGTTGGACATGGTCGGCGACCTGGCCCTGCTGGGAATGGATCTTCACGGGTTCGTCGTCGCCCACCGCTCGGGACACCAAACCAACGCCTCGCTCGTGCGCAAGCTGATCCAGGCCGTGGAACGGGAGGAGGAGGCCGAACTCCGCGAACAGGTTCTCCCCATCGCCGCCGATGGCGGCATCGACATTCAGGGAATCCTGGAGGTTCTTCCCCATCGTTATCCGATGCTGCTGCTTGACCGGGTCTTGGAGGTTCAGCCTGGCCTGCGGGTCGTCGGCCTGAAGAACGTCAGCGCCAACGAGCCGTTCTTTCAAGGACACTGGCCCGGAAGGCCGATCATGCCCGGGGTGCTTATCGTCGAAGCGCTGGCGCAGGCCGCCGGAATCCTCCTCGCCTCCAACGTGAATCGCCGGGGAAGGGCCGCGGTCATCGCCTCGATCGACAACGTCAAGCTTCGCCGGCCGGTGAGGCCCGGCGATCAGCTCCGGCTTGAGGTTCACGCGCACAAAATCAAGTCGAACTCGGCGAGCGTCACGGGGGTCGCCAAGGTCGACGACGCCCTGGCCGCCGAGGCGAAACTCCGGTTCGTGATGATCGACGCCCTCGGCGGATCTTAAGCGGAGGCGGGCGGACCGAGTCGCCGCGACGCCGTCGTCCGGCGCGCGGGGCTCGTCATCGAGGTCGAGGCCCCGGCCGCGTCTCCCTCCAACCCAGCAATTCGGCTGTAGGAAGAATCACTCATGGCCACGATGATTGCCGACACCGCGTGCGTCGACCCTCGCGCCGAGATCGCCGACGATGTCGAGATCGGTCCCTACTGCGTGATCGGCCCCGACGTGAAGATCGGCCGCGGCTGCCGGCTCGTCGCGCACGTCTGCATCCTGGGCCACACGACCTTGGGCGAGGACAACGTCGTCCATCCCAACTCCGTCTTGGGGGGCGAGCCGCAGGATTTCACCTACAAAGGGGAGCCGACCCGCCTGGAGATCGGCGACGGGAACGTCTTCCGCGAGGGCGTCACCGTCCACCGCGGAAGCTGCAAAGAGAACGGCGCCACGCGGATCGGCTCGAAAAACTACTTCATGGCCAACGTCCACATCGGTCATGATTGCGATCTCGGCGACCGGATCCTGATCGCCAACAACACCATGCTCGCCGGCCACATCCACGTGCGCTCCCAAGCGACGCTCTCGGCCGGAGTCGGCCTCCACCAGTTCGTGACGGTCGGCGAGCTGAGCTACGTCGGCGCCCTAACCCGGATCTATCACGACGTTCCCCCCTACATGCTCGCGGAGGGAAACCCGTCGAAGGTCCGCTGCATCAACATCGTCGGGCTCAAGCGGAACGGACTCGACGCCGAGGCGATCGCGTCGCTCCACGAGGCGCACCGGCTGATCTATCGCGCCCGGATGGCCTCCAAACAAGCCCGCGAAGTTCTCGAAGCCCACGGGCGGATCAGCTTAGAGGTGCGCAACCTCCTCGATTTCATCGAGTTTCAACAACAAGGCCGCCACGGGCGCGGTCGTGATCGAGCCCGGTCGGCGATCTCCGCCTGACCCGGCGTCATGGAAGACGGAAAAGACACGGAGAGTCCAGCTCATGAACCCCCTGCGCGTCGGCGTCATCGGAGTCGGTCATCTAGGCCAGCATCACGCCCGAATCCTCGGCTCGCTGCCCGGCGTCAAACTGGTGGGCGTGGTCGACGCGCGTCCCGAACAGGCCCGAGCCATCGCCGCCAAGTTTCAGACCGAGGCCCTCGTCGATTACCGCGAACTGTTCGGTCGAGTCGACGCCGTTTCGGTGGCGGTCCCAACGAACCTGCACCGCGAGGTCGCCGGCGCGTTTCTGGAGCGGGGCGTCGGGGCGATGGTCGAAAAGCCCCTGGCCGGCTCGCTGGCCGAGGCCGAAGAGCTTGTCGCCCTCAGCCGATCCACCGGCGCGATCCTCCAAGTCGGGCACATCGAGCGGTTCAACCCGGTCCTCTCGGCCTATCGAGACGCGTCGATCCGCCCCAAGTACCTGACCGCCGAGCGGCTCTCGATCTACACCTTCCGCTCCACCGACATCGGCGTCGTCCACGACCTGATGATCCACGACCTCGACCTGGTTCTCGACATGGTCCGATCGCCCATTCGTTCGGTCTCGGCCGTGGGCGTCAGCCTCTTCGGCGACCATGAGGACGTCGCCAACGCCCGCTTGGAATTTCAGGATGGGACCATCGCCAACCTGACGGCCAGCCGCGCCAGCTACGCCCCGACCCGAAAGATGCGGATCTGGGGAGCCGAGGGCTACATCTCGCTCGACTTCGCCGCCAAGGAGGCGACCGTCGTCCAGCCCTCCGAAGCCTTCTTGGCCGGCGAGATCGACGTCGACGGTGTGGACCTCTCGCAACCCTCCGCCATCAAGGAACACCTGTTCGGCCAAGTCCTCAAGGTCGACCAGATTCAGAAGACGGATCGCGAGCCCCTGGCCCTTGAGCTGGAGAACTTCGTCTCGGCCGTCCGCGGCGAAACCTCCCCCCGCGTGACCGGCGAGGACGCCCTCGACGCCCTGCGAGTCGCCGACCAAATCCTCCAAAGCCTCGACGCCCACCGTTGGGACGACGGCCCCGCGCCGGCCGCCTCGTCGTCCCTCGCCTCGGTTCTCAAGGGACCCCACGCCTGGCGACGCAACGCGTCGGCTCGCGACGCCAAGTCCACGCTCTAGCCGCCGAGCGCCGAGGATTTCAACTGGGGGCTTGACTTCGCCTCGCGAAATCCCATAATGGGGACGTCGAGCAATGAACGGCTCGGCAAACAAAAAAACGCCCCCATCGTCTAGCGGCCTAGGATACTTGGTTCTCAGCCAAGGGACCGGGGTTCGAGTCCCCGTGGGGGTGCTGACGGCGTACAACCCGAAATGAAAAGGCCCCGCCAAGTGTCAATCACTTGGCGGGGCCTTTTTGTTTTCGATCGGGATCTCGCCCCGACTCAAATGATCTCGTGGATCGGCTCGTGCTCGTCGAGCAGATACATGGGTCGACCTCCCTTGTCGGGAACGGAGGAACCGGGGTCGATGCCCAGGTTGCGGTAGAGGGTGGAGAAGACGTTGGCGTAGGTGACGGGCCGGTCCTTGACGTAGGCCGCGTGCTGATCGGTCGAGCCGATCACCTGCCCGGTTCTCAGGCCACCGCCGGCCAGAAGCGCGAAGTTGACCGGAGACCAGTGATCGCGGCCGGCCTGGGGGTTGATCTGGGGGGTTCGGCCGAATTCGCCCCAGACGACCACCGAAACATCCTTGTCCATCCCGCGCTGGTGGAGGTCTTCGACCAGGGCCGAGAGCGCCATGTCGAGCTTGGGCATGCGCTGGGCGTTGGTGCTGAAGTTGTCGGAATGAGTGTCCCAGCGGCCGAAGGCGAGGGTGACGACCCGGACGCCCGCCTCGACGAGCCTTCGGGCCATCAGGAAATGGTCCATGCAACACGGAGGGCCGTCATACTCGTTCTTCATGTCGCCAATGCCGTAGCGCGCTCGGACCCGGGGGTCCTCCTTCGTCACGTCGAGGGCTTCGAAGACTCTGCGCGAGCCGAGGATCTCAAAGGCCCGCGCGGTGAAAGAGTCGGCGCCCTGGATCGCCGGCGACTTGTCGAACGAGCGGCGGAACCCATCCAGCTCCTCCAAGAGCGAGCGGCGACCGGCCAACCGATCGGCGTCGATGACGCTCTCGTCGAAATGCGCGCCCGCGGAAGCGCCTCCGGCGTTCTCTCCCTCGCCGCGGAAGGGGGTGAACGGGGCGTTGGAGAGCCCCAGGTAGCCCGGGTCTCCGGGATCGGCCCAGGGCATGTGGCCCGTCCGGGGCGAAAGCCCCACGAACGGCGGGATGTCGGGGCGGGCGGGGCCCTTGAGCTTCGAGACGATCGCCCCGAGGCTCGGCCTTCCTCCTTGAACCCGGCTGACCAGGTCGGGATACCCGGTCCAACATTGCACGGCCGAGTGATCGGGCTGAGAGCCGACGAGCGAGCGAATCACGACGAACTTGTCCATCATCTGGGCCAACCGCGGCATGTGCTCGCAGATGTCCAGCCCCGGAACATCGGTGGCGATCGGTTGGAAGTCGCCCCGGATGCCCGACGGAGCGTCGGGCTTCAGGTCGAACATGTCCTGGTGCGGCGGCCCGCCGGCCAAAAACACCATGATGATCGCCTTTTGCGACTTCCCGACCCCCGCCTCGGCCTCCGCCCTCAGCAACTGCGGCAGCGAGAGCCCACCCAGCGCCAAGCCGCCGAGCTTCAAGAAATCGCGCCTGGGAATCCCATCGCAGAAACTCCCGCTCGTCCGTCCCCCGAGGGTCAACATGATCGCCTCCGCGACATTTGTGCCGTCGCGCGACTCACTCGCGCGCGACTATTTTATTAAATAATTTTCTAACAACTCCTTGCGATCTTCGCAACACCCGGATGGCGACGGGGCTTCGCGCCTTCGAGGCCCACGCGGCCGGCCAGGTCCACGCGCCACCGAAAAAAGACTGACCGAAACACGTTCGAGCGGCCGTTCCACATGACCGAGGCCAAGATCGGCTGGGACATCTCCTTTCCAGAGGCGCGGTGGTCGAACGCCCCGGACATCGATTAAACTGGATCGAAATTGAAGCCGCGTCCGCGCGTCCATGCCTGTGCGGACTCCCGGGCGTTTCCCGAAGAGCGGATTCGACATGGCCGCGGGTCGCCGGGCGCGTTGGCGTTTCGACCGACCCCTCGATAGGAACTCGGAATGGCGGAACACGAAAATTCGGTCACACCCATCCCGGAGACGTCTTCGCCGACGCCCCGCACCAAGGCGCTTCGCGCGCGGTCGATTGACGCGGCGCAGGACGCCGTGGTTTCCGAGGCGCCCGACCGCCGCAGTCCCGACCGCTTGAATCGAGCCTACGAGCACGCCCGCCTGGCGGCGAAGATCGCCGAGGACAACCGGGCCAAGGACATCCTGGTCCTGGACCTCCGCAAGGTGACGCCGCTTTTGGACTTCTTCGTCATCGCGACGGCCGCCTCGCGACGGCAGGCCCACTCCATCTCCAGCGAGATCGACGCCGAGATGAAGAAGCTCGACGAGCGGAAGCTCGGCATGGAGGGGGCGGAGGAGGGACGCTGGATTTTGATCGACTACGGCGACTTCGTCGTCCACGTCTTCTCCGGCGACGGCCGGGCCTATTACGCCCTTGAGGAGATCTGGGGAGACGCCCCCCGCCTACCCTGGCAAGACGGCCAGAGCCTCGCCGCCATCGACGCGGCGGCTCCGGCCCCAACCGAAGACGAAAGCGAAAGTGAAGACGAAGACGAGCCCGAGGCGCCCTCCGCTTAGCATCGCGTCAAGCTCTCTCCATCGGCGCGCGAAACCGGCTCAATGCGGCCGGGGTCTGTACCCCCGGCGCGTGAGCCAACGTCCCACGCTGATCCCGGCCTCACGGAGGCCGGCCACAACGGAACTCGCCCCTTTTTCCCGAGCCCCCGCGGACCCTGGTTTTCCATGAATGTTTTGAATCGACTGCGAGCCGCCTTTGCCGCGGCGACCCCCGAGGGAGGCGATCCCGCTTCTTTCATGGCGGCCGTCCGGGCGGCCTCCGACCCCAAGTTCGGCGATTATCAGGGCAATGGTTGCATGGCCTTGGCGAAGCGCCTCGGCAAGAACCCGCGCGAGCTGGCCGCGTCGGTCGCCGCGACGATCGACCTGTCGCCCCTGGCCGACAAGCCGGAGATCGCCGGCCCCGGCTTCCTGAACGTCCGCCTGCGCGACGAGTGGATCGCCGAGGCCCTCGGGAACCTTTTGGGAGACGAGCGCCACGGCCTGACCGCGCCCGAGGAGCCGAAAACGGTCGTCGTCGACTTCTCCTCGCCCAACGTCGCCAAGCCGATGCACGTCGGCCACATTCGATCCACGGTCATCGGCGACAGCCTCGCCCGAATCTTCGAGGCTCTCGGCCATCGTGTCGTCCGAGACAACCACTTGGGCGACTGGGGTTCGCAGTTCGGCATGATCCTCTGGGGCTGGAAGACCGCCCGCGACGACGCAGCCTACGAGGCCGATCCGGTCGCCGAGTTGGCCCGCCTCTACCGACTGGCCCAAGAGCGGATCAAGGAGGGAGACAAGGCGGTTGAGGACGCCGCGCGGGCCGAGACCGCCAAGCTCCACGCCGGCGATCCAGAGAATCGCGAGCTGTGGCAACGGTTCATGCCCCACTGCCTCAAGGCCCTGCAAGCGGTCTACGACCGTCTCGGCACCCGGTTCGACGTGGAGCTTGGCGAGAGCTTCTACGATCCGATGCTCGGCTCGGTCGTCGAAGACTTGATCGAGCGCGGGATCGCCGAAGAGAGCGACGGCGCCATCGTCGTCTTCGTCGATCGCAAGAAGGCCCCGTTCATCATCCGCAAGCGAGACGGCGCCTACAACTACGGCACAACCGATCTGGCGACGATCCAGTACCGGGTGAAGACCTGGAATCCGGACCAGATTCTCTACGTCGTCGACCACCGCCAGGGCGACCACTTCAAGCAGCTTTTCCACGTCGCCCGTCTCTGGGGATATGACGAGGTCGATCTCCAGCACGTCGCCTTCGGCACGATCCTGGGCCCCGACCGCCGGCCGTTCAAGACCCGCGAAGGCGACGTGGTCGGCCTGGAGTCGCTGCTCGACGAGGCGGTCGCCGAGGCCCGCAAGGTGGTCGACGCCAACAGCCCCGACGACGCCACCGAGGACGAGAAAGCCCACATCGCCGAGGTCGTCGGCCTGGGCGCGATCAAGTACGCGGACCTGTCGCAAAACCGGCTGAGCGACTATGTCTTCGACTGGTCGAAGATGCTCGCCATGAACGGCAACACGGCCACCTACCTCCAGTACGCCTACGCCCGGATCCAAAGCATCTTCCGCCGGGGCGGTGTCGATCCCGAGGAGATCCGCCAACGGAAGCCCGAGATCTTCCTAAGCAACCCCGCCGAGCGCGCGCTGGCCGTTCGGATCCTCCGGCTGCCGGAAGTCTTGGAGTTGGCCGCCCTGGAGTTGAAGCCCAACGTCCTGACCGATTACCTGTTTGATTTGGCCAACGCCTTCAGCACCTTCTTCGAGGAGTGCCCGGTTCTCAAGGCCGAATCCGACGAACGGCGCGACGGCCGTCTGGCGCTCTGCGACCTGACGGCCTCCACCTTGAAGTTCGGCCTGAATCTGCTGGGGATCGACGTCGTCGACCGGATGTAAAACCCGCGCCCCGAGCGTCGGGATGGAGCCAACGCGATGAGCCTCTCCGCCCTCTCGACCCGTTCCCGACTGGTTCTAGGATCTCTCGTCCTCGCCCCCCTGCTCTGGGTCGCCGGCGCGGCGGCCCCGCCCGCGACGAATTCCAACAAGGCAACCGAGCCCCACCGCTCGCCGGTCGCCCTGGCCCTCTCGGCCGACGGCCGGCGGCTCCTCTCCGCCAACCAGACGGCCGGCTCGGTCAGCTTGATCGACGTTGAGACGGCCGAAGTGCTCGATGAAGCCGAAACCGGCGACAAGCCCGCCGGCGTGGCGATCGGCCCCGACGGCGCGCGCGCCGTCGTCGCCCACTGGTACGGTTACGACCTGGCCGTCCTGGAACTCAAAAACGACAAGCTCCGCGTCGTCGGCCGCGTCGAGGTCGGTCCCGAACCCCGGGGCGTCGCGATCGGTCCCGACGGCAAGACGGCCTACGTCGCCGTGGGCGTGGCCGACGAGGTCGCGCGGGTGGATCTCGACAAACTCGTGGTCACGGGCCGGCTACCGGTCGGCCGCGAACCCCGGGGCCTGGCGCTCTCGCCCGACGGCTCGCTTTTGGTCGTTGGCGACAATCGCTCTCAGAGCGTCTCGGTCATCGACGTCGCGAACTTCCGGGTGCTGAGGACGATCCCGATCGAGGGGCACAACCTCCGACAAGTCGCCGTCGATCCCAGCGCCCGTTACGCCTACGTCGCCAACATGCAGAGCCGGAACTTCTCGACCACCGAGAACAACATCGACCTGGGATGGGTTGTCGGCCAGCGGCTCACTCGCGTCGACCTGAAGGAGGCCGAGCCCTACGACACGCTCTCGCTCGACCCCCGGGGCGAGGCCGCGTCCGACGCCCACGGCGCGGCCGTCAGCCCCGACGGCAAGATCCTGGCCGTGAGCCTGGGGGGAACTCATGAGGTCATGCTCTTTCGGACGGATCAAAAGCGGCTACCCTGGCGGTCGGGCGGCTCGCGCGACCTGATCGCCCCCGAGCTTCTCGGCGGCGACGGACGCTTCCACCGCGTCGAACTGGGGGGCCGCCCCACCGAACTGGCCTTCGCCCCCGACGGCAAGACGCTGTACGTCGCCAATTACTTGGCCGACGCCGTTCAAGTCGTCGACGCCGAATCAGCGCGGTTGGTTGAGACGATCCCCCTGGGATCGCCCCCCGAGTTGTCCCTCGCCCGCCGAGGGGAGATTCTCTTCCACGACGCCGCGCGGTCGTTCAACCAGTGGTACAGTTGCGCCACCTGCCACGGCGACGGCCACACGAGCAGCCTGAACTTCGACACGCTCAACGACGGCTGGCATGACCTGAGCCCCAGCCGTTCGCGGAGCCGCAAGAAGACGCCCACCATGCGCCGGGTGGCTCACACCGCCCCCTGGACCTGGCACGGCTGGCAAAAGAGCTTGGAGGAATCCGTCACCGAGTCGTTCACCAAGAGCATGCGCGGACCCAAGCCCACCGACGAAGAGACCCGCGCCGTGGTGGCCTACCTGGAGACGCTCGACTACCCCCGGAACCCGTATCGACTGCCCGATGGCGGCCTCTCGCCCGAAGCCAAACGAGGCGAGGCCATCTTCCGATCGGCCAAGGCCGGCTGCGTCGCGTGCCACTCGGGCCCCGAATTCACCGATGGCAAGATCCACGCGGTGGGACTGGAGGAGCCCGACGACGTGTACGAAGGCTACAACCCCCCTTCCCTCCGCGGCGTTTACGATAAATACCCCTACCTTCACGACGGCCGAGCCCCGACCCTCCGCGACGCCCTCACCGGCCCCCATAGCCCCGACATGACCGGGGGCGAAGAGCTGACCGAGCAAGAGTTGTCGGACCTGATCGCATATCTGAAGTCACTCTGAGAACGACGCTTCGTCCACTCCAAATCCGCGCGGCGGACAAACGCCCGTCGCGCGCGCGATGCAAGGGAAACTCACGCGCGGGCCCGGCGGCGGGGAGCGCCCCGGGAGTCCGTTCCCACCGCCTCGGCTCTTGAAAAAGCCGTCGGAATGGCGAACGATTGAGAGACTCCCATCATGATGTCGATGCGCGCGGGAAAACCATCGCATGATCACTTTCGACCCAGATCTGGACATGCTCCCTCCCCGGCTGGAGAGCCCCGGCGGCGCGCCGGTGTGGGAATTCCAACGACTGATCGTCAATCCCCTGCTCGCGATCATTGCCCTGCTTGGCGTGTGGAGCGTCTTTCGGTACTCGCTTCAGATCAGGAACCTACCGCTTTTTTTGCTTTCGCTGGTTCTGGCGATCGTCTGTCCCTTCCTGATCCAGTATCACTGCGTGGACTGCGGGCGGTTGGATTTCACGATCCGAGCGCGGCGGCACGCCTGCCTCCATGTCGTCCGCCGCATGCGATTGGATGAGGATCCTCCCTTTCCGGCCTTGAGCATTCGCTTCCAGGTAACGGCGTGGGTCGTGATGATCTTGGTCGCGGGCCTGATGTACGAAATCATGGCGACCGGGTTTCGTTGAAGACGCCGGCGCGTTGCGGGCGGTTCGTCCATCGGCTAGCTTCGGGTAACTTGCGAAGCTCGCGAGACGAACCGACGTCCCGCGTCCGTATTCGAGAGGACCCGCCACGCCATGAGATCACGATTTGGATTGCCGTTTCGATCACTCCTCGCCCTCGCCTGCGCCGGCTGGCTCGCCCCGCCGGCGGCCGAAGCCAAAGACGCCCCGGGACCGACGCTCGGCAAGATTGAGCGGCTCGACCCCGCGCTGGACGAGATTATCGCCCCCGACGCGCGCATGGAGCGGATCGCCGAGGGGTTCACTTGGGTCGAGGGACCAGTCTGGGACGCGGCCGGGAATCGTCTGCTGTTCTCCGACACGATCCACAACGTTGTTTACCAGTGGAAAGAGGGCCGGGGCGCCAGCGTCTTCCTCAGGCCCAGCGGCTACACGGGCGAAACGCCCAGGGGCGGCGAGCCCGGCTCCAACGGCCTGACCTTCGATCACGAGGGGCGGTTGGTCCTCTGCCAGCACGGCGACCGCCGCATCGCCCGCGCCCGCCTGGACGGCGACTGGTCGTTCACCACGCTGGTCAACCGCCACGAGGGGAAGCGGCTCAACAGCCCCAATGATGGCGTCTTCAAGTCGAATGGCGACTTTTACTTCACCGATCCCCCCTACGGGCTTCTCGGCGACAACCGCGACCAGGGCAAGGAGCTCGATTTCAGCGGGGTCTACCGCCTCTCTCCCGATGGAACGCTCACCCTGCTGACCAAGGAGCTGATGTACCCCAACGGCCTGGCGTTCTCGCCCGACGAGAAAACGCTCTACGTGGCGAGTTCCGACCCGAAGAACGCGATTTGGATGGCCTACCCGGTCAAGGACGATGGAACCCTCGGTCCCGGGCGGCTCTTCCGCGACGTGACGGAGATGGTCGGCAAGGCCCCGGGGCTTCCCGACGGGCTGAAGGTCGACGAGAAGGGCAACATCTTCGCGACCGGCCCCGGCGGCGTCCTGATCTTCAACCCCGAAGGCAAGCACCTGGGAACGCTGGCGACCGGCGAGCCGACCGGCAACTGCGCTTTCGGCGAAGACGGCTCGGTCCTCTACATCACCGCCAACAAATACCTCGCGCGGATCCCCCTCAAGACCAAGGGGTCGGTCCCAGGCGCTCGGAAGCCGTGAGGAAGTTCCCAAAAGACCGGGCGCGCGGCCTCACGCCAGCGCCCGGCCCAGTTCGAGAACCTCTTCGACGTCGAGGATCTTGTCGTTGGAGACGAACAACTCCTTGATCGCCTGCTTGTGAATCTTCATCTTCAGCGCTCCGACGCCCAAGGCGCCCCAGGTCCGGGCGCCGTGGCGCTCGTTGCCTCGATCCGACGGCTCAATCCCCTCGACCCCCAGGGGAGGGACGGCGTTGAGGTCGATGACGACGCGGAGACCAGCCCGCTCTTGCCAGAGCCCGGCGGGAAGGATCGGCGTTCCCTCCGGCCCGGCGCAGACGACGACCGAGGCTTTCGAAAGCGCCGAGTCGAGCTGGTTGGCGTCGGTCGAGGCGATGGCCTCGAACCGGCCGCCGGTTGTCTTGTGGAGGCGTTCGGCCAACGAACGAGCCCTCTCCAAAGCCCGCGAGCCGATCGTGACCGAAGCGCCCAGCCGGCCGAGCAGCCGGGCCACCCGTTGCCCCACCGGACCGGTCGCGGGAAGGACGACGGCCTCGGCGCCTTGGAGCGAGCCCCCCACGCTGGTGAGAGCGGCCAGGACGGCGGCGGCGGCCGTGGTGTTGGAGCCGTTGGCGTCGAGCAGGACCGAGACCCTGAACGGGCCGAAGAAGGTTTGCTTGATCGCCTCCAGAACCGCCTCGGCCTCCAAGACGTCCGATCCCCCCACGAACAGCGCCGTGCGGTGGAGATCGACCGGGCCGCGCGTGAACAGCGCGCCGTAAACCAGGTCGCGAACGTTGGCGGGCGTGATCCCGCCGTGTCGAAATAGATGGTCGACGCCCGAGTCGACGGCGACCACGCCGTCGAAGACACTGGGAAGCGGATCGGTGTCGAGTTGAACCAGGACGGTGGGCTTGGCGTCGGACATGAGGGTGTTCTCCCGCTTGCGGGACGGAGACCCCGCCGAAAGGGCGAAGTCCGCGAAAACCATGCGTGGCCCGGGTTCGAAAGTCTGTGTTTGGCGCGGACTCGCTTGGGCGACGAGCGGGCTTGACCGACGGCGTGGTCCACGCCGCCGATCGCCGTTCTCGTCTCCCCCGGAATCGGCGATCCCAAGGGAAGGCGGCCCGAACACGAAACGCGCCAAACAGATAAAGTTCGGCGCAAACCCGAGGACGCGGGCCTCGATCCATTCGCCCGGGTTCGGGAGAACCCGGGCCACGGAATCGTTTGCGAAAGACGGAAATTCGCCTTGGCCTTAGCCGGCGAACGGGTGCTTGACCGTGTCCTTCTGAGCGGTGATCTCGCTCACGGCCGGCTCGTTCTTCATCGCGCGAGCGATGGAGAGCTTGGTGGCCTCGTAGTTGTAGTCGTGGATCTTGGCGTTGTCTTCGGCTTCGGGGTGAATGAACACGCCGCAGACGATGACGAGATCCTCGGCGGCGTCGGCGGGGATGATCCCCTCGGCCACGCTGTCGGCGACGGCCTTGGCGACGGCCGCCTGGGCGGGGCCGAACATCTGCACCGCCTGCTTCATCCCCTTGATGGTGACCTTCGTGACCATCACCGTCGCGGGCTTGGCCACCAGGTTCGGCGTCAGGACCGCCAGCAGGTTCGTGTGCCCGGCCGACTGGTTGGCCAGCGCGTTGGCGAACGCGGCGCCCACCGGACCATCCTTCCGGCCAATGAGTAGATCGATGTGGGCGACCTCGTTCCCCTCGCCAACGAGGGCCTCGCCAATGTTCATCAGAATGTCGCTGGCCATGTTCGCCGCTTCTCCCCGAAATAATTTCACGCCGATCGCGAGTGGGATCGCCGACCGACGCCACTGAACGCCGCGCGCCGCCGTTCGGACTCGCGCGAGAGTCGCATGATAGACGCGCCAACGCCGCGGAACAACCCCCTCGGGAACCTCGCCGCTTCCGGCGGAAAGATGGTTGCCTCGATCGAAAAAAAGTGATCCAATGCGTCTAAGCGGTCCCGAAGGTTCCAAGTCGATGGTCGTTCCTCGAAACCCCTTCAGCCCGCTCACGGCGACTATTCCCAATTTGGAGATGAACGATGCGCAAATTCTTGACGATCGCGGCCTGTGGCCTGCTCATCACGGGACTCAGCGCGCTCCAGGCCGACGAAGCCGGCAAGAAGGTCACCATTGAGGGCGACGGCGTCTGCGGCAAGTGCGCCCTGAAGGAAGCCCCGACGTGCGTGAACGTCGTCATCGTCAACAAGGACGGCAAGAAGACGAAGTACTTCCTCGAAAAGAACGAGTTCTTCCAGGAGGCCCACCAGGGCCTCGGCATCTGCACCGCCAAGGAAGATGATCCGGTCAAGGTGAAGGTCACCGGCACCCTCGTTAAGAAGGACGACAAGAACCTCCTCACGCCGACCGAGAAGATCACCGAGGTTGAGGACTGACGATCCCGCGTCAACAACGGAAACGATCTTCGACGATCCATCCGAGGCCTCGTCTCGCCCTTCCAGCGGGACGAGGTTTTTTCATGCCCTTGACCCGCGACGTCCTGATCCTCGGCTCCAGCGCGCGGGCCGCGGCCTTCTCCGCGATCCGGGCGGGCCTCCGCCCGCGCTGCCTCGATTCCTTCGCCGACGCCGATTTGGCCGCCGTTTGCCCGACGACCGCGATCGCCCCGCGCCAAGCCGACGACGAGTTGGAGCGTCTCGCGACCTCGCAAGCCGCCCCCGGGTGGTTCTACACCGGCCCCTTCGAAAACCGCCCCGCTCTGGTCGAGCGGCTTTCGCTCTCGTCCCGGTTGCTCGGCAACGGCGCGGAGACGCTTCGAGCGGTTCGAAACCCGTGGAACGTGGCCGCGGTTCTGAAGCGTCACGGCCTGGCCGCGCCGAGGCTCGCGCGAATCGCCAATGGCCCGGGCGAGGGGAGCCGTTGGCTCGTCAAACCGCTCGCGTCGGGCGGTGGACTGGCGATCCGGCTTTGGGAAGGCGCCCGCGACGACTCCGACGCATCCCATTATCTCCAAGAGTTCATCGACGGCCCAACGCTCTCGGCGCTCTACGTTTCGGCCAAGGGCGAAGCGAAGCTTTTGGGGATCGCCCGACAGGAGCGGGGCGCGCCCGGAGCGCCGTTCTCGTACCGAGGGAGCGTCGGCCCGTGGCCGGTCACCGGTTCGGTCGCGGCGAAACTCGCTCGGCTTGGCAATCTTCTGGCGGCCGAGTTCGCCCTGGTCGGACTCTTCGGCGTCGACTTCATCCTCGCCGATGGCGAGCCCTGGCCGATCGAGATCAACCCACGCTACACGGCCTCGGTCGAAGCGCTCGAATTGGCCGCTCGCCGGGCCTTTTTGACCGATCATCTCCGCGCCTGCGTCCGAGGCGAATTGCCAAGCCTTTCTCCATCGCGGTCTTCGTCGCCAGTCGTGGGCAAGCGCGTGCTGTACGCCTCCGCGCCGATCCGGTTTCCGGGCGTCCCCTTCCCCCGATTCCTCCCCGACGTTTTCCAAGCTCCGCCAATCGCCGACATTCCCCACCCAGGATCGATGATCCAGCCGGGCGAGCCAATCATGACGGTCTTGGCGCAAGGTCGTGATCCGGGCGATTGCCTCGCCAAGCTCGACCGGCTTGAGCGCGCGTGGTCCGAGCGACTCGCGGCCACGGTCGACGGCGCGATCGGCCCATTGTAGCCGGGGTCTGGACCCCGAGACGCCGGCCGCGTTCAACGGCGCGCGTTCGACCTCACGGAGGCCGGCTCCCAAAGTGCGCGCGACCGCGATGGCGCGGTTCGGCGACGGGTTTAGGGTGATTCGGGCAACGATCGCGGCGGCGTCGGCAACTCGGCGGTCCAGGTTTCCTTGACGCTCACGCCGCTGGTTTGGCGCTCGATCATCTGGAGGATCAGGTGAACGACGCGCCGGGCGGCCTGGTCGTTGGGAACTCCCCGGGCGTGGATGTTGGAGATCAGGTTGCGCCGGGAGTCGTCGTGGCCGGATCGGGGCCGGTGGGCCATGTAGACCGAGAGGCTCTCGGCCGTGGCCAGGCCGGGGCGCTCGCCGATCAAGAGCGCCACCGCGACCGGATTGAGCAGCTCGCCCACGTCGTTCATCACGCCGACCCGGCAGTGACGGACGAAGAACGGTCGCCCCATCGTCAGGCCCGCGCGGTCGAGTTGCTCAGCCAACTCGGGCAGGAGCCGGGGAACCTGAGCGGCGACGGCCGCGGCCGAAAGACCGTCGCCAATCACCACCTGAACGTCGACTCCGGACGGACGGCGATCAAGAACCTCGGCGCGGGCTGGTTCGCTCAGGGTTCGTCCCAACTCGGGCCGCAGCAGGTACTCGTCCTTCGAGGTCGCGAGGGTCGCGACTTCGAAGAGGTCCCAGCGGTCGACGAACTCCCGGCCGAGGTCGCGCTCGAGGTCCAGCTCGGTTCGCACGGCGTCTCGGGCCGCGGCGTGGTCGCGCCGCAGTTCGAGCCAGGTTCGGGTCGTGTACGAGCCCCCCGCGCGACCCGTCAAGATCCGGGCGGGGGTGCGCTCCCGGGCCCGCTGGAGGGCGTCGCCGGGAATCGCTTGAAGCGGCTCGCGGTCGCCCCCGACGTTGGGTTGAATCGCGTTGTGATGCTCCATCGCGGAGGGCCCTCGCGGCGGTCGAAGTCGAGTCAAGACGCGGCTGCGGCGGACGATTCGGCGTCTCCCAGAACGGCCTCCAGTTGTCGAAGGGCGCGCGAGCGCGCCTCGGCCCGCTGGATGGCCGGCGAACCCGCCCCGAACCCGCGCTCGACGAGCCAGGCCTCGAACTCGGGGGCCGGACGGAGGTTGAACAGCCCCCGCGCCGCCGCCGCGTCGTGGAAGCTGGTCGTCTGGTAGTTGAGCATCACGTCATCGGAGCAGGGAACCCCCATGAAGAAGTTGCAGCCCGCCGCGGTCAGCAGCAGCAAGAGATTGTCGGCCGAGTTCTGGTCGGCCTCCGCGTGGTTGGTGTAACACACGTCGACTCCCATCGGCGTCCCTTGAAGCTTGCCGACGAAGTGGTCCTCCAGACCAGCCCGGATGATCTGCCGCTCGTCGAAGAGGTACTCGGGGCCGATGAAGCCGACGACGCTGTTGACCAGAAACGGGTCGAACGCCC
>Ga0182742_1002127_pt1 | contig 22781 bp, 24 predicted proteins | sample eDN5th37CBELigMG_FD_128880 | JGI IMG/M metagenome (GOLD analysis project Ga0182742, IMG submission 128880) | Enriched Miracle-Growth compost microbial communities from Emeryville, California, USA - eDNA 5th pass 37_C BE-Lig MG (version 2)... ... | reverse complement strand
TGTCCTGACAGCTGCCTTCTGTCTGTGGCTGGCAGGAATATTTCTCACGGGCGGCATTCATCTTGATGGATGGATGGATACCAGTGATGCCTTCTTTTCCTATCAGGAAAGGGAAAAACGGCTTGAGATCATGAGTGACCCGCGAACAGGGGCCTTCGGAGTTCTTTCTGTTATTGTGCTGTTAAGCTGCAGGTTCTTCTTCATTTATGAAATTATTGAAAGATTGAAGCCTGATTCTTATTGGCTGATCGCCTTATTGCCCTTTTTTAGCAAGATGGTCATGGGGGTGCTGCTAATAAAGGTGAAAAGTGCCAAAAAAGCGGGGCTGGGGTCGTTATTTAAGCAGGCAGCAAATAACAGAACATTGAAATCCTATCCAGTGTATTTGCTCATTTTGCTTATTCCTGCTTTCTTATACAGCCGAGAGCTGCTTTTGGAAATTCTGATTGTTTTTTGTGCATCATTGCTTATCCTGCTGTTTTTACATAAAAAAGTCGTGAGCTGGTTTGGCGGAATGACTGGGGATGTACTTGGGGCAAGTGTGGAAGGAACGGAGGTGCTGCTGTGGTTGACACTCTGGCTATTGCATTATTTCGCCATGGGCTGACAGAGGCAAATAAGCGCCATGCCTATTTAGGCTGGTCAGATTCTAAGCTTTGTCCAAATGAAGGAAAAAAGCTTTGTCCGCCGGGATCCGCTTATGAGATTCTTTTTTCAAGTGATTTGGGCAGATGCCTTGAAACAGCAAAACTAGTGTTTCCTTTCATGCAGCCATTTATCTTGCCGGATTTGAGGGAAATTAATTTCGGATGCTGGGAACAAATGACGTATGAGGAATTAAAGGAGGATGCTGTTTATCGGCGATGGCTGTCAGACCCATTGACAGAAAGGCCGCCAGAAGGCGAAGCATTTTCCGAATTTACTGCAAGGGTAGATCGGGGATTTGAAGCAGCCATAAAGACGACATTCCAGTCGAATGCAAAACGGGCAGCTATTATCACACACGGCGGGGTGATCCGTTTTCTTCTGACAAAATGGGCCCCTGAGAAAAAAGGATTTTGGGACTGGAAAATTGAATATGGGCAAGGCTATGAACTTATTTGGAAGCGTGATTATCTTAGGGAGGGAAAACGATGCATTTTATTACAGGAGGTTCCTTTAATGGAAAGTCAAAATGGGTAAAGGAATATTATCAATTAGAGGAAGCCTCTTATCGCTGGATCTCCTGTTATGAAAAAAGCTTCCCGTCCGATATCATGGCAACTATAGAAGGTGAAGATCTTTTAATTATCGAAGGTGTTGAAACGTTGCTGAAGGGATGGGCCTTAATGTTTGATCTTAATCAGTCGCGGAAGAAATGGCAGCTGCTGCTAAATCAATTAGCGGCATGGGAAAATCATGACTCTAAGCGAAAGGTCATATTAATAGGGACCGATATCACCAAAGGAATTGTACCTGTTTCTGAAAAAGAACGTAAATGGCGGGATCTAACAGGCTGGGCCTACCAGGATGCAGTTCAAGCGGCAAAATACGCTGATCTAATCTGGTATGGGATTAGCCAAAAAATAAAATAAGGGGCTGTTGAAAATGAAAATTTATACTCGTACAGGCGATAAGGGTAAGACAAGTATTATCGGCGGGAGAGTGGAAAAAGACGATATTCGCGTGGAAGCCTATGGAACAGTTGATGAGGTAAACTGCTTTGTTGGCCAGGCGGTGACACAATTAAGCCCAGAAAAATTCCAGGATGTGCTTGGCGATTTGGAGAAAATTCAGCATGAGTTATTTGATTGCGGCGGCGATCTTGCTAATGTGATGAAAAACCGAGAGCTCAAGCTGAAACAAGAGTCTATTGACTACTTAGAGAAAAAAGTGGATGAATATACGGACGAAGCACCCAATCTGGAACGCTTTATACTGCCTGGAGGAACCCCGGCAGCAGCGTCCATTCATATTGCCCGTACTGTAACAAGGAGGGCTGAAAGACTGGTAGTTTCCCTAATGAAAGCCGATCCTGAGGTTTCCGAAATCCCCTTGAAGTATTTAAATAGGTTATCAGATTATTTCTTTGCTGCCGCAAGGGTAATCAATTTCCGCTTGAACGAAAAGGATGTGGAATATATCCGCAGTGCCAAGGTCTTTCGCGATGTAAAGCCGAAGGAGGATAAGAAGTGAAAAGCTTAAGATTGGCTTTGATCAGCCTGCTGATCGCTCTTACAGCCATTGGAGCGGCCATCAAGATACCAGCTGTGATAGCGAGTGTGGCGTTAGACTCCTTTCCTGCCTTGCTGGCTGCTGCCCTTCTAGGCGGGCCGGCCGGTGCGGCTGTTGGTGCCTTTGGGCATTTGCTCTCTGCATTTTTAGGCGGAATGCCAATGGGGCCTTTTCATGGGATCATTGCCATAGAAATGGCGATTTTAGCCTTTGTTTTTTCATTAATTTACCGCAGGGGAAATAAGCGGCTGGCAGGAATGGTCTTCTTTCTGGGAAACGCGCTAGCGGCACCTGTCCCTTTTATTTTTTTCATGGGTACATCATTCTATTTTTCCATCGTTGGGTCTTTAATGATAGGCTCTGCGATAAATACAGCTATCGCACTTGTTTTAATTCCAAGGTTGGCACATCTGCTTAAGCCTATTCTTGTAAAGGCAAGTGCTCATCGTTGAGGGATGTTCAAGTGATTCCGTTCAGCAAAGGGGAGTCCATTATTATTGCGTGCGATAATAGCGGGGCCATTGGAGTAAAGGAAATGGATGCTGTTCATGTCCCTTATGAGATGGTTTCTTATTTCTGTTTCAGAACGGCGGTTATGGAATGTATGGCAGCTGGAGCTTCTCCCTTTGCTTTGACTGTGCAAAATTTTTGCGGTAATGCGGCATGGAAAGACCTAATGAATGGGATCAGCCAAGGTAAGAAGGAGCTGGGCATGGAAGGAATTTCGGTAACCGGCAGTACGGAAAGCAATTTTTCCCTTATGCAATCCGCGATTGGCATAATGGTCCTTGGCAAAAGGAGTAATAGTGTTATAGGCGAAGTGCCAATTACCGACAGGGTACAACTGGCTGTGATTGGTGCACCTTTAGTTGGGAATGAAGTAATGGAAAGAAAGCAAGAGATTGCCCCGCTGTCCTTATTCAAAGAGTTCTGTTCCATGCCGGATATTGTTTTGCAGCCGGTAGGATCAAAGGGAATTCTATATGAACTGAATCAGATTTTCGCTGATAGAGGCTTCGAGGAGCACATGGTCCAGACAACGATAGACCTGAAAAAATCCTCAGGACCATCTACATGCTTTATTATTGCTTTCCCAAAGGAAAAGGCGGGGGAAGTTCAAACAATGGCAGGCCAATATTTTCATGAAATAAACATAGAATTGAAGTGAGAAAGTTGCTAAATGTATATGTCGCAAGACACGGAGAAACGCAGTGGAATACCGAAATGCGTTCACAGGGAAGACTGGATTCAGCTTTAACAGAAAAAGGAATTAAAGATGCTCTTTCTTTAGGAGACCGGCTAAAGGATATAGACTTTGTCAGAATCCTATCCTCGCCCAGCGGGAGAACTGTTAAAACAGCTGAGCTTGTGAAGGGTAACAGGGCCATACAGCTGGAAACGGATGAACGGTTGATGGAAATTGATTTAGGGGTATGGCAGGGGTTAACGCAAAAGGAGATAGAAGAACGCGACCCTGAAGCCTTTTATGCCTACTGGAATGACCCTTCCTCATTTAGAGGTGCAAAAGGAGAAACCTTTCTTGATGTCCTCCATCGAGTGGATGAGTTTTTTGCAGATCTGCAAAAGAGCCTATCATCCGGCAATGTCCTTGTTGTCACACATGGCGTGGTCATCAAAGCGCTTTACCTGCTTTGCCGAAAGTGGAATATTGATCAAATTTGGGCGCCGCCGTTTATCCATGGTACAAGCTTAACCATTGTAAGAATAGAAGAAGGGAAGATGGAACTTCAGCTTGAGGGATGTACGAAGCATTGCAAGGAATCATAGAAAAGGGCGCAGAAATTAAATCTGCGCCTTTTTCTATGCTGTCAGCTAGCTTTAGCTGTCTGCTGCAGCTTGGATATTGATTTTTTGCAGCTTACTTTGTCTGCGATGACAGTTATGGCGCCATCACCGGTTACGTTACAGGCAGTTCCGAAGCTGTCTTGTGCTAAATAAAGAGCAATCATTAATGCAAGCATGGTGTCGGTAAATCCCAGCATGGATTCAAGCAGGCCGAGGGCAGCCATAACGGCACCTCCAGGAACTCCGGGAGCTGCAATCATTGTAATGCCAAGCATTAATATAAACGGAAGCAATGTAGAAAAACTTGCTGTCTGTCCCTGCAGCATCATGACAGCAATGGAGCAGCTGACAAGTGTAATCGTACTTCCGGATAGGTGAATCGTCGCTAATAAAGGAACGGCAAAATCAGCTGTCTTTTCACGTGCGCCAATTTTTTTAGCATGTTTTAATGTAACGGGAATGGTCGAAGCAGAAGACTGTGTTCCTAATGCTGTGAAATAGGCAGGGAGCATTTCTTTCAACATTTTTAGCGGGTTTTTCCTGGCTGCACTTCCTGCCACTGAATATTGAACAAGCAAATAAATAATATGAAGAGCGATAATCATAACAAATACTTTGGCAAATACGCTCATGATGGCACTAACTTGTCCGCCTTGAGTCATGTTCGCGAAGATACCAAAAATATGGATCGGCAATAAAGGGATAATCGTCTTTTCGATTAACTTTTCTACGATATCACGGAAATCATTCATAGCGTTTTGCAGGGCATCCCCTTTAATGGCCGCTAACCCTAATCCAATTGTAAAGGCCATAAGCAGCGCGGACATGACACCCATAATAGGCGGCATACCCACCGTAAAATAGGGTGAGAGCAAAGCTTCTTCCGGATTTCCAAATTCTTTTAAACTTTGATTCTTTAAAATGACTGGGTAGAGAGTTGTAGCGGTAAAGTAGGCAAATAGACCGGCAATGATTGTTGAACCATAAGCGATCCCAGTTGTAATGCCAAGAAGCTTGCCCGCCCCTTTTCCCATTGTTCCAATTCCAGGTGCGATAAATCCGATAATGATCAGAGGAATGGCAAATCCCAGGAAGTTGCCAAACAATCCGTTAAATGTGGCAAAAATTTTTGTAAGCCAATCTGGAGAAACCAGACCAACGGCAATACCTAATCCTATGGCTAAAATTATTCTAGGGAGTAGTCCAAACTTCTTCATTGTGTCCTCCTTAAATGAACAGTTGTATTCTTTAGGTGGATTATAACGTATTTTTAGAGGGAAGTTAATAAAAAATTACTATCTAATAAAAAGCAAAATGATTATATTAATTCTGAACATTTGTGGGGACTTTTTAAATATCTTTGATGAATATATATTTACTAAGGGGTCTAAGATGATTCTGTTCAAATGTTGAAATTATATTAAAATAATTAAATGAGAGGGAATGGATGATTAGATAAGCAAGGAACAAAAATAAAGGTTTCGCTGAGCTAGTCTATTTCATAAATATAAAGTGGCGGGCTTTTGTCATGATTATGAAAAAATTCCTCAATAAATCACACCTTAATCACTCCCTTTATTATTATGTGTAGTGTTAAAATAGGTAGTGATTTGAGAATTGGAGGTTCCAAGTACTTATGAAAACGAAAATTGGTTTATTGTATGGCGGAAAGTCAGCTGAGCATGAGGTATCCATGCAGACAGCTATGGCCGTTATAAAGGCGCTGGATTTAGAAAAATTTGAAATACACCCTATATATATTACAAAGGAAGGAAGCTGGAATAAGGGACCCCAGTTATCTGAACCCGTTGAAAACGTAAAAGAGCTTGCGTTTTCCGGCGAGGAAGCTTTGTCCCCTGCGGTGTTGGCACCGGCTATTTTTCAGTCAGGCGATCAGCAAGACAGTTCATTTGATGTCATCTTCCCGCTGCTTCATGGCCCAAATGGGGAAGATGGAACAGTTCAGGGATTGTTAGAGCTTTTAAACCTCCCGTATGTTGGAAATGGCGTTCTTTCCTCTTCTGCAGGAATGGATAAAGTAATCATGAAAAATATATTCTCACATGCGGGGCTTCCTCAAGTGAAATATAACTGGTTTATTCGCAGTGAGTGGGAAAATGAGAAGGAAAATGCCTATCAGAAGGTTGAAAGCGAACTTGGCTACCCATGTTTTGTAAAACCGGCAAACCTTGGATCAAGCGTAGGCATAAGTAAATGCACCAACAGAGCGGAATTAGAACAGGCATTTGCTGAAGCTTTCCAATATGATCGTAAAATTATCATTGAAGAGGGCGTACAAGCGAGAGAAATTGAAGTTGGTGTCTTGGGCAATGATGCTCCAGAATGTTCAGTGCCTGGAGAAATTGTTCCTAAAAAGGATTTTTACGATTATAAGGCAAAATATCAGGATGGAAATACAGCCTTAATTATTCCAGCAGAAATTAGCGATAAAGAGTATTGCGAATTAAAGGAAATGGCGATTACTGCGTTTAAGTCTTTGGATTGCTCCGGACTAGTCCGTGCAGACTTCTTTTTAAGCCGAGAAGGAAAATGGTATATTAACGAGGTAAATACAATGCCAGGCTTTACACCATTCAGCATGTTTCCGCTGCTATGGAAGCATACAGGTGTTGATTACCCGCAGCTAATTGAACGCCTTGTTCAATTAGCGATAGAAAAGCATGCTGAAAAGCAGCAGATTAGATATACATTAGAATAGCAGGAAACACGGCATATATGCCGTGTTTCTTATATACATAAATTAAAAAGGGAGGGCTTGCATATGATCAGGAAAACCCTGTTGGAAGTTTCTCAAATGATAAAGATAGAAAATGATATAGCAGAATTTCATGAATTAGAGATAAACGGTATAAGCATTGATTCAAGAAAGATAGGTGACGGTAATTTATTTGTTCCTTTTAAAGGTGAACATTCGGATGGTCATCGATATGTTGAGGATGCAATAAAAAAAGGGGCAGCTGCGGCGATTTGGCAAAAGGATGTTCCTAATCCGCCAGAGCATTTGCCGATTTTAATCGTTGAAAATACATTAATTGCCTTACAGGAACTGGCAAGGAGCTATCGAAATCAGCTCGATGTCAGGATAATTGGCATTACAGGAAGCAATGGGAAAACGACAACGAAAGACATAACGGCCAATCTCCTGTCGCTCAAATATAAAGTTCAGAAAACAGAAGGAAATTATAATAATGAAATTGGGCTCCCCTTGACAATTCTGGGATTAGATGAGGATACCCAGGTGGCGGTTCTAGAGATGGGCATGAGCAGCAAGGGAGAAATTGATTTTCTTACCCAGCTGGCACAGCCGGAAGCGGCGATCATCACAAATATCGGCGAGTCCCATTTGCTTGATCTCGGTTCAAGGGAAGGAATAGCTGAAGCAAAATGGGAAATTGTAAACGGGTTAAAAGAGAACGGGCTGCTTGTTTATAACGGGGATGAACCTTTATTGGAAAAACATGCGGAAAATTGCCTAAACCATATTTCAATGAAGACCTTCGGCAGAAGCGGAAAAAACGACTGGTACCCAGTGGCCATTGAACAAAGTGATACAGGAAGCGCATTTAGAATTAATGCTTCTTCCATAGAATTTTATCTGCCTGTATTAGGGATTCATAATGTTTTAAATGCCATAGCAGCGATGACAGCAGCAGAGCATTTTGGGGTTTCTTTTGAAAAAATGAATGATGGCTTTGCGGGGCTAAAGCTGACAAATATGAGAACAGAATTAACTCAGGGACAAAAGGGCGAAAAGATCATTAATGACGCTTATAATGCAAGTCCAACTTCGATGCATGCAGCGATAGAACTTATTTCAAATCTGCCTGGATATAAGCGGAAAATCCTCATTCTTGGTGATATGCTGGAATTGGGGCCATCTGAAAAAGATTTTCATTTAAAAATCGGCGAGTCCATTGATCCGGAAAAAATCAGCTATGTGTTCACATTTGGAAAACTTGCCGAGTTTATTGCCAAAGGTGCATTGACCAGACTGCCTTCGGAGCGGGTCTTTTCCTTTATGGATAAACAGCAGCTTATTGAAACGCTAAAGAATTATGTCGATGAAGAGACAATCGTATTGGTAAAAGCTTCAAGAGGTATGAGGTTAGAGGAAATTGTTAAAGAGCTTTAGTGAAAAAGATAAAACCAAAGGTTCCAAAATAAGGCATTTATATTGGAACCTTTCCCAGTTCATACAAAATATAACCTTGTTTAAACCACCTTGCCACGTTGCAATCATCCTCGTGAAATGTTAAAATAAAATTTAGCAACAAATTGGAATTCCTTTTGAAACTTGGACATACTCCTTTTGGAGAATGTCTTTTTTCACTTTCTTATCGAACTAAGCCGGTGTGGAACATGATTTTGTTCAAAATTTAATTCGCTTCTCATGATATGTCGCCGGAACAGGCATACTATAAATGATCAGATTCCCGCCTAATTTTTTCAGAAGGTTATAGGCTGTGAGTGAACTCTTCTCTGCAATTTCTCAGCCGTTATATTGTCTAGAAGAGTACACTCATAGCTTATTCAAGGAGAATTTCCCTTACTATAAAATAATATTTAACAGTATTTAGAAGGAGAATGAAAACATTGACAAAGTTTCAAGATCTGGGCATTAGCTCTGCAACAATGAAATCTTTAAAAAGAATGGGGTTTGAAGAGGCTACCCCGATTCAAACGCAAACCATTCCACTAAGCCTTGAAAATAAGGATTTAATCGGACAAGCACAAACAGGGACAGGAAAAACTGCTGCGTTTGGAATTCCGATGATTGATAAAATTGACCTAGACAAAGATGTTATCCAGGGGATTGTTATTGCACCTACACGTGAGCTTGCTATCCAAGTTTCAGAGGAATTATACAAAATTGGCTATGGCAAGAGAATTCGTGTATTGGCAATTTACGGCGGACAGGATATCAACCGTCAAATTCGTGCGCTAAAAAATAAACCTCATATTATTGTTGGTACACCTGGACGTCTTTTGGACCATATAAACCGCAGAACATTGAAGTTAGAAAATGTTCAGACTGCCATTCTTGATGAAGCGGATGAAATGCTGAACATGGGATTTATTGAGGATATCGAAGCGATTTTGTCAAAAATTCCAGAAGAACGCCAAACATTACTCTTCTCAGCAACCATGCCTGCGCCTATCCAGCGTATGGCTGAAAGGTTTATGAAAGATCCTCAAGTCGTTCGAGTGAAAACGAAAGAAATGACTGTTCCGCAAATTGAACAGTATTATATTGAGGTTCAGGAAAGAAGCAAATTCGATATTCTATCAAGACTTCTTGATATTCAATCCCCAGAGCTTGCCATTGTATTTGGCCGCACAAAAAGAAGAGTAGATGAGTTATCTGAAGCATTAAATCTAAGAGGTTACAATGCGGAAGGAATTCACGGGGATTTAAGCCAGGCAAAACGCATGTCTGTATTAAGAAAATTCAAGGAAGGCTCCATTGATGTTCTTGTTGCAACAGATGTAGCTGCCCGAGGTCTTGATATTTCTGGCGTTACTCACGTATACAACTTTGATATCCCGCAGGACCCTGAAAGTTATGTTCACCGAATCGGCAGAACAGGCCGTGCTGGTAAAACAGGGGTAGCGATGACACTTATTACTCCACGGGAAAAATCTTATTTGCAAGTGGTTGAAAAGACGACAAAGAGAAAGATGGATAAGATGAAGCCGCCAACATTGGATGAGGCTTTAGAAGGGCAGCAGCGGGCAGTTATGGAACGCATTCTGCAATCAATTGAAGCAAATAATCTTCAGTATTATAAACAAGCAGCAGAAGAGCTTCTCGAACAGCAGGATGCAACAACTGTTGTTCAAGCGGTATTAAAAATGCTGACAAAAGAACCAGATACAACTCCTGTTAAACTAACAGAGGAAAGACCGCTTCCGATGAAAAGGGAACGCCGAAATGATGACCGCAAATCATACAATCAAAGAGGCAGACAAAAAGCCCCTGTACGTTCAAGAAAAAGCCATTCAGGAAAACGCACAGAACGCAATAGCGGACAAAGATCAAAACAATATTAATCATCTAAGAGAGAGCACTAAGCGTGTTCTCTCTTTTTTTATGGATATTTTTAAATTGCGAAATTCTACAAATGCCAAAATAGGTCAAATGTAATATACTTAAGAAGAATCAGAATTATGTATTTGGGGGAGGGGTTTAATGGTACTTGAACCGCAGAAAAGAATATCGGCAAAAGCTTTATCTGTCTGGAGAATTTCTGGTGCCCTCCTGAGTATTTTTGCTTTTTTGCTTGCTGGAGGAGTGATAGGGCTGACGATCGCTTTTGATTGGCCGATGTGGATTGTTGGTGCTGCACTACTGTTTTTTGCGGCCTTTATATACATATTTGTGATGTTGATTCCTTCTTTAAAATGGCGCCGCTGGAGGTATGAGGTTCGGGAAAATGAAATTGAACTCATGTCTGGGGTCATTGTGATCAAACGGACCCTGGTGCCGATGATTCGGGTACAGCATGTGGATACACGGCAAGGACCGCTTTTGAGGAAATACCGTTTGGCAACTGTAGCTATTTCAACAGCTGCAACGGTTCATGAGATCCCAGCATTGGAAATTGATGAAGCGGAAGAGCTTAGGTTTTTTATATCCAACCTTGCGAGGGTGGCTGATGAGGATGTCTGAACCTAGAAGGCTTCATCCGGTTTCTGCTATCGCCAACTGCTTGAAGCAAATAAAGGAATTAATTATTCCATTTTTGGTGTTTGTGGTGTTCGGGAGCAGAAGCGATATGTTTCAGCTCGTGATTTCCGTTGTTATCCTTGCATTTGTTCTCATATCCGGAATTTTAACCTGGCTGAGATATACTTACCGCTTAGAAGAAGGGGAACTAAGGATTGAATACGGGGTTTTTGTCCGCAAGAAAAGATATATTCCATTTGAAAGAATACAAAGCTTGGATTTATCTGAGGGGATTCTTCAGCGGCTGTTTGGTTTAGTGAAAGTAAAGGTGGAAACAGCCGGAGGATCCAATGAAGCGGAAGCGGTGCTCACGGCAGTTTCGAAAGAAGAGGCTAATAGTATAAAGGAAATTGTCTTTTTTGCTAAGCGTGACTCACGGGAAAAGGAGGATCGCGCTTTTGAAAAAGGCTGTGAACAAATCCTTTATAAAATTTCACTGCAGGAGCTTTTCCTGCTTGCCTCTACGTCTGGCGGGGTAGGTGTGGTGCTGTCCGCTGTTTTGGCCTTTGTCTTTCAATTTGAAGAATTTATTCCTTATGAACAAATTTTTCGCGGCATCGAGGATGTTGTATCTGACGGTATTTTTTTCATCAGCATAATCATATTTATCGGCTTTTTGATTGCCTGGCTGATTGCCTTAATTGGAACAATGATTAAGTATTCCGGTTTTACCCTTATTAAGAAGGATGAGGAGCTAATAATCTCAAGGGGGCTGCTGGAAAAGAGGCAGCTGACGATACCCTTGCAGAGGGTTCAGGCGGTTAGGATAAGCGAAAACCTAATCAGACAGCCATTGGGGCTTTGTACGGTATATATGGAAAGTGCCGGGGGATCTAATGCCGATAAAGAAAATGCCAAGGTAATGGCTTTACCGGTCATTAAGAAAAATTGTGTCGCGAGTCTGTTATCTGAGCATCTGGCTGACTATGAGCTTGAACCAGTTATTAGGCAAGCTCCCAAAAGAGCTCTAGGAAGGTATGCAGTAAGAGGGCTGCTAATTGTTCTGCCGGTAATAGCTGCTTTGGTCACGTTTTTTCGCCCGTGGGGATTGCTCGCATCCATACCTATTCTTCTTTTATCGTTCCTTTGGTCATTCATCTCCTACAGGGATGCTGGCTGGAATATTCATCACCAGCAGCTGACTTTAAGGTATCGAACCATTATTAAAAATACTGTAATGATGAAGAGAAACAAAATTCAATCCTTGAGCATGCATGAAAGTATCTTCCAAAGAAGAGGGAATTTAGCTACTATTCGTGCCTCTGTTCTGTCTGGCTTGGGCGGTTCTGGCGGCAAGGTTAAGGATCTGGATAAAGAAGATGTGCTAGCCTCGTATAAATGGTATTCCTATACAAAATAATGCGTTCATTATAGTCTCAAAAAATACATTAGAGGTGATTTTATGTTTGGCTCCAAAAAGAAGGCTACCGAATTAGAACAGGAAAATGCAGATTTAAAAAGACAGCTTAAGGGGTTCCTGGAAAAAGCACAGCAAAATGAAGAATATCTTAACAGCTTTGTTGATAACTTTTTCAATGAATTAAATTTTACGATACAGCAGCATGAAATGGTGAACGGCCAGCATAATGTCCTTGCAGATTTGGTCGGCAAAATCATGGAACGCTTTGAAACAGTAAATGAAATTAGTAAGAGATCATACGATAAATCAATGGGATTGCATGAAATGGGAAAAAGCCTGATTGAATCCTCTGTTGACATGGTTCAAAAGTCCAATGAAGGAAGAGATTCAGTCAGCAAGGTGGAAGGCTTGATTGCAAAGCTGGGGGAGCAATTAACTGAGACCTCAATGAAAATGAACCAATTAAATGAGCGTTCAAAGGAAATAGAAATGATTGTTAAAGTCATTAAGGAGATTGCGGATCAAACGAATTTATTAGCGCTGAATGCCTCTATTGAGGCGGCAAGAGCTGGCGAGCATGGAAAGGGCTTTGCGGTTGTAGCAGAAGAAGTCCGTAAGCTTGCAGAAAATACAGCGGAAAGCACCCATAATATTAGTGTGCTGACACAAAATATCCAAAAGGATATCGAAGGTTCACTCCAGTCAACGAAGTTGAGTACGGGGCTCATTGAAGATGGAATACAGCTAAGCGCAGATACTACCGGTAAAATTGATTATATTCTTACCGTGATGAACGATGTTCAATCAAAGGTAAATGATGTTATCAGCACAATTGAAGAACAAAGAGACTGTTCAAACCAAGTGATGAATGAGCTTAAGGGCACAAAGGCCACCTTTGAGGAAGCAAATGAAATGATAATTAGGCATATTAATGATGCGAGTGTAGTAGACGAAAAGCTAGAGGACGGCATTAAACAAATCAGTGAGCTGAATAACTGGGGAAAACTTCTCAAAGAACATGAGGAGAAGATTAGTTCATGAAAAAAAGAGGCTGAAATAGCCTCTTTTTTATCTTTTATTTCCTTTTAATATCAAGACACCTAGTAAAAACCCAGCGAGAAGACCAAATAAATGCGCGATGATATTAATATTTGGCTGTAAAAAGGTCATAATTAAGGCAACAACTGTAATTGTAATGATGGTTTGCGAGTTTGCTTTAGAGATAAGCTCCTTTTTGAAAAAAGTAATGGCAGCAAAGTACCCAAACAGGCCAAAAATAGCTCCGCTTGAACCAACATGAACATAAGTTAATGGTTCGATGAGATAGGTGGCAAGATTAGCGGCAATTCCTGAAAGAATATAAATAAAGATAAATTTACCTTTCCCTAGCATCTGTTCCAAGGCAGGGCCGAATAGAATAAGGGAAAAACTATTGAATAGCATATGAGAAAAGCTCCCATGCATAAAGACAGGAGTTAAAAGCCGCCAATACTCGCCCTTAGCGATATAAAGATTTACCCCTGCGAAATGTTCATAAAACCACAAATTAGGAAATATCGGTAAAATGGTGAGCAGATACAGAGTAATATGAATAGCGACAATGACAGAAACAATCGGATAAAAGCGTAAAAATTCCTTAAAACTTTCTGTTCTTGTAAACATGCAGCTCTCCTTAACACTTTTTATAGACATCTTATAATATTGTTTATGCTTTCGTAAAAATAAATAGAAGGAAGATGAAAAATGATTTCAGGCATTGGAATAGATATTGTTGAACTGCAGAGAATAAAAAAAATTTACCACAGACAGGAAAAGTTTGCTGACCGAATCCTAACTGAAAAAGAAAGGTCCGTTTTTAATGAATTGACAGATGAAAGAAAAACTGAATTCCTTGCAGGGAGATTTTCGGCCAAAGAAGCCTTCTCCAAGGCATACGGAACCGGAATCGGCAAAAGCCTTTCTTTTTTAGATATAGAGATTGAAAAAGATGAAAACGGAAAGCCGTTCATCGTAAAACCCCTAAAAAAGGGTGTCCACCTATCTATTTCCCATAGCAGGGAATATGCTGTGGCTCAAGTAATAATAGAAGAGTAGCTTATGCAAACTGAGTTGGCTGGAACGAAAAGGCGCGAAGACTCCTGTGGGAGTACGGTTCAGGGGAGACCCCGCAGGAGCAAGGCGACGAGGAGGCTCCCCGAAACGCCCACGGAAAGCGTAGCGCCTGAAGTGAAGCCAATGGTTACAAAGAAAAAAATTCAAAGCTTGTCATCACCCCTAGCATATTTCGAAAGGTTGTCTCATATATTCATAGTGCAATAGGAGACAAGTACGTTGAAACATACCAAAAGGGGTTGAAAGAATGAGGAGAAAGTGGTTTTTGCTGCTCGCTGGGCTTCTGGCTATTCTTGTATTATCTGCTTGCGGAGCAAAATCGCAGGCTGATGTCACTAAGGAATTGAATAAAAAGGTTGAGGAAATGAAGAGCTATAAGGCTAATGCCACTATGACTCTTAAAATGGGTGCTGAGGGGCAGACCTATGAAATTGAAGTATGGCATAAGGATCCGTCCTATTACAGAGTTAATCTGAAAAATCCGCAAAAAGATCAAAGTCAAATGATTCTCCGCAATGATGAGGGAGTATTTGTACTTACACCAGCATTAAATAAAAGCTTCCGTTTCCAAAGCGATTGGCCGCAAAACAGCAGCCAGGCCTACTTATATGAATCATTAGTTAAAGATATTATGGAAGATAAAGAGGCCAAGTTTACAGCTGCCAAGGATCATTATGTATTTGAAACAAAAACAAGATACCAAAACAATCAGATGCTTCCAACACAAGAAATCAAGCTGAAGAAATCTGATTTATCTCCTGTAAGCGTAAAAGTAATGGATCCAGATAAGAATGCACTGGTAACTGTAGAATTTACAGATGTTAAATTTAATGCAAGCTTTGATAAATCAGACTTTGATATGAAAAAGAATATGACAAGTGCTCAGTTGTCAGTTCCTGTGATGGCAGAGCCAAGCGATAAAGAGTTTTCTGTTAAATATCCTTCAGAGCTGCTTGATGCTAAGCTAATTGATCAAAAAGAAGTAGACACTGAAGATGGAAAACGTGTCATTTTAACATATGATGGGGAAAAGTCATTTACTCTTGTACAGGAACAAGCTACTGTAATGCCTGTATCTTCACTTACAACAGTTAAAGGGGAGCCGATTGATTTAGGCTTTACGATCGGTGCACTTTCAGATAATGTTGTTTCTTGGACTTACCAGGGTGTGGATTATATGCTCGCTTCTAATGAATTATCAGAGGATGAGCTTGTAATGGTCGCACGCTCTGTTCAAGAAGGCATGGTTAAATAAGAACTTTCTTGTGAGGGCTCTTTTAAAAAAGGGCCCTTTATTTTTTTGGAAGACACTCCAGGCGCTCCGCTTTCCTTATTGACATCCCTTATCTTTTAGTTTGATAATCGAAGATATAAAAAAGACCCAAATTAAAGGATGGAGAAAATCATGGATAGTCAATCTTCCTTCTACCGGGATACATGGGCGGAAATAAACCTTGACCATATCTCATATAATGTAAAAAGCTTGAAAAAGATGCTGCCAACTAATGTACAAATAATAGCTGTAGTTAAAGCCAATGCGTATGGGCATGGTGATGAAGCTGTAGCTCAAACCGCTTTAGAATCTGGTGCATCCTATTTAGCCGTGGCCTTTCTGGACGAGGCCCTTGCACTCAGGAAGAAAGGAATTGCGGCACCAATCCTGGTTCTAGGCGCCAGCCGGCCAGAGGATAGCAGCATTGCTGCAAAACATCACATCACGCTTACTGCCTATCAGGCACAATGGATGGAAACTGCGAAAAGTCACCTTCAAGAAAATCAAGAATTAGCTGTTCATCTTAAGCTTGATACGGGGATGGGCCGAATTGGAATACGAAGCAAAGAAGAGCTAGAGGGAATTGAAGCTGCTGCTGCCCGGGATTCCCGAATTCATATTGAGGGAGCTTTCACACATTTTGCTACAGCGGACAAGCTTGATACGAGTTATTTTCAGCAGCAGATGCAGAAGTTTAAAGAAATGATCTCTTGGTTTAAAGTTAGGCCAGAAATGATTCATTCCGGGAACAGCGCGGCGTCTTTAAGATTCCCTGAAACCCATTTGAATGCGGTCAGAATGGGGATAGCTATGTATGGATTATCGCCCTCGCCTGAAATCGCAGGTGAGCTGCCTTTTCCATTGAAGCAGGCATTTTCCCTTCATACTAAAATCGTTCATGTGAAAAAGGTGCCAAAAGGAAGCAAAATTAGCTATGGGGCAACCTATGAAGCAAGTGAAGATGAATGGATTGGCACGCTGCCAATCGGATATGCTGATGGATGGATACGGAAACTGCAGGGACAAGAGGTTCTGGTAAACGGGGAGCGGGTTCAGATTGTCGGAAGAATTTGTATGGATCAATGTATGATCAGACTGCCAAAGGAAGTACCAGCAGGAACACTGGCTACACTGATCGGACAGCAGGGAAATGCCGAAATAACGGTTGATGAAATAGCGCAAAAGCTTGAGACCATCAATTACGAAATCACCTGCATGATCGGTACAAGGATCCCGAGAGTGTATAGAAAAGGCGGCAAAACGGCCGGGATTATCAATTCGATCTTATAAATGAGGCTTTGAAAAGGTCAATATTAACAGAACAAAAAATTTTATCATGTTTTCAAATTTCCTGGATATATATAAATTGGCATCATAACAAAAATCATGCATAAAAGCATAAAATTTAAGCCCATAATACAAAAGAATTATCAAATCCCCTTTGCATTGGGCAGGAATGATGATAATATTAAAAATGGTAGAATAAAAATGGTGTGTAGTGATGGTGGAGGTGTTTGTTTGTGTCTGAGTCCAGCGCAACAACGGAGATCATGGTAAAATTACCGCAACATCTTATTACCGAGTTGGATGGCTTTGTAAAGCAGGAAAACGTAAATCGCAGTGAATTCATTTATCAGGCAACGAAAATGTATTTACGCGAACGGAAAAGAAGACAGATTCGTGAATCCATGAGACGTGGCTATATGGAGATGGCGAAAATAAACTTGACGATTGCATCTGAAGCATTCCAAGCAGAATTCGAGGCAGAACATACAGTTGAACGTCTAGTAAGCGGAGGGTAATCCCTTGATTGTAAAACGTGGCGACGTTTATTTTGCAGACCTATCCCCAGTTGTTGGTTCAGAACAAGGTGGCGTCCGTCCAGTGCTTGTCATCCAAAACGACATCGGGAATCGGTTTAGTCCCACAGTAATTATTGCAGCGATCACTGCTCAAATTCAGAAAGCTAAGCTGCCTACTCATGTTGAAATTGATGCGAAACGGTATGGCTTTGAACGGGATTCAGTCATCTTATTAGAGCAAATTCGTACAATTGATAAACAGCGTTTAACCGATAAGATCACCCATCTGGACAGCGAAATGATGGAAAAGGTAGATGAGGCTCTACAGATTAGCCTGGGTCTTATCGAATTCTAATATGACAATTACGCTCTAATAATGGGGCGTTTTCGTTTTGTTTAAAAAAGGTTTTTATACTATTATTTAATTCTTCAAAGGCAAGCATCTATATGCTTGTCTTTTTTTATCCATTTGGGCATACTTTGCAGCAGATAGGGTCTTTTTTAGAAAATAGGAATTTATTTGATATGATGTTTATACATAGATAATAAAGGGTAATTAAATGGCAATTGATATGTAAAGAGGTGGGTCAGTCATGAATATATCAATCAATATCAATGAGGATGGAAAGACTGTTAGGGTTCAAGTTGGCGGAGAGCTTGACGCATATACCGCCCCAAAGCTTCGTGAAGAACTATTTCCTTTAACTGAAAAAGAGGAAGTCAATATGGTTATTGACCTTTCAAAGGTTTCCTACCTGGATAGCACAGGACTGGGAGTTTTTGTAGGGGTGTTTAAAAATGTTCGGTCTAATAATGGGAAATTTAAAATTACAGGCTTATCAGATCGGTTAATGAAACTTTTTGAGATCACAGGTCTAGCCAATATTATTGATTTAGAAACTCAGTTAGAAGGTGAAGCAAATTGAGTCAATCCTTTGATTATATTGAGATTAAAATTCCGGCTAAACCGGAATATGTCGGGGTTGTTCGTCTAACGCTTTCAGGAATCTCCAGCCGGATGGGATTTGCCTATGAAGATATTGAAGATATAAAAATTGCTGCAAGCGAAGCCTGCACGAATGCGGTACAGCATGCCTACAAGCAAAATGAGCAAGGTGAGATTGTTGTCGGATTTGGATTGTACGAAAATCGCCTCGAGGTTATGGTGGCCGATAACGGAAAGAGCTTTGATTTTTTGGCTGCCAAGCAGCGGATCGGAAAATATAATCGGGATGATTCAGTTGAATTTTTGCGCGAAGGAGGCTTGGGCTTATATTTAATTGAATCCCTCATGGATGAGGTGAGAATCCATAATAAAGATGGCGTAACAGTCTTCATGATTAAGTATCTAGAAGGAGAGCGGGTGGAGAGGAATGAAAAAACATTCTCAACCTAATCTAAAAACCAAAGAGGAAATAAATGATTTAATTAAAGCCTATCAGCTTCATAAGGATGAGAATGCCCAGGAGATGCTTGTACAGCATTATCGAAATCTTGTTGAATCTATCGCAAGGAAATATTCCAGAGGGAAATCCTTTCATGAAGACCTTTTACAGGTTGGGCTGCTTGGACTGCTTGGCGCTATTCGGAGATATGATGAGTCGTACGGTAAAAGCTTTGAAGCCTTTGCTATTCCAACGATTATTGGTGAAATAAAACGGTTCATGCGTGATAAAACATGGAGTGTCCATGTGCCAAGAAGGATTAAGGAATTAGGCCCAAAAATTAAATCTGCCATTGAAGAATTGACTACTCGTTTGCAAAGGTCCCCAAAAATCCAAGAAATTGCCATTGAGATTGGTGTGTCTGAAGAAGAAGTGCTTGAAGCAATTGAAATGGGCAAAAGCTATCAGGCGCTTTCTGTGGATCATTCAATTGATGCTGACTCAGAAGGGGGAACTATTACTTTACATGATATTGTCGGAAGTGTAGATGAAGGATATGAAAAGATTAATCAGCTTCTCGTTTTAGAAAAGGCGCTGCATGTACTGACCGAACGGGAAAAAGAAATAATTCAATATACGTTTTTGGAAAATATGAGCCAGAAAGATGCCGGAGAGAAATTAAACATATCACAAATGCATGTTTCGAGGCTGCAAAGAAGAGCCATAAAGAAATTAAGAGATGCAATTTATGAAGAATCGAGTAATTTTGAAATCGGTTAATGATTATTTGGCAATTATAATATATGAATACAGCTTGCTCAGGATGAGGTGGGCAGGCTTTTATTTGATTGGTAAAATAAAAGGGACTAAATGTGCTGGAGGTAAGCTTTTTGGAAACAACACTACATAAACAGGACGAAATATTTGGCAAAATTGCATCTGAGCTGTCCATTTCACGAAAACAGGTCAAAAATACCATCGGCCTGCTTGATGAGGGAAACACAGTTCCTTTTATTGCCCGTTATCGGAAAGAACAGACGGGTGCTTTGGATGAAGTGCAGATACGCGATATCATGGAGCGCTGGCAGTACATACAAAACCTTGAACAGCGTAAAACTGAGGTTATCCGCTTAATTGATGAACAGGGAAAATTAACTGATGAACTGAAAAAAGCTATCGAAAAAGCCGCTAAAATGCAGGAAGTAGAGGATCTGTACAGGCCTTATAAGCAAAAGCGAAGGACAAAAGCAACGATTGCAAAGGAAAAGGGATTGGAGCCGTTTGCCCAATGGCTTTTAACCTTTCCTCTTTCTGTTTCTGTGGAGGACAAAGCCAGTGAATTTCTCTCTGAGGAAAAAGAGGTTTCATCTATTGCTGATGCCATAGCAGGAGCGAAAGACATTATCGCTGAATATGTGTCTGATGATCCAGAGAGCAGAAAGTGGATCCGCCATCAGACAGCAAAATCAGGAACAATTGAATCTGAGATAAAAGATAAAACCATAGATGAAAAGAATGTCTATGAAATGTACTATGCGTATGAAGAGCCAATCGCTAAAATTGTTCCTCACCGCATTTTGGCCTTAAACCGCGGAGAAAAAGAAGGGGTCTTGCGCATCAGTGTAAAGCCAGATAATGAGTTTATTCTGAAATACCTTCATAAAAAGTGGATTAAAAATGAACAATCAGAAGCGGCTTCTCATGTTAAGGAAGCTTATGAGGATGGATATAAACGGTTAATTCAGCCATCTATCGAAAGGGAAATCCGGAATGAATTAACAGAGAAGGCGGAGGAACAGGCAATTTTAATTTTCTCTGAGAATCTTCGGAATTTATTATTGCAGCCTCCTTTAAAAGGGAAGATTGTTTTAGGTGTGGACCCTGCCTATCGGACAGGCTGTAAGCTTGCCGTTGTAGATGAAACTGGAAAGGTCCTAAAGATATCAGTCATTTATCCGCACCCGCCTGTTTCAAAAAGGCAGGACGCGAAAAAGCAAATCATCGATATGCTAAAAACTTATAAAGTTGAAATGGTCGCAATTGGAAATGGAACGGCTTCGAGGGAAACAGAACAGTTCATTGCCGAAATATTAAAAGATTTTAATGATATTTATTACTTAATTGTCAATGAAGCCGGAGCTAGTGTCTATTCAGCATCTGATCTTGCAAGAGAAGAGTTCCCGGATCTGCACGTTGAAGAAAGAAGTGCAGTTTCCATTGCACGACGGCTGCAGGATCCATTAGCCGAACTGGTGAAAATTGATCCAAAGTCAGTTGGAGTAGGTCAATACCAGCATGATGTTTCGCAAAAAAGGCTGTCAGAATCACTGACTTTTGTTGTGGAAACAGCTGTTAACCAGGTAGGGGTCAATGTAAATACGGCTTCATCAGCCCTTCTTCAGTATGTATCAGGACTATCTAAAGCCGTTGCGAATAATATTGTGAAAAAACGTGAGGAAGATGGAAAGTTTTCAAATCGCAGCCAGCTGAAAAAAATCCCCCGCCTTGGAGCAAAAACCTATGAACAGGCCATTGGATTCTTAAGAATTATTGATGGCGGTGAACCTCTAGATCGGACAGGAATCCACCCTGAAAGTTATTCTGAGGTAAATAAACTGCTTAAGAAGGCAGGATTTCAATCAAGCGATTTGGGTTCGGAAGAGCTAAAAGCCTCTTTATCGGGTTTGGATATTTCCGATACAGCTAAGGAATTAGGTATTGGTGAATTAACCCTAAAGGATATTATTGATGCTTTAGTAAAGCCCGAAAGAGATCCTCGGGATGAACTGCCAAAACCGCTTCTGAAAAAGGATGTCCTGCAGCTGGAAGATCTTACGCCTGGCATGGAGCTCCAAGGGACAGTAAGAAATGTTGTTGATTTTGGCGCGTTTGTTGATATTGGCGTCAAACAAGATGGGCTTGTTCATATTTCAAAGCTGAGCAATAAATTTGTTAAACATCCATTAGATATTGTTTCGGTAGGAGATGTTGTGACTGTCTGGGTCGATTCTGTTGATAAACACAAAGGAAGAGTATCGCTAACGATGCTACCGCCGAATGAATAGATGTTGAAGGCGCTTGTTCTTTTAGCGCCTTCTTTTCTTCTTCCAGGACCATTCCTGGCTAGGCTGAAGAATTTCTTATGAACAATGCTTTTTTCTATAAAAGAACCAGCATTGGTTTAGAAGTTTAATTTGATATCGGTCCTTTTCAAAGAAAGCGCGCTTCATCTGGTTTTGAAACCATGTAGGCATCTGTCTACCTCCCTGATGTATTCTCCAAAGAAGAGGGTATATATAATTTATGCTATAATAGGTTGTCATGTTTACTTTTTTCATATTTTTAAAGGGGAAAAAATTATGGATGAGCAGGATTTGCAAAGACTAGTAGAGGAGATATCTTGGGAAAGCTTTGGGAAAAATTTTTTACATAAAGCATGCTTTAATCCAAGATTAAGGACCACCGGCGGCAGATATATGCTAGGCAGCCATAACATTGAAATAAACCCCAAGTATTTAGAACAGCTGGGACACAATGAGGTCATCGGCATCATTAAGCACGAGCTTTGTCATTATCACCTACATCTCGAGGGAAAAGGGTACAAGCACCGGGACCAGGATTTCAGACAACTGATGCAGAAGGTAGGAGCGCCGAGATTTTGTTCGCCGCTGCCTGAAAAGGAAAACAAAAAGGGGAGCAAAAGAATACTTATTTATGTCTGCAAAGAATGCGGTCAAGTCTATCAGCGGAAAAGAAAAATTAATACCCAAAAATATGTGTGCGGAATATGCAAAGGAAAATTAATTATGAAAAGGGAATTGACAATAGGATAAGGTGTAGTTTATAGTATAAAATCTAGCCTGTTAACACGATAAAACTTAGCAAAAAAAATATTGACAATTGTTGTTGAGGTTTTTATAATTGTAAGAGTCGATAAGCTGAAAGGCTTTTAAAACATGCTTAAATAGCTTGTAAATTATTATTATTCCGCAGTAGCTCAGTGGTAGAGCTATCGGCTGTTAACCGATCGGTCGTAGGTTCGAATCCTACCTGCGGAGCCATTTTTGGGGAAGTACTCAAG
>Ga0182742_1002126_pt1 | contig 22791 bp, 21 predicted proteins | sample eDN5th37CBELigMG_FD_128880 | JGI IMG/M metagenome (GOLD analysis project Ga0182742, IMG submission 128880) | Enriched Miracle-Growth compost microbial communities from Emeryville, California, USA - eDNA 5th pass 37_C BE-Lig MG (version 2)... ... | reverse complement strand
TTTCGAGCAGCGTCTCCTGTTCGCGGCGGGGCAGCAGGTCGGAGAGGCAAGGCTGTTCGGCGGCGAACAGCGCTACGTGGCGCTGGAATCGCTTGGCCAAAAGCCGATCCGCCTGATGGTTCCAAAGAACTCGACCGAGCGCATTCTGGCGCGCGTGGTGTATCGCGGACCGGTGCGGGTTCCGGTCGAGCAGGGGCAGGAGATCGGCGTTCTGAAGGTCTGGCGCGGCGACAATGTCGCGCTCGAGGTCCCGCTGCAGGCGGCGCAATCGGTCGGGGACGGACCGCTGCATCGACGGGCCATGGACGCGCTGGCCGAAATGTTCGGCGGCTGGTTCCGGGCCGGATTGCAGAAGCTGTGAACGGTTCCCTTTGGACATCCGGCATGCGCGGCAAATTCATCACCTTGGAAGGCGGCGAGGGGACTGGAAAATCGACCCAGGCGCAGGCGCTCGCGGCCAAGCTGAGGGCCCTCGGCATCGCCGTGACAGTGACGCGCGAGCCCGGCGGTTCGCCGGGCGCCGAGGTCATCCGGCATGTGCTGCTGTCCGGCGCAGCCAAGCCGCTTGGCGCGGATGCGGAGGCCATCCTGTTCGCCGCGGCGCGCGAAGATCATATCGCGCACACGATCAAGCCGGCGCTCGATCGCGGTCATTGGGTGGTGTGCGACCGCTTTGCCGATTCGACCCGCGTCTATCAGGGCGTGCTGGGCCATGTCGATCGGCGCCTGATCAACCGGCTGGAAAAGATCACGGTCGGTGACAACAGGCCTGACTTGACGCTGATCCTCGACGCGCCGGCCGAAACCGGTCTGGCCCGCGCCCATGCCAGACGTGGCAACGGCGCGATCGACCGCTTCGAAAGCGAGGATCTCGCTTTTCACAATCGCCTGCGCGAGGCATATCACCAGCTTGCGATCAGCGAACCGGAACGCTGCGTGCTGATCGACGCGACCGAGCCGCCCGATCGCGTGGCGGAGCGCATCTGGGCGGTGGTGACCCGCAAACTCGACCCGGCGACCGCGCCAATCGCCATCGAGGAAGCGAATTGATGGCCCGCCCATCCTCCGAGCCCGATTACGGTGGCATCCCGCCGCCGCGACAGGCGAACGTGTTGTTTGGGCACGAAGCGGCGGAAAGGACGCTGCTGGAGGCCTATCGCTCGGGGCGCATTCCGCATGCCTGGCTGATCGGCGGAGCGCCCGGGATCGGCAAGGCAACTCTCGCCTTTCGCATGGCGCGTTTCGTACTCGCATATCCCGATCCGCATTCAGCGGCGGTTCGCCAAGCAACGTCGCTCGCCGTAGCGGCCGATCACCCGGTCACCGGGCTGGTCGCAGCTCAGTCGCATCCCGATCTGCTGGTGCTCGAGCGCACCTTGTCGGACACCGGAAAGCTGCGCACCGTGATCCGGGTGGACGACGCGCGCAAGGTCGCCTCGTTCCTCGCCGCGACCGCAGGTCTCGGCGGCTGGCGGGTCGTCATCGTGGACGCGGTCGACGATCTCAATGCCGAGAGCGCCAACGCGCTACTGAAAGGTCTGGAGGAGCCGCCGGCGCGCACCCTGTTTCTTCTGGTCAGCCATGCGCCGGGTCTCGTGCTGCCCACGATCCGCTCGCGCTGCCACCGTCTGCTGTTGCGCGATCTCGCGCCCGAGGACCTCGCGCAGGCGCTGGCCGCAGCCACGGGAAAGGAGCCCGATCCCGCGGTCCTCGCCGCGGCCGAAGGCAGCGTCAGCCGTGCGCTGTCGCTGTCCGAGGGGCCGGCCTTCAAACTGCGCCAGCAGGCGAGGGCGCTGCTTGCGCGATTGCCGGCGATCGACATGCGCGAACTGCACGCACTCGGCGACAGCCTCGCGATGGCGGATGCGCGTGTGTTCGACCTGGTGATGGACAGCGTGAACGACTGGCTCTCCGAGCGCCTCGCCGGCAGCCTGCACGACAAGGCGAAGGCCGCCGGCATCGCCGGGATATGGCAGGAACTGAGCGCCGCCGCCCGCGACACCGATACCTACAATCTTGATCGAAAGCCGTTGATCTTCAAAACATTCGCCCGCCTTGCCGATGCTGCGGCCGGCTGATAGCTGTTCCGCGACACCCTGTCCGACCCTGCCGATGCCACCGGAAGACTGACGCCCCATGCCGGCGAAGCCACGCTACTACATCACCACGGCAATCTCCTATCCGAACGGGGTTCCGCATATCGGCCATGCCTATGAGGCGATCGCGACCGACGCGATCGCGCGCTTCATGCGACTCGACGGCTACGATGTGTATTTTCTCACCGGCACCGACGAGCACGGCCAGAAAATCCAGCAGACCGCCGCACGCGAAGGATTGAGCGCGCGCGAACTGGTGGATCGCAACGTGCCGCGCTTCAAGGCGATGGTCGAACGGATGAACTGCTCGAACGACGACTTCATCCGCACCACACAGGATCGGCATCACGCCGCGTCGAGGGCGATCTGGGAGAAAATGGAGGCGAATGGCGACATCTATCTCGCCAAATATGCCGGCTGGTATTCGGTACGCGACGAACGCTATTTCGCCGAGGACGAAACGCGCCTGAACGAGCAGGGGACCCGGCTCGCGATTGAGACCGGAACGCCGGTCGAGTGGGTGGAGGAGGAGAGCTACTTCTTCCGGCTGTCCGCCTATCAGGACAGGCTGCTCGACCTCTATGCCAAGCATCCGGATTTCGTGCTGCCGCGGGAGCGCCTGAACGAGGTCGCGAGCTTCGTCAAAGGCGGCCTCCAGGATCTGTCGATCTCACGCACCACCTTCGACTGGGGCGTGCGCGTGCCAGGCAACGACAAGCACATCATGTATGTGTGGGTCGACGCGCTAACCAACTACATCACCGCGGTCGGCTATCCCGATGTCGACGGCGAGATGTTCCGCAAATACTGGCCGGCCGACCTGCATGTCATCGGCAAGGATATCGTGCGTTTTCATGCAGTCTATTGGCCGGCCTTCCTGATGTCGGCCGGCCTCGCGGTGCCGCGCCGCATTTTCAGCCACGGCTTTCTGTTCAACCGCGGTGAGAAAATGTCGAAGTCGGTCGGCAATGTGGTCGATCCGTTCACGCTTGCTGACACGTTTGGTGTCGACCAGATCCGCTATTTCTTCCTGCGCGAAGTGCCGTTCGGTCAGGACGGCAATTACAGCTACGAGGCCATCGCGACCCGCATCAATGCGGAACTGGCCAACGATCTCGGCAATCTGGCGCAGCGCTCACTGTCGATGATCGCGAAGCAGTATGGCGGCGTGATGCCGACTCCCGGCGCTTTCTCCGAGAATGACAAGGCGATCCTCGCTGCGGCTGACAGCATGATCGCGGGCGCCCGCGAGGCGATGAAGATGCAGCAGCTTCATGTGGTGCTCAATCAGGTCTGGGCAGTCGTCGCTGACGCCAACCGCTATTTCGCGGGCGAGGCGCCGTGGGCCTTGGCAAAGACCGATCCGGTGCGGCAGGCGACCGTGCTCTACGTCACCGCCGAGGTGATCCGGCAGATCGCGATCCTGGCGCAGCCTTTCATGCCCGCCTCAGCCGGTAAGTTGCTGGACCTGCTGGCTGTGCCAGAAAGCGAACGCGACTTCGCAAAGCTCGGCGGGTCGCATCGGCTCGCCGCAGGCGTCAATTTGCCCGCCCCGACCGCCGTGTTTCCGCGCTATGTGGAGCCCGAGACGGGACGTTCGTGAAGGGCTGACCTGCGGGGCGCTGGGGCTTGCTGCGACGGGAAAGCCATCGAGGCGCGAGCGGCGGAAGGCGAAGAGGGTGAGCCGGTGACGCTGCTGTATGAAAACCGCTATCGAGCCAAACGCGCGCGGCTCAGTTTTCTGGGTGCGGTCGTATGGTCGATCGGCTGGTTCTACTGGGCCAATGTGCTGCGAACCGGCAACGCGCGCCCAGGGGCAGTCGCGATTGTCGCTGCGGTCGGGCTGCTGCCGCTGGTGGCCCTTTACTTTTACGGTAACGTCTATGTCGTGCGGATCGCACGTGATGGCGACACCGTCGACATCACCACGCTTGGGCTATTGGGCAACCGCGCGCTACGGATTCCGGTCGCAGCAATCGTCGACGTGGCGCGGCCGGAGGCCGGCGGAATGACACTGCGGGTTGCGGGACGCCGAATGCCCTTTATCTTGGACTTGCAGGCGGAGCACAGCGATCTGGGTGCGATCGTGGCGCTTGCCGGCCAGAACGCCGCACACGCTACCGGAAAGTCCTGATCTCTATGCTGGTCGACAGTCATTGCCACCTCGACTTCCCCGATCTGTCCGCCGATCTCGACGGCGTGGTGAACCGCGCGCGCGCCGCCGGCATCGGCCGCATGGTCACGATCTCGACCCGGGTGCGCCGACTGCCGGAATTGCTCGCTATCGCCGAACGGTTCGGCGATGTGTTCTGCTCGGTCGGCACCCATCCGCACCATGCGCATGACGAGCTCGACATCACGGCCAACGATCTGGTCGCAAAATCGGCCCATCCCAAGGTGGTGGCGATCGGCGAAGCCGGCCTCGACTATTTCTACGACAGGTCGCCGCGCGCCGCGCAGGAGCAGGGCTTTCGCGCCCACATCGCCGCCGCGCGCAAGACCGGTCTGCCGCTCGTGATCCATTCGCGCGAAGCCGACGACGACATGGCGCGCATCCTTGAGGAGGAAACCGGGAAGGGCGCCTTCCCCGCGGTCCTGCATTGCTTCACCGGCGGACCCGACCTCGCCCGCCATGCGATCGCGCTCGGTCTCTTCATTTCTTTCACCGGCATCCTGACCTTCAAGGCCTCGCAGCCCTTGCGGGATATCGCGGCCGCGCTGCCGGCCGACCGCATCCTGGTCGAGACCGACGCGCCCTATCTCGCACCCGGAAAATACCGCGGCAAACGCAATGAGCCGTCCTATGTGGTCGAGACCGCGAAAGTCTTGGCGGAGACGCGCGGCGTGACCCCTGAGCAGATCGCGGAACAGACGACCGATAATTTCTTTCAGCTTTTCAATAAGGTCCCGCGCAACATTTCAGCTGCTGCATGAGCTTGACCGTCACCATCCTTGGCTGCGGCTCGTCCGGCGGCGTGCCGCGTCCGGCGCTTGGCTGGGGCGCGTGCAATCCGGACAATCCGAAGAACCGCCGGCGACGCTGCTCGATTCTTGTCGAGCAGACCGGTACTGGCGGCAGTACCAGCGTGCTGGTCGACACGTCGCCTGATCTGCGCGAGCAGCTTCTGGATGCCAACGTGACGAAGGTCGACGCCGTGCTGTTCACCCATGAACATGCCGATCACACCCACGGCGTCGACGACCTGCGCGGGCTATTCATCCGGCACCGAAGGCCGATCGATGCCTATCTTGATGAGCCGACCTCGCGGGCGATGCACGCGCGCTTCGGCTATTGCTTCATGACGCCGCCAGGCAGCGCGTATCCGCCGATCCTCGCCGAACACCGGATCGCACCAGGCGAGCCGGTCGTGATCAACGGCGAGGGCGGCGCGCTGACCGCGCTGCCGGTGCTGCTAGATCACGGCGACATCCCGTGTCTCGGCTTCCGCGTCGGCGGGATCGCCTATACGGCCGACCTCGTCGGCATGCCGGACAAAAGCGCGGACGCGCTCACCGGTCTCGATGTCTGGATCGTGGACGCGCTGCGCCATACGCCGCATCCGAGCCATTTCTCGCTGTCGGACGCCTTGGCCTGGATCGAGCGGCTCAGGCCCAAGCGCGCGGTGCTGACCAACATGCACAGCGATCTCGACTATGACGCGCTGCGTGAAGCACTGCCGCCGCACGTGGAGCCCGGCTTCGATGGAATGCGAATTTCCTTGTGAAGCATTTCGCGCTTTGGGGACGAAACGCCACGCAAGCCACTGCAGCTGCTCCGATTTATCCGGAGGATCGCCGCATCAAAAATCTAATAAGATGGAACAACCGCGCCGTCAGAGCCTCTGCCATGGCCTAAATGCCTTGTACAAAATATTCCATAATATGTCTTATGCGAATCGGCATTGGGTCGGCAACCCGTTGGGGATGCCCGTGTCAGGACGTGCTACGCCGACTGCTTGAACCGATTGGGCCTTGAGAACGCCAGCATGACACCGTCCCGCGACATCCAGCGCCTGCTGGAAATCATGGCCGCACTGCGGACCCCCGATAGCGGCTGCCCTTGGGACCTGAAGCAGGACTTCGCCAGCATCGCGCCGTACACGATCGAAGAAGCCTACGAGGTGGCGGATGCGATCGCCCGCGCGGATCTCGATGACCTGAAGGACGAACTCGGCGATCTCCTGCTCCAGGTCGTCTTCCATGCCCGGATGGCGGAGGAGCAAGGCGTGTTCGCCTTTGGTGACGTGGTGCTGGCAATTACCCAGAAGCTGATCCGGCGGCATCCGCACGTGTTTGGCGACACCGCCGATCTGACGCCGGACGAGGTCAAAGGCCTCTGGGAGAGGATCAAGGCGCAGGAGAAGGCCGAACGGGCCTCGCGGCGCGGCGGGCAGGAAGCGGAGGCGGGGGCGCTGGCCGGCGTTCCGACCGCCCTTCCCGCGCTGACGCGCGCGCTCAAGCTGCAGCAGAAGGCTTCGAAAGTCGGCTTCGACTGGAACGACCCGAAAGCCGTCCTGGCGAAAATCCGCGAGGAGGCCGACGAGATCGAAGCCGCGCTCGCGGAAAGCGACCGCGACGCGGCTGCCGGCGAAATCGGCGACCTGATCTTTGCTCTGGTCAATCTCGCACGGCACCTCGACATCGATCCGGACGCGGCCTTGCGCAGCACCAACGCCAAGTTCGAGCGCCGCTTTGCCGCGATCGAGGCGGCTCTGTCCCGACGCGGCAAGACGCCCGGCGAAGCGACTTTGGCCGAAATGGATGCGCTGTGGGACGAGGCCAAAGCGGCCGAACGCGGAACGCGCGCTCAGGACAGCGCAATCGCCCCGGCAAAGCGCGCGCGCACCTGACCGGCCTTTGCCGGATCGGCGCGCACGGTGACAGCGAGCTTGCCGTCGTCCCGCGTGGTCCTGGCGATGACCTCGGTATTGCGATGGAGCCAGGACAGCCCCGCGCCGTCCGTGCCGTCCAGCACCAGATTGATCACGATCCGAGTTTCAGCCAGACGATCCTCGATCGCCCCGAGCAACGCATCGATCCCCTCACCCGTCAGCGCTGACACGAGGATCGGTTGATGGTCCGGCGCCACGCGGGCTGCCATGTTCTCGATCCGCGTCCGCGCTGTCGCATCCAGGGTATCGATCTTGTTCCAGACCTCGATCACGCGGTCGCGCCGACCTTCGTCGATGCCGAGCGCTTTGAGCACCTCCTGGACGTCCTGCATCTGCGCCTCGGAATCCTCATGTGCGATGTCGCGCACATGCAGGATGATGTCGGCCTCCGTCACCTCCTCCAGCGTCGCGCGGAACGCCGCGACTAGCATGGTCGGCAATTCGGAAATGAAACCGACCGTGTCCGAGAGGATCACGCGCGTGCCATGCGGCAGGTCGATCGCGCGCAACGTCGGGTCGAGAGTCGCGAAAAGCATGTCGGCTTCCAGCACCCTCGCCCGCGTCATGCGGTTGAACAGCGTCGACTTGCCGGCATTGGTGTAACCGACCAGCGCGGCGATCGGATACGGCACCCGCGCCCGGCTTGCGCGGTGCAGCTTGCGCCGCTTCTTGACCTTTTCCAGCTCGGTCTCGATGCGCGCGATCCGTTCCTCGATCATGCGGCGATCGGCCTCGATCTGGGTTTCGCCGGGACCGCCGAGAAATCCGAAGCCGCCGCGCTGGCGTTCAAGATGCGTCCATGAGCGCACCAGCCGGCTCTTCTGATAGTTGAGATGGGCAAGCTCGACCTGCAGCACGCCCTCTTTGGTCTGGGCGCGCTTGCCGAAAATTTCGAGGATCAAACCGGTGCGATCCAGCACCTTGGCAGACCAGGCTTTTTCCAGATTGCGCTGCTGTACCGGCGACAGAGCGCAATCCATCACCACGAGGCCAATGTCGTGGGCTTTGACAAGACCGGCGATCTCCTCGACCTTGCCCTTGCCGAGATAGGTCGCCGGCCTGATCTCGTTGAGTGTGACAATGCCGGTTTCGACCACGTCGAGGTCGATGGCAAGCGCCAGCCCGACCGCCTCATCGATGCGGGCCTGCGGTGAGCGAATTGGGCCGCCGGCCTTCTGCGAACGCAAATAGGGGCCGACCACCATTGCCCGGCCGGTCGACGCGCGCGGCTCGTCGGTCCGCGAACCCTTCGAAATCTCCTCGCGACGGCGTGGCTTCAAAAACTAGCCTTTGTCTCCAGCGCCTTCCTCGGCGCCCTCGAACAGCTGGATCGGGTGCCCGGGCATGATGGTCGAAATCGCATGCTTGTAGACGAGCTGCGAATGCCCGTCCCGCCGCAGCAAGACGCAGAAATTGTCGAACCACGTGACAACGCCCTGCAGCTTGACTCCGTTCACCAGAAAGATGGTGAGCGGAATTTTGGCCTTGCGCACGTGGTTGAGGAAAGTGTCCTGGAGGTTTTGAGTTCGTTCGGCTGCCATGGCCGTTCGTTCCATTTTCTTGCCCGCGGACCCCGTCTAAGCCGCAGGACGTTATTGCCAAGTCTCATCGTCCCTCGTTCTTGTCACCCACGAGGACTTGGGGCGCCATATTAGATGGCAGGGCCGAAGCCCACGCAAGCCCAACATAGTCCCGATGTGTCGAACCGAGGAGACAAATCGTCACGATTCTTCCGTGTAATGGTGGTAGTCCGTCCGAAGCGCGGTCGCAACCAGCCCCGGCGCGCCGTTGCCGACCGGCTGTCCGTCTATGCGGACTACGGGCATGACCGTCTGGCTGGCCGAGGTAATGAACGCCTCCCGTGCAGCGATCGCCTCGGCGACGGTAAAGGGGCGCTCCTCCAGCGTCAGGTCATGCGCGTCGAGAATGTCGAGCAGCACGGTTCGCGTGATGCCCTTCAGGATGCTGCGGTCGGCCTTGCGGGTGATCAGCCGCTTGCCGTCAGTCACGATCCAGGCGTTGGACGAGGATCCCTCCGTCACCGTCCCGTCGGCGGCGACAAACCAGGCCTCGCGCGCGCCCTGCTCGCGCGCGGTCTGCTTGGCTAGCACATTGGGCAGCAAGGCAATCGACTTGATGTCCACCCGCTCCCAGCGGTTGTCCGGCACCGTTACGACAGCGATCCCATCCGCGGCGAAGCGCTCGGTCTTGGCCGGATCGATGCGGCTGGCGGTCGCCACCACGGCTGGGCGGGTGCCGGCCGCTGGAAAGGCATGGTCGCGCTTGGCGACGCCGCGCGTGACCTGCAAATAGACGATGCCATCCGTCACGCCATTGCGGCGGACCACCTCGTGCAGCACGACGCTAAGCGCAGGCAGCGACATCGGCGGCTCGATCCGCAATTCCGACAGTGAGCGCAACAGCCGCGCCATGTGGCGCCGTTGGTCGATCAGCCGGCCTCCCCTCACCTCGCAGACCTCGTAGACGCCGTCGGCGAACTGATAGCCGCGGTCCTCGACATGGACCATCGCCTTGCGGTGCGGCACGTAGCGTCCGTTCACATAAGCGATGCGCGACACGGCAGGTCCTTATGGCGCTTCTCAGCCGATCCCGAGCGCCTTGAGCTTGCGATGCAGGGCCGACCGCTCCATGCCGACAAACTCCGCGGTGCGCGAGATGTTGCCGCCGAAACGGCTGATCTGCGCCACCAGATATTCACGCTCGAACATCTCGCGCGCCTCACGCAGCGGCAGGCTCATCAATTGCTCCCCGCCACTGCCGTTCGGCATCGAGGGCACCATCGACCCTACATCCTGTGGCAGCATGCTCGCATTGATGACGGCGTTCGGATCGCCGCCCGCCAGGATCATCAGGCGTTCGACGTTATTCCGCAGCTGGCGCACATTGCCGGGCCAGTCATGCGACTGCAGCACGGCCATCGCATCCTCGCCGATGGTACGTTTCGGCAGCCCGGTCGCGGTTGAAATCTGCTCCATGAAATAGTCGACCAGCAGCGGAATGTCCTCGCGCCGCTCGGCCAGCGGCGGCACGCGGATCGGCACCACTGACAGGCGATGATACAGGTCCTCGCGGAAACGCCCGGCCGCGATCTCGGCCTCCAGGTTGCGCGCGGTCGACGAGATAATGCGCACATCCACCGCGACCTTCGAAGTGCCGCCGACCCGGTGAAACGTCTGGTCGACCAGCACGCGCAGAATCTTGTTCTGCGTTTCGCGCGGCATGTCGGCGATCTCGTCGATGAACAAGGTGCCGCCATGCGCCTCCTCGAGCGCGCCGGCCTTGCGACTCTGGTTGCCATTCGACTGTTCGATACCGAACAGCTCGACCTCCATTAATTCCGGAGTGATGGCGGCGGCGTTGATGACGACGAACGGCCCGCTCGCCCGGTTCGACAGGTTGTGGATCGAACGCGCGCACAGTTCCTTGCCCGATCCAGACGTGCCGATGATCATGACGCGGCTGTTGGTCGGAGCGACCTTCTCGATCATCTGCCGCAACTGGTTCATGGCGGGCGATCTGCCGATCAACGCCGATGAGGCGGGAGAAATCGCCTTGAGTTCCTTAACCTCGCGCTTGAGCCGGGAATTCTCCAGCGCGCGGTCGGCCACCAGCACCAGTCGGTCGGCCTTGAACGGCTTTTCGATAAAATCATACGCGCCACGCTTGATCGCAGCCACGGCGGTTTCGATATTGCCGTGGCCGGAAATCATGACGACCGGCAAATCGGGATATTGCTCCTTTGCAGCATCGAGAATCTGCAGCCCGTCGAGCTTCGATCCCTGAAGCCAGATGTCCAGAAACAGGAGATTGGGGCGACGCGTCTTGATCGCGGCAATCGCATCGTCGGCGTCGCGCGCCGTGCGGGTCGCATATCCTTCATCCTGCAGGATACCGGAGACCAGCTCGCAGATATCGGGTTCGTCGTCGACGATGAGAATTTCTGCCGTCATGATGTCATGCTGCTCGCAAGGCTGGATTCGTCTTCAGCATTCGAACTGGTGCTGCCGGGTTGCGGCGGATTGACGGCAAGGCGCAGTCTTATCCACGCGCCCCTGCGCCCCGCCTCCACTTCCGATGCATCGCGCAATTCGATCCCGCCGCCGTGCTCTTCAAGAATCTTGCCGACGATCGCCAGACCCAGGCCGGTACCCTTCTCGCGCGTAGTGACATAGGGTTCGAGCAGTCGCGAACGATGCTCCTTCGGCAAACCGACGCCATTGTCGATCACGTCGATGTAGATCTGATCCTCGTCACGGGTCGCTGTCACTTCGATGCGACCCTTTTCCGAATTTTCCGGCAATGCGGAAATCGCCTCCGTACCGTTCTTGATAATGTTGGTGAGCGCCTGCGACACCAGGCGGCGGTCGAAGCGGGCCGGCATCGGATCTTCGGAAATCGTCAGGTCGATATCGATGTCGGGATGTCCGACCCGCATCATGAAAACCGCCTGGCGCACCGTGTCTGCGACATCCTCGCGCGCGATGACCGGCTTCGGCATCCGCGCAAACCGCGAGAATTCGTCGACCATCCGGCGGATGTCGTCGACCTGACGCACGATCGTATCGGTGCATTGTTCGAAGATCGCGCGATCCTCGGTGATGACCTTGCCGTATTTGCGCCGCAGCCGCTCGGCCGACAGCTGGATAGGCGTGAGCGGATTCTTGATTTCGTGGGCGATGCGGCGTGCGACGTCGGCCCAGGCCGACGTGCGTTGCGCCGTTACCAGTTCGGTGATGTCGTCCAGCGTCACCACGTAGCCGTGTTCGGCGTCGGCCGATTGTTCGAACGCCACCCGCACCGAGAGAATGCGCTCGCGACCCTTGCGGCTCAGCGTCACCTGACCGTGTGCCAGCCGCTGACCGTTCTCGATGGCCTCCTGCACAAGCCCCGCGAGTTCCGGCACCATGTCAAGCAGCGCCTGTCCCATGACGTCGGATGCGGGCGCGCCGATCAGTTGCTCCGCCGACCGGTTCAGGATGCTGATCTTGCCGTCCTGGTCGACGCCGACGATGCCCGCGCTCGCGCCGGCAAGCACCGCCTCGCTGAAACGGCGGCGGCTGTCGATGAGATCGCGCGCGCGCACGAGATCGTCGCGCTGGGTCCGCAAGTCGTGCGTCATCCGGTTGAAGGTCTCGCCGAGCTGCCCGAGGTCGCCCTCGGACCGGTTGACCGGCACTTGGACATGCAGATTCCCGGTCGCCACGACATTGGCCGCTCCGATCAGGCGGCGGATCGGCGCGACCAGCCGGTTGGCGAAATTTAGCCCGATCAGCACGGCCGACAGCACCACAATCAGGGCGATCACGGTGTACATCAGGCCGAAAGCGATGGTGACTCCGGCGCGCCGCGACTCCATCAGCGCGTAATCAGATACGCTCGCGCGCGTGTCGCGAAGATGGGCCACGACACGCGGATCGAGCGGACGCACGACATAGAGATAGATGGTGTCATAGCCGCGCAGCCTGATAATGCCGGCGACATAATTCGCATCAGGGATGATGGCGATCTGCGGCTGCGTCTCGTTGACCGACTTGAGCACTTCCTTGTTTGGGATCGCAAAATCCTGGGTCGCGCGAAGGCTGGTGCGCTCCACCACTTCCAGATCGCCGTTCAGCATCACCGCGACCTGAAGTCCGCGGATCGTCGCCTGCGCGGTCAGGAATTGCTGGAAGCGCTCGCGCTCGGAATCGAACAGTGGCTTTGCGCGCGCGACATCCTGCGCCATGGCGAGGATATCGCCGCGGATCATCTGCGCGTGTTCACCGAGATAGGCCTCTGCCACCTGCAGCGAATTGCCGATGATCGCCTTGGTTCGCGTCGAGAAGAAGCGGTCGAGCCCCCGATCGAGCGTGATGGTGGCAACGATCGCGACCAGAACGGTGGGAACGGCGGCGATGATGGCGAACAGGCTGACGATCCGAACATGCAGTCGCGAGCCGGCGCGGCCGTGCCGCCGTGCCTGCACGATCTGCTTGATCTCGCGGGTGATCACCGCGATCAGGATCAGCGCCGCTATGGCGTTGATGCCGAGCAGGCTGACGACCACGTTGTGCGTCGGTGGCAGCGGCGTGAGACCCGACAGCACCAGGAAGGTCGCGAGCGCAGACAGCAGCGCGGCGCTGACCGCGACAAATCCGATCGCACGCCATGGCAGGCGCCGTCCCGCCCCGAGCGCAGCCGCTTTTTCGAGCCGCAACGATTGATCCGCGCTAGCCATCGCCCCCCGGTGCGATTTTGCCGTTTTCGAACAGCCAATCAGGCCGCAATGATGTAATTATACAACATTGTTGCGAGATTGCGACTATTCCACGGCAAGGCAGGCGTCAATTCAGCTGCTTGTGCGGATGACTGGAATATCCAGGTCCCTGATCTTTTTGCGCAAGGTGTTCCGGTTGACGCCAAGCAGGTCGGCGGCACGGATCTGGTTGCCGCGGGTGGCTGCAAGCGCCGCCGTCAGGAGCGGATACTCGACCTCCCGCAGAATGCGATGATACAGCCCGGGAGGCGGCAGGCCGTCCGGGAAGCCGGCAAAGTAGCGTGTGAGATTACGCTCGACCGCCACCGACAGGTTGTCCGGCGCAACGGTTTCCATGTCCTGCGCGATGGCCGGCTGCGTCAGTTCGGCTTCGACGACGGCATGCGTGACGATCTCGTGCGGATACAGCGCCGCCAGCCGTCGTGCGAAGTTCTCCAGTTCGCGCACATTGCCGGGCCACGGATACTTTTTCAGCCGCTCGATTGCGGCCTGATCGATCTGCTTGCGCGGCAGCCCTTCGCGCTCGGCGACTGCGAAGAAGTGACGGATCAGGTCGGGAACGTCTTCGGCCCGCTCGCGCAGCGGCGGCAGGCGCAGCGGCACGACGTTCAGACGGAAGAACAGGTCCTCCCGGAACAGGCCCTGCTGGATCAGGATGCGCAGATCCTTGTTGGTCGCCGCAATGATGCGCACATCGGTCTTGATCGGCGTGCGGCCGCCAACCGTTGTGTATTCGCCCTGCTGCAGCACCCGCAACAGCCGGGTCTGCGCCTCCATCGGCATGTCGCCGATTTCGTCGAGGAACAGCGTACCGCCCTCAGCCTGCTCGAAGCGGCCGGACGAGCGCGTATTCGCGCCGGTAAACGCCCCCTTTTCGTGGCCAAACAATTCGGATTCGATCAGGTCGCGCGGGATCGCCGCCATGTTGATCGCGACGAACGGACCGCTGCGCCGCTTGCCGTAATCGTGCAGCGCGCGCGCCACCAGTTCCTTGCCGGTCCCGGATTCGCCGGTGATCATCACCGTGAGGTCGGTCTGCATCAGGCGCGCGAGCAGACGGTAGATTTCCTGCATCGCTGGCGAACGTCCGACCAGCGGAATCGAGGAATCGATATCATCCGGCTTGCCGGAGACGCGCGGTCGGTCCTTCGGCTCGGACAATGCGCGTCCGACAATGCCGATCAATTCCTTCAGGTCGAACGGTTTCGGCAGGTATTCGTAGGCGCCGCGCTCGGAGGCCCGGATCGCCGTCATGAACGTGTTCTGGGCACTCATGACGATGATCGGCAGTTCCGGCCGCAGCTTTTTGATGCGGGGAATCAGTTCGAACGCGTTCTCGTCCGGCATCACCACGTCGGTGATGACCAGATCGCCCTCGCCCTGGCTGACCCAGCGCCAGAGCGTTGCCGCATTGCTGGTGGACCGCACCTCATAGCCAGCGCGGGACAGCGCCTGGTTCAGCACGGTTCGAATCGCGGCATCGTCATCCGCAACGAGGATGTTTCCGGCGGGCATCTGCATCAGCCCCGTCCCATCATCGCGGTTCCGCCTCCGCCAGCTCCGGTTCCGCCTCGCGGAGGGAACCGGTTTTCGCATACATGGGCATGAGGATCCGGAAGACGGTGTGTCGAGGTTGAGATTCGCATTCGATGATGCCGCCATGGTCGCCAATGATCTTCGCGACCAATGCAAGTCCGAGGCCAGACCCGGACGGCTTGGTGGTGACGAACGGGTCGAACAGGTGCGGGAGGAGGTCCGCCGGAACGCCGGGACCGTTATCCTTGATGCAGAATTCCATCGGCAGGGACACCCGCGAGCGGCTGCCCGGTAATGTCAGCCGAACCCCCGGGCGGAACGCCGTCGTCATCTGAATCTCGCCGTCGATGCCCCCCTCGCCGATCGACTCGGCTGCGTTCTTCACGAGATTGAGGAAGACCTGGATCAACTGGTCGCGGTTGGCGAACACCGGCGGCAGCGAGGGATCGTACTCCTCGACGAAACGGATGTGGCGCGCGAATCCGGAATGCGCCAGTCGCTTCACGTGCTCCAGCACGGAGTGGATATTCACCGGCGCGCGCTCGACCGGGCGCTCGTCGGCGAATACTTCCATACGATCGACCAGCTTCACGATGCGGTCGGCTTCGTCGCAGATCAGTCGGGTCAGGACACGGTCGTCATCGGCGGCGGATTGTTCGAGCAATTGCGCCGCGCCGCGGATGCCGGACAGCGGATTCTTGATTTCATGCGCCAGCATCGCGGCCAGCGCACTGACCGAGCGCGCCGCACCCCGGTGCGTCAGCTGGCGATCCATCTTGTCGGCGATGGTGCGCTCTTGCAGCATCACCACCACATGACCGGCGCGCTCGGGCAGCGGCGCGACATGCAGATCGACGATGTGCTCGCCCGGATTGCGCGGCGTCGACAGGTCGACCCGATATTCGTTCACGGCCCCACCCTGATCGCGCACCTGATCGACCAGCGACAGCAGCGGGCTGCCGAACGGAATCAGTTCGCGCAGGAAGTGCCGCTTGAGCAGCGGCGCCGACGCCTCGAAGAAGCTTTCAGCAGCGGCATTCGCCTCGACCACCTTGCCGTCCGGGGCCACCACCACCACCGGCAGCGGCAATGCGTTGAGCACCGCCTCAGGCGTGCCGGACATGCTTGCAATACGAAGGCTCATGCAGCAGCCCTCGCCCGTGCGCCGGACACCGGGCGCGTTATTGCTTGGAAGGCATCGAAAGCAGCGGCCAGAAGGCGCAGCGTCTGTTGCGGTGTGTCGGCCGTCAGCACCTGCGCGCGCCAGGATTTCACGACATCGGCGCAAGCCGCGGCGGTTTCGCCTGCGACGTCGATAGCGGCAGCCAGATGCTTGCGCGCATGACGCCGGCCGATCTCCACGCCGTGATGGTCGACCATCTCCTCATACAGCGCGCTCGCAATTTCGAATTGTGCGTCAAGCGGCGGATCGTCAGCGCCCCCGCCAGCGTCGAGATGGCGGGCGATCTGTCCGGGGAGCCACGGCCTCCCGAGTGCCGCGCGTCCGATCATGACGAGGTCGGCGCCCGATTGCGCGAGCGCGGTCTGCGCATCGGCGCAAGTCATGATATCGCCGTTCACCACCACGGGGATCGAGACCGCCTGTTTCACCGCGCGCACCGCGCTCCAGTCGGCCCTGCCCTTGTAGAACTGGTTGCGGGTACGGCCGTGCACCGTCACAAGGCTGACGCCGGCCGCTTCCGCACGGCGCGCCAGTTCGGGCGCATTCATGCAATCACGATCCCAGCCGAGGCGCATCTTGAGCGTGACCGGCACCGAGACGGCGCCGACGGTCGCGTCGATCAGCGTCATGGCGTGGTCGAGGTCGCGCATCAGAGCGGAGCCCGACTGGCCGTTGGTCACATGCTTGGCGGGACAGCCCATGTTGATGTCGATGATCGCGGCGCCCGCGGCTTCCGCAATCCGCGCCCCCTCCGCCATCCAGCGCGCCTCGCATCCTGCGAGCTGGACTGCGTGGATCGCAACCCCGCTGCCATCCGCGCGCAAGACCGCGTCTCGCCGGCCATCGGCAAGCTTTGACGTTGCCACCATCTCGGATACGACTAGCCCCGCGCCGAGGCGCTCGGCGAGCCGGCGGAACGGCGCATCGGTCACACCCGACATCGGAGCCAGCACAACCGGGTTCGGCAGCAGCTGGCCGTTGATCGCGATACGCTTGCTGCCGCTTATCATTGCAGGGGTTGCACAAAAATTAGGCGTCATGATTGATGCTTAGAGTTTAGCCACGCGGGACCATGACACAAACGCTGCACTGCAAAAAGAGTTACTTTAGCCGCCCAAGGCATATGGGTGGCGGGGGAGCGATCCAAAAATGGTAGCAGGATGTGCGGTCGTGATCGTCGCCGCTGGGCGCGGCCGCCGCAGTGGAGACGGTATTCCGAAACAGTACCGCCCGATTGGCGGGCAGTCGGCGCTGCGCCGCAGCCTCTCGCTGTTCACGGCAGACGATGGGCCGTCGCAGCTTCAGGTGGTGATCCATCCGGACGATCGGGATCTTTATGAGGAGGCCGTGCGGGGATTTGACCTGCCGCCGCCGGTTGCAGGCGGCGAGACCCGGCAGGCTTCGGTGCTGGCCGGTCTCTCGGCCCTCGAACCCGGCCGCCCGAGCCTGGTTCTTGTCCACGACGCGGCCCGCCCGTTTGCGACACCGGCCCTGATCGCGCGGGCGATCGAAGCCGCACGCGCGAGCGGCGCCGCCATCCCCGCGATCCGCATCGCCGACACGATCAAGACCGTGAGCGCCGACGGCCGCATCATCGGCACCGCCGACCGCGATGCTTTGCGGATCGTACAGACTCCGCAGGCCTTTGCCTTCGCGCCGCTGATTGCGGCGCATCGCAAGGCGCAGGCCGCGGCCCGCTGCGACTTCACCGACGATGCCGCGCTGATGGAGTGGGCTGGCCATGCCGTGTCCACCTTCGAGGGCGAAGCCGGCAACGTCAAACTCACGACACCGGAGGACTTCATGCGGGCCGAGGCCATGCTGCAGGATCGCCTGTCCGATATCCGGACCGGCATGGGATTTGACGTTCATGCTTTTGGCCCCGGCGATCACGTCACGCTCGGCGGCGTGCGCATCCCGCACGACCGCGCGCTGACCGGTCACTCGGATGCCGATGTCGTGCTGCACGCGGCGGTCGACGCGATCCTGGGCGCGCTGGCCGATGGCGATATCGGCGCGCATTTTCCGCCCAGCGACCCGCAATGGAAGGGCGCGACGTCGGACCGCTTTCTGGCATTCGCGGTCGACCGCCTCGCCCGGCGCGGCGGCATCCTCGCGCATCTCGACATCACCGTGGTGAGCGAAGCGCCGAAGATCGGTCCGCATCGTGATGCCATCCGCGCGCGCGTCGCCGAGATCGCCGGCATCACGCCGGACCGCGTTGGCGTGAAAGCCACCACCAACGAGGCCATGGGCTTCATCGGACGCGGTGAAGGCATGGTCGCCTATGTCACCGCAACCATCAGGCTGCCTGCGAGTTGATCCGCCATGCTGGATGACGATATCGTCGAAGCGGCCAATCGGCTGCTCGACATCTGCCGACGCAAGAACTTGACGGTCGCGACAGCGGAGTCCTGCACCGCCGGTCTCGTGGCGGGCACGCTTGCCGAAGTCCCCGGGATTTCGAGCATGCTCGAGCGCGGATTCATCACCTATTCCAATCAGGCCAAGCAGGACATGCTCGGCGTATCGGCGCGAACCCTCGACACTTACGGCGCGGTGTCGCGTCAGACGGCGGAGGAGATGGCGCGCGGGGCCGTTGCGCATGCGCCGGTTGATCTTGCGGTCGCCGTCACCGGCATTGCCGGACCCGATGGCGGCTCCGCCGAAAAGCCTGTCGGGCTTGTGCATTTTGCTGCGGCCACGCGTTCCGGCCAGCTCGTCCATGCCGAGAAGCGCTTCGGTGATATCGGGCGCGCCGAGGTGCGAAAGCAATCGGTGCTGCAGGCCTTTCGCATGCTGCACGATCTCGCCGAGGGCGAAACGGCGCGGCCGCCGCGAGCCTGAGGTCTCTCGTTTAGGCGGTCCTGCGCCCGTAAACCGCATCGGCGCGGCGTTCAAATGCCAGCGCGAAGCGGCGAAATGCGGTGTCGAACATCGCGCCCATCAGCATCCCGAGCATGCGGCTCCTGAATTCGTACGAGATGAAGAATTTCACGTCGCACAGCCAGTCGTGGACGGGATGAAACTCCCAGCGGTTCTCCATGCGGCTGAACGGGCCATCGAGATATTCGACCAGAATCTGCAGGTTGGCGCGGTCGAGCGTCGCGCGGCTGCGGAATGTCTCGCGCACCAGCTTGTAGGCTACCGTCATGTCGGCGACGATCACCACAACGCCTTCCGACTGTTCCTTGCGGCTGCGCAGCTTCATGCCGCTGCAGAGCGGCAGGAATTCCGGATAGCGTTCGACATCGGCGACCAGATCGAACATGTCGGATGCATTGTGCCGCACCCGCCGCGTTGTTGAAAATTCGGGCATCCGCGTTCAGGCTTTCGCTTCCCGCGCCGCCTTCAGGCGCGCGAAATCCTCGCCTGCATGATGCGACGAGCGCGTCAGCGGCGACGCCGAGACCATCAGGAAGCCCTTGGCATAGGCGATCGCCTCGTAGGACTTGAACTCGTCCGGCGGCACGAAGCGGATGACGGGGTGGTGCTTGCGCGTCGGCTGCAGATATTGCCCGATGGTGAGGAAGTCGACATCGGCGCTGCGCAGATCGTCCATCAATTGCAGCACCTCGTTCCGCTCCTCGCCCAATCCGACCATGATGCCCGACTTGGTGAAGATCGAAGGATCGCGTTCCTTCACGCGCTGCAGGAGCCGGACCGAATGGAAGTAGCGCGCGCCCGGCCGCACCGCGAGATAGCGCGACGGCACGGTCTCAAGATTGTGGTTGAACACATCGGGCTTCGCCGCCACCACGGTTTCCAGCGCGCCGTCCTTGCGCAGGAAATCGGGCGTGAGGATCTCGATCGTGGTCGTCGGGCACGCAGCCCGGATCGCCGCGATCGTGCGCGCGAAATGTTCCGCCCCGCCATCGGCGAGATCGTCGCGGTCGACCGACGTGATGACCACATGCGACAGACCAAGCCTCGCCACCGCCGCGCCGACATGGTCCGGCTCGTCGGGATCGAGCGCGCCCGGCAGGCCGGTCTTGACGTTGCAGAAGGCGCAGGCCCGCGTGCAGGTATCGCCCATGATCATGAAGGTGGCGTGCTTCTTCTCCCAGCATTCGCCGATATTCGGGCAGCCAGCCTCCTCGCAGACGGTGACGAGCTTGTTCTCGCGCACGATGTCGCGCGTCGCGGCATAGCCTTTTGATACCGGCGCCTTGACCCGGATCCAGTCCGGCTTGCGCAGGATCGGGCTGTCGGGCCGGTGGGCCTTTTCCGGATGCCGCGGCCGCGGCCGGGCGATGGTGTCAATGATGACCGTCAACCGGGTGCCTCAAGAACAGGGAACGCCGTCAGGAGCTTGGCGTGCGCTTTACTTACGTTTTGCCGCCATTCACCGCAAGGCGGCTAGCGTCGCGGCCATCTGCCGCCGGAACGCCAGCCATGACCCGCGAGACCACGATACGCGAGCCTTTCACACGGCTCCAATTCGTTCGATTTTTCTTTTGCGGGCCGATGAATGTGACATTGGTCCTGCTGGTGGTGGAAGCCCTGCTTTCGGCCGCGACCACCTGGCTCGTGATCAAGGCCGGCCGCGACGTGGCAGAGGGCGGCGGCCGGCTGATTTACGATCTGATCTGGATCCTGATCGTTCAATGCGCCTCCTATGCTGCCGGCGCGGTGAGCTGGGTCTATGCCGAGCGCACCGGCATGCGCGCGTTCGGCCTCTACATCACGAGATTTGCGCGCGACAACCGCCATTTCCCGACGCTGCTCGGCGACCGTCATGCGCGCGAGCAGGTCGAGCCATTCCTGACCGGCGAAACCTTCCACACCATCTATCGCCTGATGTATGAGGTCGAAGCGCAACTCAAGATTCTGCTGGCGCTGGTCTTCAACGCGATCGTGCTCGGCATGGAGATCGACGGGCTGCTGCCGCTCGCCTACGGCACGGTATTCACCACGCTGATCCTGCTGCAGCTCCTGGTGCGCCGGCGCGTCACGGAAATCTATCTCGACAGTCAGCGCTGGAACAACCGCGTCACCGCGCATGGCTACACGCTGTGGGACAATGTGTTTGCCGGTAACCGCTATAACCTGCGTCTCTGGTTCGCCACCTTCAAGGAGCGAGCGCGCGGCTGTCTGCGAGCCGCGATTCGCGTGATCGTCGCACGCGAGGGTCTGAGTGCGGCCGGCGCCATTTTCGGCCTCACGGTCGTGTTCACAACGCTCGCCTATATCGCCTTCCGGGACGCGGGCAATACCGCTCTGTTGATCGGCATGGCGGCGACGCTGCCACGCCAGATCGACATGACCAACGAAGTTCATCAGCTCGCCATCGACTTCAACGACGTGCTCGCAGCCTGGACGCGGGTCGGCGGCATCGTCGACAATATGCGGCCCGAACCGGACCCGCATTTCAACCGGCGCATCAAGTTCGATCGCCTCGTGCTGCGTGAAGGCGGCGAGATCCGGTCCGTCGCCTCGGTCGATGACGCGATGCGTCTATTGTTGGCAGCGCCGAGCGGCCGCATCAATGTGCGCGGCGGCAACGGTTCGGGCAAGTCGACGCTCCTCGCCGCGCTCAAGGCACAGATCAGAAACCGCGCCTATTACTGGCCGACCACCGACCGGCTGGCGTTCGAGTTCGCCGGCAAGGAGCCGGAACCGGCCGAAGACGGGGATGATGCAGCACCGAAGCGGCGCAAGCGCAAGGGTGGATTTTCGTCCGGAGAGCGGCAGATCCGATCGCTGCAGGAAATCGTCGCGCATACGGATGCGCCGATCTATCTGCTTGACGAATGGGACGCCAATCTCGACGGGCCCAACCGCGCCGCAGCCAATGCGCTGGTCGAAGAGCTTGCGCAGCGCGCCCGGGTGATCGAGATTTCACACCGCGACGCGGCATAAGGCCGGACGAACGGACTACTTGCCGTCTTCCATGGTGAAGCCGACCTTCAGCGTCACCTGATAATGCGCCACTTTGCCGTTCTCGATATGGCCGCGTGTTTCCAGGACTTCGAACCAGCGCAGGTTTCGAACCGTCTGACTGGCGCGCGTTATGGCCGTTTGAATCGCATCCTCGATGCTTTTCTCGGACGATCCGGCGAGTTCGACGATCTTGTAGACATGCTCCTGCATGGCGTCCTCCGCGTTCTGGCTTAACGTCAACGCTGCGCCCGCCGCATTGTTTGACTCGACACTACATGTTCAGCACGCGGCCATAGGCGTCGAGCACGGCTTCCTTCATCGTTTCCGACAGGGTCGGATGCGGGAAGATGGTGTGGAACAGTTCCTCTTCGGTGGTCTCGAGGTTCATCGCGATCACGAAGCCCTGGATCAGTTCGGTGACTTCCGGGCCGACCAGATGCGCGCCGAGAAGCTGTCCGGTCTTCTTGTCGAAGATCACCTTGGCGAGACCCTGATCCTCGCCGAGCGCCACCGCCTTTCCGTTGCCGACAAACGGAAAGCGCCCGACCCGGATATCGCGCTTTTGGTCCTTCGCCGCCTGCTCGGTGAGGCCGACCGACGCGATCTGCGGGAAGCAATAGGTGCAGCCGGGGATCAGCGACTTGTCCATCGGATGCGGATGCAGCCCCTTGATTGCCTCGACGCAGATCACGCCTTCATGCTCGGCCTTGTGCGCGAGCATCGGCGGACCTGCGACATCGCCGATGGCGTAGATGCCGGTGACATTGGTCCGGCACAGGCCGTCGATCACGATGGTGCCGCGATCGGTTTTCACACCGAGCTTTTCCAGACCAATATTCTCGATATTGCCGACCACGCCGACCGCCGAGATGACCCGCTCGAATTCGACGCTCTGCGTTTTGCCCTTGCCGTCGTCGATGGTGG
>Ga0182742_1002125_pt1 | contig 22797 bp, 18 predicted proteins | sample eDN5th37CBELigMG_FD_128880 | JGI IMG/M metagenome (GOLD analysis project Ga0182742, IMG submission 128880) | Enriched Miracle-Growth compost microbial communities from Emeryville, California, USA - eDNA 5th pass 37_C BE-Lig MG (version 2)... ... | reverse complement strand
CTTTTTTTGCGTTTGTTTTACTTCTTGGTCTTCTAAGCGGTTGTGCGGAGGAGAATAAAGAGACATCTGAACAAGAAGAGACAACAAAGCAAACACTTAAAATTGGTGCGATTCCTGACCAAGATGTTTCGGTTCTAAGTCGAAGCATGGGCGAAGTGGCAGAATATCTTTCTAATGAGACAGGTTTAGAGGTTGAGTATGTCCCATCCGTAGACTATGCAGCTCTAGTAACTGCCTTTGAAAGAGGAGAAATCCAATTAGCTTGGTTTGGTGGTTTAACAGGTGTTCAAGCAAGAAGTCTGGTTCCTGACGCGGAAGCCATTGCTCAAAGACCTCGTGATGAAGAATTCCAATCTGTTTTTATCGCTCAAAAAGAACTTGGATTAACATCGTTAAGTGATTTAAAAGGAAAAAGCTTTACTTTTGGTAGCGAAAGCTCCACTTCTGGGCATTTAATGCCTCGTTATTTTTTAATGGAAGAAGGCATTGATGCCGACCAAGATTTTAACGGCAAACCATCTTACTCAGGCTCTCACGATAAAACTTATAAGCTAGTAGAATCAGGTGCTTATCAAACGGGTGCTTTAAACGTAGCTGTTTGGGAAGCAGCAGTAGCTGAAGGAAAAGTCGATACAAACAAGGTGGATGTATTTTATACGACCCCTACCTACTACGATTATCACTGGACAATTAATACACTTGAAGGATACGATTCTGAAGTCAAGCAAAAAATAACAGATGCCCTCCTTTCTATGGGTAGTGACCAGCAAACGATTTTGGATCTTTTCCAAACGGATAAGTTTATTGCAACTAAAAATGAAAACTACGAAGCCATTGAAAAAGTGGCCAAACAAATCGGTATTATTAAATAGAGGTGTAGATGTGGAGACCAGTCAAAACATCATCGAATTAAACGATGTATCAGTCTCTTTTGACGGGAAGATAGCCTTATCTTCCCTTTCTTTATTGATTAAAAAGGGTGAACGAATTGCCTTAATTGGCCCGAGTGGTGCGGGAAAAAGCACGCTTTTAAATGTACTATCTTTGTCAAATGTCAGTGGAACGGGCAACATCATGATTGATGGGCAACCTCCTTCCTTTTATCGTAATCGCAAAGTACGTGCCAAAAAAATTGGTGTGATTCGTCAGCAGTTCGATTTAGTAAATGCCCTCCCTGTTATACATAACGTTTTAGCTGGGAAACTAGCGGACTGGAGTTTATTTAGATCTGTTCTTTCCCTAGTGATTCCTCAAGAAAAGATAATGGCCGAACAAGCACTCTCACGAGTAGGTTTGGGTCACAAAATTCTTGAGCAAACCGGCTCATTGTCTGGTGGTGAGCAGCAGCGTGTGGCATTAGCCAGATTGCTCGTGCAACAGCCTGAAATTATACTAGCAGATGAACCGGTGGCCTCTCTCGATCCTGCTCGAGCCGAAGATGTGTTAGGCATATTAACAAAGCTTGTTCAAGAAGAAAATCAAACACTGATTACAAGCCTTCATTCCGTCGATTATGCAAAAAAGTACTTTACTAGAGTCATTGGACTAAGAGAGGGTGGAATGGTTTTCGATCTTCCTGTTGACCAATTAACAGATCGTCACCTCAAAGAGTTATACAAATTGAGGGAGACGAGCGAATGAAACAGAGTCTCCGATTTCAACAAAAAAACCTTCTCACTATTATTTTAGTCCTTGTGTTTTTATGGAGCTTACATGTGATTGATTGGAAGGAGCCACTTCTTCATCCGGGTGGAGGTGCAACCTTCCTCCAGATCATTGAGGCGATAATACACCCTGATCTTTCCCCAGAGATTCTTCTTCTTGCCCTTAATTCTGCTTGGTTGACGATTACTTATGCAGTGGCAGGAATGACAATTGCCATCGTGATTGCTGTTGTTTTTGGGGTTCTGGCTTCAGGTGTATTACAAAGCTCTCAGAAGCCTTTTTCTTCATTGAGTAAAAGCTTTTTTCGAGCAATTCTTGGTTTCCTTCGTGCTATTCATGAGCTGGTTTGGGCATTGCTGTTTGTAGCTGCTTTCGGTTTAACGCCTTACTCTGCGATTTTGGCTATCGCCATTCCTTATGGAGGCATTCTAGGGAGAATCTTCGCTGATATGCTGTCAGATGTAAATAATGAACCGATACAATCGTTACAGTCAACAGGTGCGTCTAGGTGGCAACTGTTATTTTACGGCTATTTTCCACTGGTAAAAGCAAATATGATTTCATATACCATGTACCGTTTTGAATGTGCGGTTCGTTCCTCTGCGGTCATGAGCTTTGTTGGCTTAGGGGGACTTGGATATCAGATCCAGCTTTCATTGGATGATCTAAATTACGAAGAAGTGTGGACGTTTGTATTATTTTTGATGGCCATTGTAATCGTCATAGATGGATGGAGCAGTCAATGGCGTTCTCGTTTAGCGAAACGCTCGTCACGCTTTTCCCTGCTATCATTTTTCATATCCTTTGCCTTAGTAGTTGGATCATGGATGTATTTGTATGTAGTCGAGCATGCCTCTTTATTCACTTTGTTTACAGACGAAAATGGTCAGTATGCGAAAAAGTTCTTCTTAAGCTTACTTGGAGTTGGCGAAGAGTCTCCGGCCTTTTTTTCGGCTCAAAGCTGGCTTCCTATTCTGCAGCTGACTTATGATACGCTCATGATGAGTATTATGGCTATTGGGATAGCAACGATCGTTATGCTGATCACAGTTGTACCTGCTGCCCGTAACGTAGCGAATGGAAAGCTAACGATGAGTCGTTCCCCTTTTCATTGGGTATCTTTCCTACTCATACGCTCGTCCTATATTTTGAGTAGAGCGGTACCGGAACTGATTTGGGCTATGATGATCATCTTTATTTTCCAGCCGGGTATTCTTCCTGGGGCTGTTGCACTAGCCCTTCATAACTTTGGTATACTTGGAAAGCTATGTGCTGAAGTTATTGAAGATCTTGATGAAAGGCCTATTCGGCATCTTTCTTCTTCAGGTGCGAGTCACGCACAAATCTTATTGTATGGTGTTCTTCCCTCCGTTCTTCCGAAGTTTTTAAGCTTTATCCTCTATCGTTGGGAAGTAATCATGAGAACAACGATTGTTGTAGGTTTTGTTGGAGCGGGAGGGCTTGGTCAGCAGTTCAAGCTTAGCATGAGTTATTTCCATTATTCAGATATCACATTGATTATTTTTTGTTATTTATTGCTTGTTTGGTTGGCGGACTTTTTATCTGAGCTTTCTCGTAAAATAGCCAAATGATAGAAACTTGAGTACCTCTTTTTTAGGCGGTGCTCTTTCTTTATGCCAATAATAGCAAACATTAACATTCATTAGGAAAAGCGAGTATGTTTTTTCATAAATTTACAAACAATACCATTATCGATACTTTCGAAATGGAGGATTAGTATAGTGAGAAAAATAAGTGCGCTTATCTTCTTCGGTCTTATTTTTTCGCAATGGGGAATTCTGAACGCCCATGCTGCTGTGACGGATACGGAGGTTAATGAAATATTATCAGACTACGATTTATCAAGAGAAGAACTTGATGTGATTTTGTCCGAGTATGGTACAACGGTTGAGGAACATGAGTCAAAGCAAGAATTAGCAGATGCGGTGGATTTTTATTTAAATCACCTCTCAGTATTAAAGGATCTAGAAGAATTTCTAGCGTCGATTGGCATTTCAGAGGAAGAAGCTGATCAACTGTTTGCACACCTCGAGAAAATCGATTCAGATGATATGCAACATCAAATGGTGACCATCGATACAAGAATAGAGGAAATCATGATGGCTTCTGATTCAGAGTTTACAGATGCTGAAAAAGAGGAGCTTTCCTCCCTGTTTGCTAAGATGATGGACGCCATGCAGGTAGTTCCGACTTTTTATTTAGTCGACTCTGCTGGAGCTCAAACAGCTATATCATATGAAGAGCTATTACAGGCGAATGAATTTACAAGTGTCGGTCTCCTTGTACAACTGCATAGTTTAAGTGGTGAGCTGCTCGCAGATGTTGAGCTAACCCATGCCATGCTTTCAGGGGATTTTGTTTTGAGTGCTTTTGAAAAAGTCGCAGATGTTGGGGAACTAGTGGCACAGCTTCCTGATACAGCAAGCTTTTATGGAACGGGAATCCTGCTGGGTCTCATTCTAGCCTTTTCTGGACTGGGTCTTTTCTTGATACGAAAGAAAACCCTATCGGCAATAAAATAATGAAGATAAACATGCTAGCAGCAGGCTTGCTCCTCATTGGGGTTAGTCTTGCTGTTGTCAACATGTATTATTACTTAGAAGGAACTCTTTCCATCCAACAAGTTAAAATGGACTCGCCTCTGCCTGTTAAAGTAACAGAAGCTTCTTCTGACAAACAGTGGCCACTGTACGACGTGAAACCATCTGTAGGTGAGAAATTTGCTGAACTGTACATTCCTCGATTAGAGCAAGTGTTTCCTATTTATGAGGGAACCGGAACAGAAGTATTGCGTACCGGAGTTGGACATTATATCCGAAGTGCTTTGCCGGGTGAAGAAAATCATACGATTTTATCAGGTCATCGAGATACTGTATTTAGAGGCTTGCGTCATTTGAAGGAAGACGATGAACTGGTCGTAACAACACCAGAAGGAGCTTTCACCTATAAAATCTATCGCATACGAATTGTAACAGCGGACGATCATTCTGTTATGGCGCCAAAGCCAAGGGCAACTTTGACGTTGACAACCTGTTACCCCTTCTATTTTTTAGGCAATGCACCTGAACGCTATATTATTAGTGCCAAGCTCATAAATAAACAGCGCGTGATTACTTGGAATCCTTCTAGGTAATCACGCTTTTTTTGGAATGAGGACAAGATTCTCCCTATATAATCTAAAGTTAACATAAGTTGAAGGGAGAATGGCCATTGGCTTATTATTGGGGTGTAGACTCTTCTGCAGAAGTAACGGAGGACCTGTATAGTTTTGTGGAAAATGAATTTGGGAAGCCATCCTATTGGGGAAGATATTTAGCACCCATTCAAGGAAAAGAAGTAGCTGGGCTCACGAGAGAAGAAGTCCGTTTTATTCGTAGTAGGGGCATAAAGCTGTTACCGATATTAAGTAATTTTCGTGAAGCGGTTGGGTATCGAGAAGGAAAAGTTGTGGCACAAAATGCAATTTATCATGCAAGACGATTAAGTATTCCAAAAGGCAAAGTGGTATTTGGGAATATTGAGAAGTTTTTTAAAGTAGATGAAGAATGGATTAGAGGCTTTGTTGATGCCATGGACCCGAGCGGCTACAAGGCTGGCTTATACCACGACCCCGTTCATGGAGAGTTTACCAAGGCGTATTGTGCCGCTGTTGCTAAGGATAATAAAGTGGCCAATCAACTCATTTTGTGGAGTGCAGAGCCCGGGCCGGGTCCGACAAGAGCAAGAAGCGCTCCTAACTTCCGTCCGAAAAAGCCGTCATGTAAGGCCAATGTATGGGGCTGGCAATATGGCCGTGATGCACGACAGTGTCCAATTGATACGAATTTATTTAATAGCCGCCTGTATGAATTGCTTTGGTGACGATAGAAAAGCACTTGAGAATATTTAGCTCAAGCGCTTTTTATTTTGCCGAAAGTGAATCTTTACTCGAGTATCATTATCTTGTTCCCCGAACTCATCTTCCCCAACTATCGTTAGTTGTGAGGTACACTGTGGGCACCGTATAGCCTTAGCAGGAATATTAGACAAACAGAAGGGACATTCCTTTACCGGGATGCTAACAACAGGTGCATTTTTTAAACGGCCTACCTGTAAAAGGACAAAATAAGTAGCAAATGAAATAATGGCAAAATCAATTATGGTCCCGATAAATACACCATAGTTAATCGTAATGGCTCCGGCTTCTTTCGCCTCAGCTAGCGTCGTGTAGGTTCGACCTGTCAGGGAGATATACATGTTTGTGAAGTTGACTCTCCCTAAAATAAGTCCAAGCGGCGGTGTAATAATATCCTTCACAAATGAGTCCACCATTTTGACAAAAGCTGTTCCAACAATGACCCCAATCGCCATTTCAACGACCGTTCCCCTGGTTGCGAACTCTTTAAAATTCTTTAAAAAACGAATGGTCGTCCCCTCCCTTTTGCCCGCTTGTACCAATATATGAAAGAGGGGTGTGGTTCATTCATTAGAACGGTGTGTGGTTTGGGCAACAAAAAAAGAGCCCAAATGGACTCTTCCTTTGTATTATTCAGCGTCGAATACGCGAACTTCTTTCATTGTGTCGCCGTTTCTCATCGCTTTTACAGCACTAATTCCTGAAGTTACTTTACCGAAAACAGTGTGAACTCCGTTTAAGTGTGGTTGTGGCTCATGAACGATAAAGAATTGGCTTCCACCAGTATCTTTTCCAGCATGTGCCATAGAAAGGCTACCTTCTTCATGCTTGTGAGGGTTTCCTACTGTTTCACATTTGATAGAATAACCAGGGCCGCCTGCTCCAGTTCCAGTTGGGTCTCCACCTTGGCTTACGAAACCAGGAATAACACGGTGGAAAGTAACTCCATCGTAGAAACCTTCATTTGCTAATTTTTCAAAGTTTTCAACTGTACCAGGTGCTTCGTTTGGGAATAAGTCGAATTCTACCTTTTCCCCATTCTCCATTGCTATATATCCTTTTTTAGCCATTGTGAGAACATCTCCTTCTTATGTAAAATCAGTTTATATCATATCACTACTCTAGTAGAAAAAACAAACATTACAATTTTTATTTCCACGTCTTTAGTCGCAACAGAACCTTTCTTCTGATCTCTTCTAGCTTCGGTATCTCTCCTTTTGCCCGCTTTTGTTTATTCCATTCGTTATAGCTAGCCACTGAGATTAACAAGGATCCGGCTAGTAGCAAGTATGCCCACCATGGGAGATTGCCCCAATATGGTCTTGTTTGTAAGACGACATTGAGTAACAGGACACCTGAGCCTACAAAGAAATACGATTTGATTCGAAGTATCGTTCCAGTCAATATCGACAGAAGTGAAAGTGTACCGACGATAATTGCATCATATACAGTATTGCTCTGTAAACCATCTTGAACGAGTAATAATGCAACTCCGATCAATATTCCCCATTGAATTCTTTGAATCAGTGTAGAATATGCACCCTTCAAACAACGCTCCAAATAAATTCCTAATACGATGAAAGGTAAAACATATAACTCCCTCTCGAACAAGGCAGGGATCGTGAGTAGATCAAGCACTTGATAATAAGGCTCTAGTAAATAACTACCTGCTAAAAATTTTGGAATCCAAGCTAGCTTTGGACTAACCCGCGGTTGCTGCATCCACAAAAATATACATATTAGGATACCAGGCAAGATTCCCAAAAGAATCCCTACTGGTTCCACCGTATACAGGAATAATACATACAGAAAAGCTGTGACCGTATAGGCATCACAATAGCGAAATGGCATGTGAGCATTTAACAAGGTTAGTCCTTTATAAATCTTTTTACCCGCAAAAAGAGACAATAAACCGAGACCGGCGAAAAGAACCATTGTACCCTCCGTATCAAGTAAGGTTGAAACATAGGAAAACTGAATGCTCCCTGCTAGCATAACCATTAATGGAAGTATGACAAGGAAATCCCATTTTTGTTGATGTAAAAGGAACAAGACTCCCACGCCATAAAGCAGCAGACAAAGATACATGGATCCTCCAAATGGATACGATGTTAGCATGGAGAGCATTCCGATCATTGAAAATGGAATAAGAAAAAGGGTGGATCTCTCCTTCCATACTTTAGTGCTAACTCCCCACCAAATCGCTAAAACGATACTTGTCACGAAAAACGAGTATTCACTCCAGCCTGATTCAATAAGATATAAACTGATAGCAACAAATAAACTTATACAACAGCCGTAAAGGAGGGTTTTTAGGATCCATTCTTTGCTAACAAGCTTAACACTCAAACCATACAGTAAAGTCGCAATCACAAAGCTCCATATGCCATCATTATTAAAAGCAAAGAATGTTAATAGCAAGGCTGCTGGTAAATAAACATGAGCTGTATATAAGAAACTGGTAGACAGTTCCATTTCGTGTCTTCGTAATACATAGCTTACTATGATTAAAATCGCTCCACCGATTACCCATTGCTCCTCCTCTAGCCATAAAGGAAAACGAGAGCTTTCATGAATCGCATAAACAAGAGTGATATAGGAAATGAGCGAACAAAGAGTCACATAATAGGTGACGGTCTTCTGCTTTGTCTGTTGATAAAGAAGATATGAGATAGCCATTCCACCAGAGAGAATAAAGACTCTGATAAAATCATTAACTGGCAAACTAAATGAATAAAGAATTCCTATCAAATAGAAGGCTTGTGATATAAAAAAGGCTGGTCTCTTTGTCTTCTCGATCAAGAGAAGAAGTACGCTTCCTGCGATAAAATTAAGGGCAGGCCCCACTTCTTCCTTACTCCAGTCGAACCATTCCTTACCTTCCTCAAACATGGCAGCTGTACTTAACCCATAACAAATAGGAATGACCCAAGTAATCATTTCCAGATAAAACGAGCGTTCCTCCACTTTTCTTCCAAGGATAAAGCATAGAGCTAATAACCCAAACATCACGCCTGTTTCCCACCAATCATACATGAGCCAAGACGGAAGAAGTGGTAAAACCATGACCCCCATCCCCACATCTCTAGAGCTTTGGCGAATGAGCGATGGTACCGTAACACCAAAAACAACGAAGAGGAAGAACCCGATAAAAAACAATGGCAGAAAGGAATCAAACAGAGCAACCTTATTTACAAGCATCATTAATTCAAATAAAGCCGCAACTAAAAAACTTGAAGTTACATACGTAAACCACTGCTTTTTTTCAGAAAGAGCTAAGTAATAAAAATTACCGGCAAGAATCAAATAAGAAATCATCATCACCATTGTGGGATCTACTAAAGTTGACGAGGAAGGCTTTGGCGGATATATATACAAATGCAATAAGCGATACCACCGCACTTGTCAGTGAGAAGATTTTCTTCCAATCCACTCCTCCTCGTAAAAATAGAGGCATGCCTAGTAGAAACGACCCTACCAATGCATACATGATTGGTCCAACTGTTAGAAGGATCGAGTTCTCGACAAGCAGACACACTCCATAAACCAAAAATAAAGTAAAAACAAAATGATAGTTTTTGTGGCCAGTCACAAACACCATCGATAAATATAAAACGGCAGTAAATATAATGTTCATTCCATAGAAGACAGGATTATCAAATAGGAATAACATAAAAGCCGTCGTCAGTACTAAGCTTGCTTGGAAAAATGGAAGAACCTCTTTCGTAAACCATGTAAAAGAAGGTTTCTTTTTCATATAAAAATGGACGTGTAACAAGCCTACATGGTACAAAATCATTCCGAAATAAAAACCATCTCTTTGGATAGGAAGTGCCGTCAGAAAAAATGCCGTGCCGATTGTTGTAGCAACTCCCGCAAACCAAACAAATAGACGAGAAGAAATCTTTTTAGCTAATAATAGATAAATGGGTACAAGTATGTAGCCGCTTAGCATTCCTAGAAAGTATCTTCCCTCTCCTGTAAAAGAGAAATAAGAGCCTAATAACTGAAACCAGCCCAGAGATAACAGGAAAATGGGTAAAAATAGGCTTCCTAAGACAGTAAAAGCAAACGCTGTTTGGTTGATGTGAAGGATTCTTTTTGATATATAAGCCATTCCATAGAATAAACATGCAACCAGACCGATGGAACTAGCTTTCATCCAACTAGACATGGTCTCCCAGTTGCTTGTCGCTACATACAATCCACCAATCAGTAACAAAATGACCCCTAAGTTAAGCAACCAAGTGATATTTCTTTCACGTAATTGCTCAGGAGTTTTCTTTTTGTTTTCTCGTACGACTTTCTTTTTTTCTGGTTTGGCATTCACTATGTTAACAGGTGTCGTCTCTTTTTCTTTTAACGTTTCTTTATGGATGCTTATATAGTTGAACTTTTCGTATGCTTCGTATACCTTGTCGTAGATCGCATATGAAATATGTTGCTCTTTTTTTAGCAAATAAAGTTCTTCTCTGAAGATCTGTTTCCTTTGCTCTTTTGTAACAGAATCCATTGTTATATCCTCCTTTTCGTGTAATTTTACACAATTATACTATTTTCACCATATTATATCTACCAATATTATGAAAAATTCGCATGATTTTATTTAAAGGATTTTTCGTTTCGTCTATCGAAATACTAATAAGAACTGTTTTAATTAAAGGAGAATGAGTGATGAACAAAGAGATTTTTGATTATTTAGCTTCCAACCGAAGCAAGCATTTAGAAGAGCTTACCAAGTATTTGGCTATACCAAGTATTAGCTCCCTTCCTGAGCATAAACAAGATGTGAAAAGTGCAGCAAAATGGACGGCAAAAGCGCTACAGGATGCTGGAATGGAAAACGTAAAAGTATATGAAACGAAGGGCCATCCTGTTGTGTATGGTGATTGGTTAAAGCAAGAAGGAAAGCCAACTGTACTCGTATATGGCCATTATGATGTTCAGCCGGTTGATCCGCTTGAACTTTGGGATACTCCCCCATTTGAAGCCAATATTCGTGACCACAAAATTTACGCTCGAGGGGCAAGCGATGATAAAGGTCAAGTGTTTATGCATATAAAAGCAGTGGAGGCGATCTTACGAACAACTGGAAGCCTTCCTGTGAATTTCAAGTTTTGTATAGAAGGAGAAGAAGAAATTGGAAGTCCTACTCTTCCTCAGTTTGTTGAAGAGAATAAGAAGTTGTTGGCTGCTGATGTGATAGTGATTTCAGACACCGGCATGCAAGGGCCTGGAAAACCTGCCATTTGTTATGGACTACGCGGTTTATGCGGACTTCAGATCGATGTAACTGGTGCAAAGAGTGATCTTCATTCAGGACTTTACGGAGGTGCGGTGCAGAATTCGATTCATGCATTAGTAGAGATTGTGAATTCCTTCCACAGTCCTGACGGAAAAGTGTTAGTTGAAGGTTTCTATGATAGTGTTCAAGAGATTACACCAGAAGAACGAGAAGCATTTGCAGCACTTGGTGACATAGACGAGGAACTAAAGGAACAATTAGGAGTTTCTGAACTGCATGGAGAACCTGGATTTACCGCCCGAGAACGTACCTACGTGCGACCTACCTTAGAAGTGAACGGCATTTACGGAGGCTTTCAAGGAGAGGGCATAAAAACGGTCATTCCTGCTAAGGCCTCTGCGAAAATTACCTGTCGTTTGGTTCCTAATCAAGATCCAGCTGAAATTGCCGATCTTTTAACCAAGCATATTTACGCGAATGTACCCGCGGGTGTGACGGTAAATGTGTCCTTATTTGATCAAGGTCATCCGTATGTGACTCCTCTCGAGCATCCAGCCATCCAAGCAGCTGGCAGGGCATACGAAGCCATTTACAAAGTTCCTACTGCTTATACTCGTGGAGGTGGGTCGATTCCAATCGTTGCCGCTTTTGATCAATTATTAGGACTACCAGTGGTCTTGATGGGCTTTGGATTATCTACGGAAAACTTCCACGCTCCGAACGAGCATTTCCACCTTGAGAACTTTGACAAAGGACTTGAGACACTGTGCACGTACTGGTATGAGCTTGCAGAATCGTTATAACAATCGAAAAAACAGGCAGCCTATTTGTGGGCTGCCTGTAGTTTTTCCATACTATTTTTTAAAAGCATAGACGGTTCTCCTAGGGACAGTATGTGAAGCTCGTGCATCGCTCTTGTACAAGCGGTATAAAAGAGTCTTCGTTCGTTTTCTCTAAAGTACGTATGTTGAGACGCATCGTGAATAATAACTGCATCAAACTCGATGCCCTTTGCCAAATACGCTGGGATAACGGTAATCCCTTTTTCAAAGGAGACGGTTCCCTTTTCTACCAGGTGAACATCGCGACCGGTTTTTAAGGAAGCATAGACCGTTGCACTTTCTTTCGCTGTTTTACAAATAACTGCAATCGTTTCATGCCCTGCCTCAACCAGTTGGTCAAGAAGGCTTTGTAACCCCTGTTTATGACTTTCCTTCTTCTTGTAAATCGTTAGAGTTGGTTTCTCTCCATCCCTGTTAAATGGTTCGATCATTTCGCCGTTTGGCAATAAACCTTTTGTAAATTCAACAATCGGTCTGGTTGAGCGATAGCTCTTTGTTAAAGTAATCGTTTCTTTATCTTTCACTTCTTCTCCTAGCAAAATGGAGCTTGTGTCATCTGTATGTGCATAAATCCCTTGATTGATATCACCAAGTAAGGTGATTTTGCTTACGGGAAACAATTCACGAATATACGCAAATTGAAATGGTGAATAGTCCTGTGCCTCATCAATAAAGACATGCTTAATGGAAAGCCTTGATTTGCTCCCCTCGATCTTCTCTTTTAAATAGACAAATGGGGTCGCATCTTCATAGGTTAAAAATCCCTCTTCTAATTGCCTTAAGCTTAGTCCAACGACCTCTTCCCATTCTCCAGACAAAGTGAAGAATAGGTTTCGGTATATTTCTTCATAATTAATGAACTGATATCTTTTAATTTTTTTGATGAGAGGTTTAAAGTATCTAGCAACGACTACACTTGATAAAAATTTCTCTTCTACATCAAAATCTTGAAATCCGTCATTCTCTTTTTTCTGAATTTTTTTGAAGCTTTCCAAATAATCTTCTTTATCTAGAAACTGAATTTCTTCCTTTACCCAGTCTTTCTTTGCTTCTGCGCGTTTGTGTCTACGAATTTCTTTTAATAACCATTCTTTTAGGTCTTCCATCCGACTTGGGATACTTGCTTGTTTATCTAGACGATAAAACTTTTCTGTTATGTCTTCAGCTGACAAAAGAACTTTCCCTTTGAAAACGATCGGGTGAAACTGAAGGCCGGAATGGTTTAATTTTTGAATATAGTCATCAAGAATATTTTTATAATCAAGACTCGACTTTAACTTAATACTCTTCATTCGTAGCTCGTACGAACTGATTTGCTCAGAGGACAGAAGGCTTTCTAATTGCATAAAAGAATCCTCGAGCTCAAGCCTTGCACCTACTCTTGATGAAAGAAATTCTAAAAACGTACTTTGCTGCATGTTCTCTTCACCAAGCTCTGGTAAAACCGTGGACACATAGCTATTGAATAATGGATTAGGTGAAAACAGCATAATGTTTTGAGAGGTGATTTTCCCGCGATATCGGTAAAGTAAATAGGCTACACGCTGTAAGGCTGCGGATGTTTTTCCACTTCCAGCAACACCTTGAACAATTAATAGTTTGCTTTTTTCATCTCGAATGATTCGATTTTGTTCTTTTTGAATCGTTGCAACAATACTTTTCATTTGTGAATTCGCATTATTTCCTAATACTTCCTGTAACATTTCGTCGCCAATTGTAATCCCGGTATCGAACATACCTTGAATCACGCTATGGCGAATTAGAAATTGACGCTTTAACTCAATGACTCCTTCAATCGTCCCCTCTGGAGTAGTATATTTTGCCTCTCCGGGGGAGTAATCATAATAAAGGCTGGATATGGGTGCTCTCCAATCAAATATCAGAAAGTTTTCATCTTTTTCATCCATCAATGAACTAATTCCTATGTAAATAGATTCGGTAGATGGTTCGTTATTTTCTAAAAAGTCTACGCGACCAAAATAAGGCGAATTTTTTAACCGAAACAAGGTATTGATTTGTTTATCGAGCTGACTTTGGCTTCTTTCCCTTTCCAATAGAAGCTGGGCTTGTTGTTTGATGCTTGAGAAGGTTTCTGCTAAATCATCTGCTTCATCCGTATTCACTGTTACGTCATTCCAGAAGTTTTGCCTAATTTCGAGTGCATCTCCACCGACTTTCTCAAGATGCTTAAAGATTTTGTTTGATTTATGATTAATTATTTTTATGATCTCATTAACTCTTTTCTGCTCAAGTTCTCGTTCCCTTTCCACAAGCGATTCCCCCTCCAACTATCTGCATGCAGTATTTCTTATGAAAGAAAATAGTCACCCTCGGATGAAGATGACTTGTTAACTTATTTTTCGACTTCTTTTTGTTAGTATAGACCGAAAAGAGTAATTCTAGAACAATGGTTAGTTAGACGGAATAAGCGTATTTTGCTTGAATTTTTCTTTTTTCATGAAAACGTAAAGCGCTAAGAAAAGAAAAGCATTAAGTCCACGCAATATAGTTGCTGTTGTCATGGCCATGTCCATAGATGTGGTTTCAAGTAAATATACCCCAAACTGAGGAGCAATAAAAGCTACAAATGCTAATAACACATTGTAATGTGAGATGCATAAGCTTCGATTGTCTTCTTTTGTGACTTCTAGCAGTTGATTAAATAAAATCAAGACCGTGCCTGAGACGAAAAAACCGGACAACCCGTTCACAATTAATAAGTATACGAGATTGGTAGACAAAACGTTTAAAATGGGGGCAGTTGCCATTCCAACCGAGACAAGAATCATCATTTTCGCATTGCTATGCTTGTCTGCCATTCTTCCCCACCATTTAAAGCTGACAATTTGTGCGACTTGATTGGCAACAGCAAATAAGCTAATCCATAGACCAGTTGCCATGGCATATTTTATCTGGTAAATGCTAAAAAGTGACCAGGCCATTTGCCAGGCAAAATTAAAGAATAATCCACAAACTAAGAAATATAAAAATGGCTTGTGCTTATACACATGAAATCCGAGTCCTTTGCTTTTTGTGACAACTTTCTTTTCTAGCTTGGGCTCCTTATGTTTAAATAAATAATACACTTCCACTAAACCAAATAAAAAGGCCAGAAAAAATAATACTTGATATGGCAATGGATTGGAAGGATGAAAATACTGTAATGATAGTCCGATAATAAACGTTGAAATCATCCCTACCATTGTTAAAATACGATTGCGGTTACTAAAGAAATTACTTCTCCGTGACTCTGGAATCAAATCTCCGATAAAAGATTGCCAGCTTACGAGAGCAAACGAGCCTGGGAAATTCATTAAGCCAACTAGTATGACAAAAACCCAGCTTTTATAGTCACCTGGAATATATATGACAAATGTCATTAATATAAGAAATAATCTAGTAAAGAGAATGGATAAGGCGGTAAACTTCTTTTTCTCATTTAATCGCCCTAATAGGATAGAGCCTGCAACCATCGCAAACATACCGATAAATTGAGGAAGGGAATTCATAAGGCCGATCTGATAATTGCTTGCACCTAAGGCGCTGATAGCAAATAAAGTGAAGTAATTATTCGTAATGTTTGTGACGATCGTTGAAGCGATTCCATTTTGAATGCTAAGCTTTTCATTATACTCATATGAAGAAGGTTTCATACACTCAGCTTCTTTCTTTTTCCATTTTCACTATTCAAAAGTTATCATACTCCCAATCGGTTTCTCCCTGCAATAGGAATCTTTCGAATACCGAAAAAAGACACCCTGCAAGGTGTCTTTTGTGCTATTTTTTTAACATTTTTTCTAACACTTGTTGGACTTGGTAGCCTTGTTCGAATGTTACTATTTTAGCTTCTTTTCCTTCAATAGCATTAAGAATCTCCATAACAATATCATGCTGCTCGGTTCTTTCAATCGGCAGAACGGATGTCTGTTTATCTGGGGAACTCATACAAAGTTGGCTCCAATTTGTTAAATCAAGCGTCCCCTTCTCTCCAAACACTTTAAACGAGAGATGTTCCTTCTGGCCAATTCCGCTTACTCCGTTAAATAATACGGTTACGCCGTTTTGTAGCTTCATATGTGTGACAAATGCAGTTTCACACAAAGACTCGTTTTCAGGATAATCGACAAAAGATGTTACGTCATGTAGTTCACCTAGCATATCGTGAATCATGTGAATATAGTGTGGTGCAACTTCCCTTATAAAGCCGCCTTGCTCTCGGCTAGAAATCCAATTATTTTTCTGCCAGGCACGTGGCCACTCGGTAAAATGTAAATGAACCTCTACCCTTTTTACCTCTCCGATTTCCCCAGTTAACACTTTATCTTTAAATAATTGATATACATTTGTATACACCATTGGAAAATTCATCGCATGTGTAACCCGAGCTTCTCTTGCTGCTTCCATCATTTCGATGGCTTCATTTAATGAATTGGCTAAAGGCTTTTCACATAAAACATGCTTTTTTTGTTTTAAAACGTATAAAACAATTTCATGATGATATTTGGGAGGGACAGCAATATATACCAAATCAATCTCATTTTTCTGTAACATGTCTATATAATCCGTGTGGAGAGAAACGTCTTCCAATTCTTCTTTGAGCGCATGTAATTTTTCAGCATTCTGATCACAAACAGCAACAAGCTCTACACCTGAATGGTACTGGAACTTTCGCAGTACACGTTCTCCAATTGCACCAATTCCAATCATCGCTACCTTTACTTCTTTTTTCATGTCGCCCCCCCATTCTTTAAACATTATATTCATTATAGCTTCTCTTTTTGATTTTTGAAATTTTGATTTTTCTTTCTATACGAGTAGACGATACAACAGGTTTGTCCTGTTACAAAAAAAGCGAACTTGAAGTCCGCTTCCTTTTTTATACATTATGTAAAACCATATACAACCTTTTATTTCTTTGTTCTCTCTCTTCCTCTGAAGAAAGATCGTATTTTTTTAACAAATGAAACACATCATTTAAGATGTCCTGAGTATGTTCATGGGTGAAAAATGCTTCAAAAGAAGAAATCATGTCTAAAGGTAAATACTCTTTTTGCGATTCGTATTTGTTTCGAACGTCTTCAACGGGATGATTAAGTTTGCATTTGTTTTCCAAAATAACTACCTCCAGTATTTATGCCTACTCTATAACATTTATCGTACAATTGGCAAGTTGTATGTTCATACTTTGTGTGGAGATAATAGTCTGTATTAGTTCAAAAAGGAGCAGCTTATGAAGAACAGAATGGTATTTTTTCTTATCGGAATCCTGATACTTACCTTTGGTGTGTGCCTGATTATTCAAGCAGGTCTTGGTGCAGGGGCATGGGATGCACTGGCGATTGGAGAAGCACGTGTATTTGGCCTTAGCATGGGTACATGTGTACTAATTAATGGTATTATCCTAATTATTATTAATTCCATTCTTCAAAAAAAGAAGCCAGAATATTTAGCAGGTTTAACGATTTTATCGATTGGTTTATTAATTGACTTTTGGTTTTTTGTTTTATTTAATCACTATCATCCTGGGTCACTTTTATTGAAAGTCATCTCACTTATTTGCGGAATTCTCATATTGGGTCTTGGAATATCGATTTATCTTCAAGCAAAGCTACCATCAAGCCCCATGGATGTCTTAATGGTTGCGATTCATGAGCGCTTTGGTCTCTCACTTGGGTTATCGAGGGTGATCGCTGAGGGTTCAGCATTTATACTTGCTCTTCTCTTCAAAGGAGAAATTGGAGTAGGTACGATTGTTGTCACTTTAACTCTCGGGTATGTAGTACAGCATTTACACCCATATTTTGAACGACTTTATCATAAAAAAGTGAGAGCTCACAGCTAATGAGCTCTCACTTTTTTATTTATGCCTCTTTTTCAATGAATGGAAATGATATCGTAACGGTCGTTCCCTCTCCTTCTTTACTTTCAAAGCTAATCGTCCCATCATGATTTTCTATGATATTGTAGCTTGTCATCAAACCTAATCCTGTTCCCTTCTCTTTTGTAGAGTAAAAGGGTTCTCCTATCAGCTTGATCCGTTCATCTGGCATTCCACATCCGTTGTCATTGATATGTACACAAAGTACCTCTCCCCCTTCTTCAAGGTTCACCATGATTCGTCCCTTTTCCTCAATGGCGTCTAGGGCATTTTGTAACACGTTGTAGAATACTTGTTTTAGGGAGTTGCTATCGCCATTAATTTTTTTATTTGATTCTCCATTTTTTTGAAAAAGAATTTCCTTGTTGGCTAAAAATGCCTGTGGTGTGAAAATCTGAATCACCTGTTCTAAAAGTTCATTTACACAAATCGCTTCCTTCTTTCTTTCCGTTGGTTTTGCAAGAGATAGAAATTCAGAAAGAATGGATTCAATCCGACTGATTTCATTTAATATGATAGCTGAATAATGAGATGAAACCTCTGCCCCTGAGTTCAGTAACTGAATAAACCCTTTGATGGGGGTTAAAGGGTTACGAATTTCGTGGGCAACGGCAGCAGCCATTTGCCCCACAACAGCTAATTTTTCTGACTTTCTTAGGAGCTCGTCCGTTTCCTTCCTTTTTTGAATATTACGTGTGACGGTAATAAATTGTGACATGCAATTGCTTTCGTCATCAGAGACTTTCTTTATAGCCGTTTCCATCCATATATACGATCCGTTTTTCTTTTTTGCTCGAAAAGCAATCGTTTGTTCTTCTAGCGTAACGAAGTCTTGGTCCTCAGGATGAACGAGTTTAGGTGAATAACAGCCAATTAGTTCTTCAGGCTCGTAACCAAGCTCTCCTTTAATGGACGGACTAATATACAGAAAGTGACCATGAGAGTCATGTAGACAAATAATATCTGAGCTGTTTTCTGCGAGCAGTCGATATTTTTGTTCGCTTTGTCTTAATCCCTCATAAACTTTAGTGAATTCAGTTAAATCATAAATTTGGGCGAGGAAGAATTTTTTCTTTGTTTCTTGGTCTCGGATCGTACAAACCTTTAATCTGCCTGTTTTGATCTGTCCATTTTTGTGAATATAGCGTTTAACCATTTCATATTCTTTGATGATTCCATTATGTAACCTTTGAAATTGACGAAAATCCTGAAGAAAATCATCGGGATGTGAAATACTTTCAATCGTTATCGAATCACACTCTTCTTTTGTATAACCGAGAAACTGGCAAAATGCGTTGTTCATTTCAATATATGTTAAGTCAGGCTCTATGACCACCTGCGGGAGTGTCGATTGATGAAAAATGTCCCTGAACATCATTTCCCTCCTTTGTTTACTGTTTTTATCTATATCCAAATTTATCCTTTTATAAAACTCGCCGCTGTATTTTTTCAGGTATGAATGCTACTATTTAGTTTAAAAAGGAGGAATCATGCATGACATACATAGATATGAATGAAACGCTAGATTTATTAACCGAGTTAGTCTCCATTCCAAGTCCTTCAGGCAACACAAATGATGTGATTACCTTTGTTGAGAAGTTTTTAGAGGAAATTGGAGTGGAAACAATAAGAAATCGCAAAGGTGGTTTAATCGCTACAATTAAGGGGCTTGTTGATAGTCATCACAGAATGCTGACTGCACATGTGGACACATTAGGGGCAATGGTGAAGGAAATAAAGTCAAACGGTCGTTTGAAGATCGATTTAATTGGTGGTTTTCAATACAACTCCATAGAGGGAGAGTATTGCCAAATTGAAACAAGTAGTGGAAAGAGATTTACGGGAACCATTTTAATGCGTCAAACGTCTGTTCATGTTTACAAGGATGCAGGTAAAGCGGAAAGAAATCAAGAAAATATGGAAGTCCGAATAGATGAGGTTGTGAAAAATAAAGAGGAGGTTAAGAAACTAGGCATTGAGGTGGGAGATTTTGTATCCTTCGACCCTCGCGTGGAGCGAACAGAAAGTGGCTTTATCAAGTCACGGCATCTTGATGATAAAGCAAGTGTAGCTATTTTATTACAATTGATAAAAACGATTAAGCAACAATCGATTGAACTTCCATATACAACACATTTTCTCATATCTAATAATGAAGAAATCGGTTATGGTGGCAACTCCAATATCACACCCGAAACCATCGAGTATTTGGCAGTAGATATGGGTGCCATGGGCGATGGTCAATCAACAGATGAATATACGGTTTCGATTTGTGTAAAGGATGCAAGCGGTCCGTACCATTATGAACTTCGAAAACATTTGGTACGTTTAGCTGAAGAAAATAATATTGAATATAAGCTCGATATTTACCCATATTACGGTTCAGATGCTTCTGCTGCGATTCGGTCTGGGCACGATATCGTCCATGGGTTAATCGGGCCAGGCATCGATTCTTCTCATGCGTTTGAGCGTACTCATGAGTCTTCCATTGAGAATACTGGAAAGCTTTTGTATCATTATATTCAATCTCAAATGGTGCAATCATAAGTAGCAAGCTCTCACCTTCTTATCAGAATAGATGTCTACTAAATGAACATACTATCCTTTGAGGTGAGTCATTTGAAGAATGAAGATGTGACAAGTAGTGAATCGGAAATAAGAAGAGCAAGCAAACGAGGTGCAGTTGAAGATATCATACATGTGGCATCAGATGAAGATGGTCATGATCTGCGTGTCTCCAACCGGTTTGGAGCCAACTTAAAACAAGAAATCAACGATAGCGAAAACATGTAGTTTCAGAGCGATATGAACCTGTGAAAAAATAAAAACCCGTCCACCCAGTTATGATGATCATGAACTGTGTGGACAGGTTCTTTTGCTTTTACAGTTTTAAAAAGTAGTACGTGCTCCTAGGTACCGTGATTTCCAGTAGGTGTTGTTCATATCAGAAATCGTTACGCCTTGAGAAGAACTTGCATGGATAAACTGATTGTTCCCAAGATAAATACCTGCATGAGACGGACCTGCTTTATACGTTGTAAAGAAAACTAAGTCCCCTACTCTTGGTGCAGATACAGACTTGGTTGCTCCCCAAATGGTCTCCACTGTTCGAGGAATAGAAACGCCTACTTTTGCAAATACATAATTTAAATAACCGCTACAATCGAATCCAGATGGTGTGCTTCCGCCCCAAACATAAGGAACACCGATATACTTTTTAGATTCAGCAATTAAAGAATTAATCGTTGAAGTTGAAGTTGTTGTTGGCGCTGTCCCAGATAGTTTTAATACTTGTCCAACATACAATGTATTGGTTGTTAATTTGTTTAAAGATTTTAACTGATCAACAGTCATTCCATTTCTTGTTGAAATTCCCCAAAGTGTATCACCAGCTTTTACTGTGTACGTAGATGAAGAAGTTGTTGTGTGTGTGTGTGGTGCAAGTAATGTTAATGTTTGTCCAACATATATGCTAGAAGTAGAAAGCTTGTTCCACTCCATAATTTGCGAGACTGATAGATTATTGTTTAATGCAATTCGATAGAGAGTATCTCCAGAAGAAACGTTATGTGTTTTTTCATGTGCACTCGCTGTAGCGTTGAAGGATGTGAAAAGTAAACCTGCTGTTACTGCGGCTGCAAATAGTTGTTTTTTCATGTATTCCCTCCTGTTAGCTCTTGTTGTTACCTTAATGATAGTTGGTATTTTACTAGAAAGGTATAACTAATAATTGGAGGAAATGTTTTTTACAACCATGTATGGAATTATTAATATATCTTAGAAAAAAGAGCCTTTAATGTTTCATGTATATTACAGCATGAAATCCACTGCTGCTTTTGTTTGTGATAGAAATATTACAGCTATATTACAAGATTGAAATTTTTCTGGAAAACTTTTTTAATTTTGGTCAATCTTACTATTAAAAATGGTTGCATGAATGATAATCAAGTTTCCAATAAAATGATTATTGAAATAATTTTCTGAAAACAAGTCTTGACATTATTAACAAATCACTAATAAGGGTTTTTAATTATGTTGCTGATATATTATAATGAAAGACAAATGATATTTAAAAACAGTTACATAGAAAGGCTGATTCTGGTTGGAAACTTCAAATTTTATTAAGACAATTATTAAGGAGGATATAGAATCGGGAAAACATAAAGAGATTATTACCCGCTTCCCTCCTGAACCAAACGGATACTTACATATTGGTCATGCAAAATCAATTGTGATTAACTTTGGTTTAGCAGATGAGTTTAATGGACGTACAAATCTACGCTTTGATGATACTAACCCATTGAAAGAAGATCAAGAATACGTTGATTCCATTAAGGAAGATGTAAAGTGGCTTGGTTTTGAATGGGAAGAGCTTCGATTTGCTTCAGACTACTTTGAAGAAATGTATGATAGAGCCGTATTATTAATTAATAAGGGACTTGCCTATGTGGATGATTTAACCGCAGATGAGATTCGGGAATATCGTGGAACTCTTACGGAGCCTGGGAAAGAAAGTCCATTTAGAACTCGCTCCATTGAAGAGAATCTTGATTTATTTGCTCGTATGCGTAAGGGTGAATTTGAGAACGGTCAGAAGGTGCTTCGTGCAAAAATTGACATGAGTTCACCTAATATTAACCTTCGCGATCCAGTTATTTATCGTGTTTCTCATGCAAGTCATCATAATACAGGTGACAAATGGTGTATCTACCCTATGTACGCTTTTGCTCACCCGTTAGAGGATGCAATTGAAGGTGTAACCCACTCATTATGTACAACGGAGTTTGAGGATCAACGTCCGCTGTATAATTGGGTTGTTGAGCAATGTGAAATGGAGAGTCAGCCACAACAAATCGAGTTTGGTCGCCTAGGGCTTACGAATACAGTGATGAGTAAGAGAAAATTAAAACAACTTGTTGACGAAGGATTTGTAGATGGATGGGACGACCCGCGGATGCCAACGATTTCTGGATTACGTAGAAAAGGTTATACTCCAGAAGCCATTCGTGAGTTTGTAAAAGAAACAGGAATTTCAAAAGGATCAGGTGTGGTGGATTCTGCAATGCTTGAGCATTTTGTACGTGAAGACCTTAAGTTAAAAGCACCAAGAACGATGGGTGTACTTCGACCGTTAAAAGTCGTTATTACGAATTATCCGGAAGGCCAAGTAGAGATGCTAGATGCTGAGATAAATCCGGAGAATCCTGATATGGGCATCAGACAAATTCCGTTCTCTAGAGAAATATATATT
>Ga0182742_1002124_pt1 | contig 22799 bp, 18 predicted proteins | sample eDN5th37CBELigMG_FD_128880 | JGI IMG/M metagenome (GOLD analysis project Ga0182742, IMG submission 128880) | Enriched Miracle-Growth compost microbial communities from Emeryville, California, USA - eDNA 5th pass 37_C BE-Lig MG (version 2)... ... | reverse complement strand
GGAGGGCGAGGGCTGCTGCTATGAGGAGGGCGCGGGCGCTCATGCGATCACCGGCAGCGCCGCGGCGGGGCGGACGATCCCCTCGTTCATCCTGCCCGAGCGGAAGGGCTCGAGGTCGACGGCGGCGAAGCGGAAGCCCGCCTCCTTGACCCGCGCCGCCACCGCGGCGCGGAGGGCCGCGTCGCCGAAGAGGCGCTGCTGCTCCTCTTCGCCCAGCTCGATGCGCGCCACGTCGTCGTGGAAGCGGACGCGGAAGATGCGCAGGCCGAGGTCCTGGAGCGCCTCCTCGGCGCGGGCCACCCGACCCAGCCGCTCGGCGGTGACCGGCGTGCCGTAGGGGATGCGGGAGGCGAGGCAGGCGAGCTGCGGCTTGTCCCAGGTGGGCAGGCCGAGGCGCTTCGACCAGGCGCGGAGCTCGGCCTTGGTGATCCCCGCCTCGAGAAGGGGCGAGAGGACCTTGCGCTCCTCGCCCGCCTTGCGGCCGGGGCGGTGGTCGCCCGCGTCGTCGGCGTTGAAGCCGTCGAGGACGGCGGCGAGGCCGCGGGCGTCCGCCTCGCGGCGGCAGAGATCGTAGAGCTCGCTCTTGCAGAAGTAGCAGCGGTTGGTGGGGTTGGCTGCGTAGGAGGGGTCGTCGAGCTCGGAGGAGTCGACGAAGACGTGGGTGGCGCCCAGCTCGGCGGCGATGCGCGCCGCCGCCTCCCGCTCGCGGGGCGGGACCGAGGGGGAGACGGCGGTGAGGGCCACCACCCTCTCGCCCAGCTCGTCGAGGGCGATGCGCAGGACGAAGGTGGAGTCGACGCCGCCGGAGAAGGCGACGAGGGCGCTGCCCTGGGCGCGGATCAGCGCGCGCATCTTCTCGAGCCGGGGGCGGCTCGCTTCGGCGAGGGTGTCGAGGTCGTGGTGCTGCATCGGCTCCATCCGGGCTCGGGCGCGGTTTCGAGCGGATGGATGTAGCAGCGTGCGGCGGGATCGTCCATGCCGAGGGGACGCGGGCAGGACGGCGCGGGCGCGGGGGTGGCGCGCTGCGGGCGCCCGGATCCACCCGAGGTGTCTCGAAGCAGCGAGGGCGGGGGACGCGCCCTCGCGCGCTCCTCGCGGCAGCACGAGCCGCCGATTCCTGCGCGGTGCGGACGCGCCCTCGCACGCTCCTCGCGGCGACACGAGGCGCCGGTTGCCGGGCGGCGGCTCGTCGATCCGCTCCCGAAGGATCACGCCATCCGGCGCCACCTCGAGCGGCGCAACCGGCTCAGCGGCGCGAAGCGCTCTTCTTCGCGGACGCCGCCTTCGCGGGCCGGGCGACGCGGGCCGCCTTCGCGGTGGGCTTCGCCGCCTTCGGCGCGGGGAGCTTCGCCGCCTGCTTCGGTGCCGCCTTCTTCGCCGCGGGCTTCTGCTTCGCCGGCGCCTTCGCAGCGGGCTTCGCCCTGGCTGCCGCCGGCTTCGCCTTCGCCGCGACGGCCTTCGCCGCCACCTTCGCAACGGGCTTCGCCTTCGCGGGCGCCTTCGCCCCCGCGGAAGGCTTCGCCCTGGCGGGCTCCGCCACCTTTGCGGCGGCCTTCGCCTTCGCCCTGGCCGGCGCGGCGACCTTCGCCGCCGTGCGCGGCGCCGCCGCCTTCGGTGCGGGCGCCGCCTTCGCCTTCGCCTTCGCCGGCGCCGCCTTCTTCCCCTTCGCCGGCGCAGCGCCCTTCTCCGCCTCGGCGCGGGCGGCGGCCTCCGCCCTGAGGCGGCGCTCGATCATCTCGTGGCGCGCCTCCTCTGCGTCGATCTCCTCTTCCTCCTCCTCGTGGCCCCGGTCGAGGGTGCCGCCGTTGATGAGGACGTCGCGCTCCCGCCTGCTGAGGAAGCCGTGGTTGAAGAGCCGCTCGAAGACCTCGCGCCCCAGCTCCTCCACCGACTCGGTGACCCCGGTGTCCACCTTGATCTCCGGATCGGTGTTGGTCTGGTAGGGCTCGTGGTAGCCGATGATGTCGGTGACGGCGCCGGAGACCCCCTGCTTGTAGAAGCCGCGGTGGTCGCGCTCGAGGAGCTTCTCCCAGGGCGCCTCGACCATCACCTCGACGAAGCGGCCGATCTCCTTGCGGACCTCCTCCCGCGACTCGCGGTAGGGGCTGAGCGAGGTGACGATGGCGATCACGCCGTTGCGGGTGAGAAGCTTCGCCGCCCAGCCGAGGGCGCGGGTCGAGTGCTCCAGCTGCTCCCGCGCGGAGGCGCGCGGCTCCTCGGGGAAGAGCGCCTCCACCTCGGGTCCGTCGAGCAGCTCCACCCGGCGGCCGATCAGCGGCAGCCTGGAGGCGATGTAGCGTGCGAGCGTGCTCTTTCCCGCGCCGCTCATCCCGGTCAACCAGAGCGTGAAACCCGGCTGCATCTCCATTCGATCCTCCGCGCGACAACGAGGATGGCGGCGCAGGCCACCATGCGGTTACGCCTTTTCCCGGGCCGCGTCGGGTCGGCTCCCCCCGCCCTCGGCACCCTCCCCGTTCCGGCAGGAATTGGGTACCAGGCCCTTGAAAAGTCTACATTTATAGCGGGAATGCAGTTTCGCTACAACAAGCCGGCCTGCAGACGGACGCCTGCCTGCTCCATCTGCCTGCACTCCAGGTGAAGGCGCGCGCCTCGACCAGCCGGGGCGCGGGGCCGTGGATCGCGAGGACCCAGTGGTCCACGCCGGGGTGGAGGGGGCGGCCCGCGGCGGTGGTGGCCGCGGCGCGATCCGCCGCGGAGAAATCGGCCGTTCCGTCCGGGTGGGAGTGGACGAGGGCGACGAGGGCGAACTCGCCCGCCGCGGCGCGCCGCCAGATGGCGAGCTGTTCGGCGGGATCGAGCTCGAAGCGCCGGGCGGGATCGGCGGCGACGTTGCGCACGGGCAGGTAGCGGCAGGCGCCACCCGCGCTGCGCACCACCACGCCACACGACTCGAGGGGCCAGCAGGCACAGGCGTGGTCCGCGGCGGCGGCGAACGCGGCGCAGCCGCCCGCGGGCCGTGGCGCCCCCGCGCTCACCCGTGGTCGCAGCGGACCGGTTCGCCGCCGCGGAAGTGCTGCACCGGGCGCGGGCCGTCCGCCCTGCCGAGGAGGTGGATCAGCGCCTCGGCCCCGGCGAGCGAACCGGCCAGCGAGGCGGCGGCGGGCGCGGCGGGCGCCGCGGGAAGGGCCGCGGCGCAGGCGGGGCAGAGGCGCGCGCCGGGTGGGACCACCACCGCCTCGTCGCCGCGCGCCGCCCAGTGGATCACCCCGGCGTCCGCGGCGCCGTCCGGCAGCCCGGCCCGGATCCGCAGCGCCGCCTCGCCCCGCCCCACCGCCGCCGCGGTGTCGGGGTTGAAGGCGGGGATGGCGGCGGCGAGCGCCTCGTCGCGGCGCCTGCCCCGGTCGGCGGCGGAGAGGAGCGGCGCGAGATCCGCCGCCGACACCGCGGCAGCGTCGTCGAGGAGGAGCCTGCCCACGCCGGCGAGGGCGAGCCAGGCCACCAGCCAGCCGCCCGCCTCCAGCCCCTCCACCGCCACGGTGGAGGCGAGGAGGCGCTCCTGGCCGATGCCGCCCACCTCGCGGAGGAGGATGTGGCGGGCGTACCGGTCGATCTGCGCCTCGGTCAGCACGGCTCGCTCCCCTTGCGGATCACCAGCCGGTGGCCGTCCCCCGCCGGCTCGGTGCGCACGACGGCGTGGCCGTCCGCGGCGGCACTCCGGGGGATGTTGCGCAGGGGCTCGTCGCCGCGGAGGAGGACCTCGAGGTGCGCGCCGGGGGCGAGCCGCTCGAGGGCGAGCTTCACCCGCACCCAGGTCATCGGGCAGACGTGGGCGCGGATGTCGACGGCGGCGTCGATGGCCGGCGCGGGCGTGGGATCGCGACTCATGCTGCGCAGCTCGGGGCGAGGTAGTGGACCGGATCGAGGGCGCGCACGGTGGGCGCGTCGCCGCAGACCGCGCACCGGGCATCGCGCGGGAGCGCCACCCGGCGGCTCCTGCCCGCGAGCGCGTCGTGGACGAGGAGCCCGGCGGGCGGCTCGGCGCCGGCGAGGATCCGCAGCGCCGCCTCCACCATCCACGAGCCGACCATCCCGCAGAGGGCGCCGAGGACGCCCGCCTCCGCGCAGGACGGGACGCTCCCCTCCGGCGGCGGCGCCTCGAAGAGACAGCGGTAGCAGCCGGTGGCGCCGGGGCGCACCGCGAGGACCTGTCCGGTGAAGCGGAGGATGGCGCCGTGGACGAGCGGCGTCCCCTCGAGGACGCAGGCGTCGTTGGCGAGGAAGCGGGTGGGAAAGTTGTCGCTGCCGTCGAGGACGAGGCGGGCGCCGCCCACCAGCGCCCGGGCGTTGCCGGTGGTGAGACGCTCGGCCCGGGTGGCGATCCGCACGCCCGGGTGGATCGCCCGCAGCCGCTCCGCCGCCACCTCCACCTTGGGCCTGCCCACGTCGGCGGTGCGGTAGAGGAGCTGCCGCTGGAGGTTGCTCAGGGAGACGACGTCGTCGTCGAGGAGGAGGATGGGGACGTCCGCCGCGGCGAGGAGCGGCAGGACCGAGCACCCGAGGGCGCCCGCGCCGATCACCAGGACCGGGCGGCCGTCCCGCGCCCACTCCGCACCGATTGCCGTCACGAACGCCTCCCGCGCCGCCCGCTCCGTGCTAACGGGAGTGCAGCGGCACAACGTGGCCGCGGTTCTACGAAGGGGCCGCCCGGGGGTCAAGGCGCGGCGCCGGAGGTACGGGATGAAACAGCTCGGTTGGTGGATCTGTGTGGCGGCGCTGGCAGGTTGCGCCGGGACGCAGCGGGCGCCGGAGGCGACGGCGCCCGCGGCGCAGGCGGTGGGCGATCGCGCGGCGCGGGAGGCGTGCATCGACGGGTGGCTCCGCGAACGGGGCCTCAACGAGTACGGCGATCCCGCGGACACGATGTACGCGGGCGGCACGCCGCTCTTCGACGAGACGACGGGCGAGAGCCGCGACCGGATCGAATACCTGCTGGAGAAGCACCCGGCGCTGGTGGACGCCTGCCCCTGACGCCGGTGCGGCGGCGGGCGCGAAACGACCAGCAGCAGACAGTGGGTGACAACCCACATTGCGCCGAGCAAAGCGGCGCACCTACGATCGCCGCCCGTGCCCACCGCCACCGCAAGCCCGGCGCCGTCCCCCGGGGCGGCGCCGCTTCCCTCCCTCGAGGCCCACCGCGCGCGCCTCTTCCGCCGCCGGGGCAGGGCGCTCTTCGCGGTGCGCTGCGCCCTCCTCGCCGGCCTCGCGGTGGTGGCGTTGCAGCCCCGCCTCGCCGCGAGTCTGGGTCTCGACGGCCCCGCCGCCGTCCGCATTCCCCTCGGCCTCGCCTTCGGCGCCCTCGCCAGCAGGCTCCTCCTCGACGGCCCCCTCGGCAGGCCGGCGCTGCTCCTCTCCCTCTGCCTCGACGCCGCGGGGCTTGCCCACCTCCTCCGGGCGAGCGGCGGCCTCTTCTCGCCGCTGCTCGGCACGCAGCTCGTCCTCCTCGCCGCCTGCACCCTCCTCTTCCGCAGCCGCCTCGCCCTCCTGCCTGCCCTGCTGGTCCTGCCGTTCGCCGCGGGCGCGGGCGGCGTCGACCTCTTCCTACTCGCCTGGTACGGCGCCCTCGACGTGGCCGTCTTCGCCGCCCTCGCCTGGCTGCAGGCGCGGGACGACCACGCCCACGCGGCGGACCTGGCCCTCGCCGAGGCGCGCCGCGCCCACGCGGTGCTCGAGGAGCGCCACCGCCTTTCCCGCGAGATCCACGACGGCGTCGGCGCCACCCTCGCGGCGCTGGTGCTGCAGGCGGAGCTCGCCGGTGCCCGGGTGGGCGCGGCCGCCCGCGCCGAGGTGGGCGGCCTGCGGGACACGGCGGAGGAGGCGATCGAGGAGCTCCGGCGCAGCCTGCGCATGCTCCGCGGCGAATTCGATCCGGCGCGCGCGGTGGAGGAGCACTGCCGCCGCTTCGCCGCCCGCACCGGCCTCGCCGTCGCCTGCACCGTGGGGGGAGGCGGGTGCCCGCTGGCGGCGCAGGCGGCGCTGGCCCTCTTCCGCGTGCTCCAGGAGGCGCTCCACAACGCCCTGCGCCACGCGAACGCGAGCGCGGTCGAGGTGCGGCTCGAGCTGGCGCCAGGGGGAGCGCGCCTCGTCGTCCGCGACGACGGCGTCGGCTTCGCGCCGGGAGCTGCGCCCGCGGGCCACTACGGGCTCCGGGGGATGCGGGAGCGCGCCGCCGCCTGCGGCGGCAGCCTCGCGGTGCGCAGCGCGCCCGGGGCGGGAACGGAGATCGAGCTGCGCCTGCCTGCCGCCGGCGCAAGGGAGGAAGCAACGTGAGCGAACCGATCCGCGTCTTCGTCGTGGAAGATCAGCCCGAAGTCCTCGCCGCGCAGGTGCGGCTCCTCGAGACCTCGCCGGCGGTGGAGCTGGTGGGCACCGCCTGCAGCGGCGAGGAGGCGGTGGAGAAGGCGCCGCCGGCGCACCCGCAGGTGGTGCTCTGCGACCTGGGGCTGCCGGGCATCGACGGCATCGAGGTGACGCGCCGCCTGCGGCGGACCACGCCCCGCCCCGAGATCCTGGTGCTCACCGTCTTCGAGGAGGAGGAGCGGGTCCTCGCCGCGATCCGCGCCGGGGCCGCCGGCTACCTGCTCAAGGGCGCGAGCCTGCCCCGGGTCATCGAGGGGATCCAGGACGTCCACGCCGGCGGCACGGTGATCCAGCCCTCGCTGGCGCGGGTGCTCCTGCGCCACTTCGGCAGCCCGGAGCAGATCGATCCCCCCGCCCCCGCCGCCCTGACGCCGCGGGAGCGGGAGATCCTGCAGATCATCGGCAAGGGCCTCTCCAACCGGGAGGCGGCGGAGGTGCTGGGCTGCTCGCGGGCGACGGTGCGGACCCACCTCGAGCACATCTACGAGAAGCTCGAGGTGACCAACCGGGTGGAGGCGGTGGCCGAAGGGCTCCGCCACGGGATCATCCACGGCTGAGCCGCAGCTCACAGGAAGGCGCCGAGGTGCAGGGTGGCGAAGAGCTGGTCTGCACCGCGCGCGGTGCCGGGCTGGAAGGCGAAGTGGTTGCCGAAGACCAGGTCCCAGGTGCCGCGGATCCCGACGCTGAAGGTCTCGAACTCCATGTCCACCCCGAGCCCGAGGGGGACCTTGGAGATCATGTCGTCCTCGATGGCGCCGCCCTCGATCCCCTCGTCCACCGCGTTGACGTGGGCGAGGCCGAAGCCGCCGAGCAGGTAGGGCTCGACGCCACCGCCGGCGAAGGGCGCCAGCTTGACCAGGCCGTAGCCGCCGTTCTGGATTGCGGCGGTGCGGGCGGAGGGATCCTCCGCCTTCGCCGTGAAGGCGGCCCCCTGGTAGCCTGCCTCCAGCTCGATCGCCCGCCACGGCTCGATCTCCACCCCGACGCCCCAGGCTGCGCCGGGATCCACGTCCGCGGCGCGGGGAAAGGCGACGAGGCCCACCCCCGCCTGCACGTGCAGGCTTCCGCCCGCGGCGCCGGCGGGGACCGGACCGAGCGCGACCAGGGCGAGCGAGGCCAGCGCGACCCGCAATCCCACCTCCGCCGGAAAAGGTGCCCCCTCCAGGCGGCAGGGACAATCGCGGCGGGCCCGGCGCCCCCAGGAACGCCGAAGCCCCCGCCGGGAGGGCGAGGGCTTCGGTGGGGCGGGCGCCCTGGCGGGCGCCCGATCCGCGGGTCAGCGCTTACTCCGCGCCGCCAGCGCCGCCAGCGCCGCCGGCGCCGCCCTCGTCGCCACCGGCGCCGCCGGCGCCGCCGCCCTCGCCGCGGCTGAGGCAGAAGCCGATGCGGTCGTTGGCGTCCTGGCCCTCGTCGATCGCGACGCAGGCCTCGGTCTCCTCGTCGCACTGGAGGGTGTCACCCGTGCACTCGCCGGTCACCGGATCGAAGCCGCCGTCGCACTCGCAGAAGGCGAGGCAGATGTCGACGGTGGTGGTGCCGTCGCTGACCGGGACGCAGATCGCGCCGTCGACGCAGGGGTTGTCGGAGTTGCCGCCGTCGAAGCGCGGGCTGCACGGCTCACCGATGGCGATCTGGCTGTCGACGGCCACCTGGTCGAGGCAGATGCCCTCGGCCTCGACGGTCCGGTCGTTGTTCGGATCCGGCGGGTTGAAGAACGGGTGGCAGTACCGCTCCTGGCCCTCGATCGCGACGCAGGCGTTGGTGTCGAAGACGTCGCAGATCGGCTGGCAGAGGCCGAGGTCGCTGGCGAGGGTCTCCTCCGGGGTCGACGGGGTGGCGTCGACGCAGACGTCGACGTCGCAGCCGCCGTACCGGGTGCTGCCCGCGCCCGCGGTGCCGGAGTTGCAGATCTCGCCGCAGACGCCGCTGGTCAGGCAGAGGGCGCCCGGCTCGCAGCGCTCGGACGGCGGATCCTGGAGGGTCGCGTCACCGTTGCAGGGGCCGCCGTGCGCGGGCGAGGTGCCGCCGGCGACGCAGATGCCGATGACGGTGCCGTTGCCGCCGTTGAACGGGACGCAGGTGCCGCCGAGGTCGGCGAGCGGATCCTGCACGAAGCCCACCTCGGTGTCGCAGCCGTTGAAGAACGTGCCGTTCATCAGCGGCGGCGTCTCGCCACGGAAGAGCGAGTTGGCGTCGCAGAAGTTGATCCAGCAGTAGTTCTCGCCCTCGACCGCAGCGCCCAGGCAGAAGGTCTGGTCGGACGAGCAGTCCGCCGACGTCTCGCAGGGGCGGGTCCAGAAGAGGCCCGCGTAGGTGTTGGTGCAGACCAGCTCGCCGAAGGTCTCGCCCTCGACGAAGCACTCGTCGAGCTCGAGCGGCTCCTCGCCGGTGCCGCCGGTGCCGCCGGTCCCGCCCGTGCCACCGGTACCGCCGGTGCCGCCGGTGCCGCCCGTGCCACCGGTGCCGCCCGTGCCACCGGTCCCGCCGGTGCCACCGGTCCCGCCGGTGCCGCCTACGCCACCGGTGCCACCGGTACCGCCGATGCCGCCGGTGCCGCCGCTGCCGTCGCCGTCGTCGTCATCGGTGCCACAGCCAGCGCCGAGGAGACCCCCTCCCAGCGCCAGCGTCGAGACCAGAAGCATCGTCCCGAACGCCTGTCCCTTGAAAAACCGCATATATCCAGCTCCTCTCCTCGGGCGGTGTCGGCATCCTTCCCAGTGGGGAACGCCGATGACCCCAAAAGGCGGGCGATGCTATGCCCGCGTTCATTGGGCGTCAAGGCAAGTAGTTGGCCGAGCCGCTGCGGTGGTGTGAACCCCCCGATGGGGGAGGCTGGTTCCCTGCCGCTCCGCGGCGGAGCTCCCGAGGGCCGCAAGGGCGCTTCCGGCGCGGTTCCGGGTGGTGAGCGGTCCCGTGGTTCGTTTTTCCGGTCCTGCTCCCCACGGGCCCTCGCCATCTCCCCTGCAGGTGTCCATCGTGGGGGGCCGGACCCGTTGGAGGCCCGGACGGGAGGGACCATGCGTGCCGGAAACGGAAACGGGGAGCGGCAGTCCTTCGCGCAGGAGGTGCGGCGGCTCACCGACTCGATCGCGAAGCTGGTGCGGGACCACCTGGAGCTGGCGCGGGCGGAGCTCAAGGAGGACGCGCGCCGCTACGCGCTCGACGCGGCGCTGGCGGCCACCGCCCTGCCCTTCCTCCTCGCCGCCCTGCTCCTGCTCGACGTGGCGCTGGCGATCGGGCTCGCCGGCCGGCTGGGGATGGGGTGGGCCTTCGCGCTGGTGGGCGCGCTCAACCTGATCGTGGGAGGCGCCTGCGCGGCGGTGGCGGCTGCCCGGATGCGGCGGCACGCCCACCCGCTGCCGATGACGAGCGAGGAGCTCGAGCGCGACCGGCTCCTGCTCCAGCAGCTCCGCCAGGAGATGACCGGGACGCGCGGCGCCCTGCCGCCGCCGGGGATCCGTCCCTACCCGCCCACGCCGGAGGAAGGCAGGGACGGGCGCTCCTCCGGCTCTGCGGGAACCTCCTCCTTGACGTAGCGGCCGTCCACGCAGCGCCAGCGCAGCTCCGCCTCGCCGGTGCGGAAGACGAAGCCGCCGTCCACCGCGGCGAAGCCCGCCCCGGGCGCCGCCTCCTGGTCCACCTGGGCGCCCAGCGCCTTCCGGAGTCCGGGCAGCCCCTCGAAGACGAGGAGCCGGTGGCGCCGCTGGTCCGGCTCCTCCTCCACCGCGGCGAAGAGGAGCGACTGCCCTTCCCCGCAGCGCGCCACCTCGAGGAGCTCCACCGCGCTCCCCGCCACCGGCTCGCTCCGGGCGAGGAGCTCCCAGCCGCGCTCGGTGGGACGCCAGATCGCCACCCGCAGCTCCTCCGGCTCCGGCCCCTGGACGAGCCGGCCCTCGACCACCACCGACTCGAGCTCCTCCCCGCCGCCCAGATCGCGGCGCAGCTCCTCCACCACGATCCAGCCCTGGGTGCCGAGCTGCTCGGCGGCGTCGGAGCCGCGGAACCGCTCCAGCTCGCCGGGTGGCAGCCGCTCCGCGGGCGGGCGCTGCGGGCCGGCGCAGGCGGGGAGCAGGAGCGGCAGCGCCGCCCACCGGAGGGTGCGCGGCGCCGCGGAAACGAGCGTGCGCAAGCGCTCCACGACTAGTCCAGCGCCTGCTCGTCGTACATGCTGTCGAGGATCGCCCGGTACTTCTGGCTGGCGAACTTGCGCTTCACCTTGAGGGTCGGGGTGAGCTCGCCGCTCTCCTGCGAGAAGTCCTGTTCGAGGATGCGGAAGTCCTTGATCGTCTCGTACGAGGGCAGGGTCGCGTTGAGCCGCTGCACCGCCTGCCGCACCGCATCGACGATCACCGGCTTCTTCGTCAGATCGGCGTAGGAGGTGAAGGAGACCCCCGCCTCCGCGGCGAGCTTCCTGGCCTGGTCCTCCTGCACGGTGATCAGCGCGGTGAGGTACTTGCGCTTGTCGCCGTAGACCATCACCTGGCTGATGATCGGCTCGGTCTTGAGGGCGTTCTCCAGGTTCTGCGGCGCCACGTTCTTCCCGCCCGCGGTGACGATGATGTCCTTCTTGCGGTCGGTGATCCGCAGGTAGCCGTCCTCGTCCAGCTCGCCGATGTCGCCGGTGTGGAACCAGCCGTCGGGCTCGAGGCACTCCGCGGTGGCCTCCGGGCGGTTGTAGTAGCCCTTCATCACGCCGGCGCCGCGCACCAGCACCTCGCCGTCGGCGGCGATCCGGATCTCGGTGCCCGGGACCGGCGGGCCCACGGTGCCGATCTTGATCTTGTGGGGCGGGTTGACGCAGGTGGCCGCGGCGGTCTCGGTGAGGCCGTAGCCCTCCAGCACCTTGAATCCGAGCATGTCGAAGAAGTAGGCGATCTTCCGGGAGAGGGGCGCGCCGCCCGAGACGAAGACGCGGATGCGGCCGCCGAGGCGATCCTCGCGCACCGTCCTGGCCACCTTGGAGAAGACGAGCTTCTTCGCCAGCTCCCAGCCCAGGCCACCGTACGCGCGGCCTGCCTGCCGGGCCTCCACGTAGCGCTCGAAATGGGCGAGCGCCCAGCGGAAGAGCTTGCCCTTGAGCCCCGGGTTGGAGACGCCGGTGGCGACCACCGTGTTGTAGACCTTCTCGAAGACGCGGGGCACGGCGGGCAGGAGCGAGGGGCGGATCTCCCCCGCGTTCTGGACCACCTTGTCCACCGCCTCGGCGAAGGCCATGGTGGCGCCCAGGTGCCACCACGCCGCCTCGATCACCTTGGCGAAGGAGTGGGCGAGCGGGAGGAAGAGGAGGATCGAGTCGTCGGCCTGGAAGATGCCCACCCGCGAGACCGCCTCCGCCTCGTAGCACCAGTTCTTGTGGGTGAGGATCACGCCCTTCGGGTTGCCGGTGGTGCCCGAGGTGTAGAGGAAACAGGCGGCGTGCTCCGAGTCGATCGAGGCGGCGCGCCTGTCGAAGCCGTCCGGATCCTTCTTCGCCTGCTCCTCGCCCATCCGCTCCAGGTCGGCGAGGGTCGTCACCCAGTCGCCGTCCGCGGCGGAAGGCGTCCCCGCGATCAGGATCACCTTGCGCAGGGCGGGCATCCGTTCCTTCTCGTGGCGCAGCTTGGCGAGCTGCGTCTCGTCCTCGGCGAAGATCACCTGCAGGCCGCTGTCCTCGACGACGTACTGGACCTCCGCGGGCGTGTTGGAGTGGTAGATGGCTACCGAGATGGCGCAGGCGCCGACGATGCCGAGGTCGATGATCCCGTACTCGACGCGGGTGGAGCTGAGCACGCCGACCCGATCGCCGGGCTGGACGCCGAGGGCGACGAGGCCGTCCGCCACCTTGCGGACCCGCGCGGCCATCTCGCTCCAGCTCATCTCCTTCCAGGCCCCGGCGACCTTGTACTGGGCCGCGGTCGCGTGCGGCGCGCGCTGGACCTGATCGAGGAACATCTGGACCAGGTTGCGGGGGATCGGGAAGGGCGGATTCACCACGAGCCCCGGATTCGTCATCTCGGCAGTCACCACGTGTGCCCCCATGGCGCCTCTCCCCTGCGGGACGGGCGCATCTGGTTGTCGGTCAATCGAGCGCTTCGTTCCCCACGGACGGACGGCGCACCGGCTCCAGGGCGGCGGGGTCGCCCGCCGCCGGCCTCTCCCACCCGGCGGCAGCACACGGCGCCACACGCGGGGAGGCAGGCTCCCGGGGGGTGGGGAGAGGAGGCAGATGCGCCATGAAGCCAAACGCGTACCACGCCGCACCAGGGTCGGCAATCGGGCCGATTGACAAGTCGTGCGGCGGACACACGTTGGGGCGATGCTGCCCCCTGGTGCAACCCGCAACACCGGATCGCCCGCCCCCCCGACTGGTTGCCAAGCAGCAAAGCGTTGCCAAACTTCCCGGAGAGCGGCGCAATGGGTCGACGGGACGAGCCCTCCGCAGACGGGCGGTGGAGCGCCGCCGCCGCTTCACGGGATGATCGAGGACGAGGCCCCGGTTCAGGGGTAGGGGCGAAGAACCCTTCACGAGAGCGAGACCTGCATGTCCGACGAGAACAAGAAGAACCCCACGCCCGGGGTACCGGGTATTCCGCCGGAGACCACGGAGGAGCTGCCGCAGGTCCTTCCCATCCTGCCGCTGCGCAATTCCGTCTTCTTTCCCGGCGGGGTGCTCCCTCTCGCGGTGGGTCGCCAGAAGACCATCGCGCTGATCAAGGACGCGGTGCGCGACGACCAGGTGATCGGCGTCGTCACCCAGCGCCGCGCCGAGGAGGAGGATCCCGGCGCCCGGGACCTCCACGCGATGGGCACCGTCGCCCGGATCGTGAAGCTGCTGAAGATGGGCGAGGACAACTACTCGCTCGTCGTCCAGGGCCTCTCCCGCTTCCGCATCACCGAGCTGGTCCAGGAGACCCCCTACCTCAAGGCGCGCATCGAGCCGGTCGAGGACCAGACCGCGCCCGAGGACGTGGAGGTGGAGGCCCTCGCGATCAACCTCAAGAAGCTGGCCCGCGAGGTGATCGAGCTGATGCCGGAGCTGCCCGCGGCGGCCACCGAGCTGGTCGAGTCGATCACCCACCCCGGCCACCTGGCGGACCTGATCGCCGCCAACGTGGACGTCTCCATCGAGGAGAAGCAGCAGGTCCTCGAGACGGTGGACCTCAAGGCGCGGATGAAGCTCGTCCTCGAGCTGCTCAACCGCAAGCGGGAGATCCTCAAGCTCTCCAGCAAGATCGACAGCCAGGTCAAGGGCGAGATGTCCAAGACCCAGCGCGAGTACTACCTGCGCCAGCAGATGAAGGCGATCAAGGAGGAGCTCGGCGATCTCACCGACGAGGAGGAGGAGGATCTCGACGAGCTGGCGGAGCGGCTCAAGAAGGTGGGCCTCCCGCCCGAGGTGGAGAAGGTGGCCAACAAGGAGATGAACCGCCTGCGGTCCATCCCCGCCGCCTCCTCCGAGTACACGGTGGCCCGCACCTACCTCGAGTGGCTCGCCGACCTGCCGTGGAACAAGAAGACCGAGGACAACCTCGACATCGAGAACGCGCGCCAGGTGCTGGATGCGGATCACTACGACATCCAGAAGGTGAAGAAGCGCATCCTCGAGTACCTGGCGGTGCGCAAGCTCAAGAACGACATGCGCGGGCCGATCCTCTGCCTCGTCGGGCCTCCCGGCGTGGGCAAGACCTCCCTCGGCCAGTCGATCGCCCGGGCGATCGGCCGCAAATTCGTCCGCCTCTCGCTGGGCGGCGTGCGCGACGAGGCGGAGATCCGCGGCCACCGGCGCACCTACGTGGGCGCGCTGCCGGGCAGGATCATCCAGCAGATGAAGAAGGCCGGGACGATCAACCCGGTGATGCTCCTCGACGAGGTGGACAAGCTGGGCGCCGACTTCCGCGGCGATCCGAGCGCGGCGCTCCTCGAGGTGCTCGATCCGGAGCAGAACAACACGTTCAGCGACCACTACCTGGACGTGCCGTACGATCTCTCCAGGATCCTCTTCATCGCCACCGCCAACCAGCTCGAGCCGATCCCCGCGCCGCTCCGCGATCGCATGGAGATCATCGAGCTGCCCGGCTACACGTTCGACGAGAAGGAGCACATCGCCCGCCGGCACCTGATCAAGAAGCAGCTCCGCGAGCACGGCATCACCGAGGAGCAGGCGGAGATCACCGACAAGGCGCTGGCCCGGATCATCACCGGCTACACGCGGGAGGCGGGCGTCCGCAACCTGGAGCGCCGCATCGCCGACGTGTGCCGCTCGGTGGCGGTGGAGGTCGCCTCCGGCCGCACCGAGAAGCGCATCGTCGACGAGGCGGACATCCCGGAGATGCTCGGGCCCGAGAAGTTCTACAACGAGGTGGCGGAGCGCACCGAGGTCTCGGGCGTGGCCACGGGCATGGCCTGGACCGCGGCGGGCGGCGACATCCTCTTCATCGAGGCGACGAAGATGCCGGGCAAGGGGACGCTCACCCTCACCGGCCAGCTCGGCGACGTGATGAAGGAGTCGGCGCAGGCGGCGCTCTCCTGGGTCCGCGGCAAGAGCCGCTTCCTGGGGATCGAGGGCAACTTCCTCGAGAAGGCGGACGTGCACATCCACTTCCCCGCCGGCGCCATCCCCAAGGACGGCCCCTCCGCCGGCGTGACCATCGTCACCGCCCTCGTCTCCCTGCTCACCGGGATCCACTGCAGGGGCGATACGGCGATGACCGGCGAGATCACCCTGCGCGGCAACGTGCTGCCCGTGGGCGGGATCAAGGAGAAGGTGCTCGCCGCCCATCGCGCCGGGATCAAGCGGGTGATCCTCCCCGAGCGGAACCGGAAGGACACCATCGACATCCCGGAGCAGGCGAAGCAGGAGGTGGAGTTCCACTTCGTCTCCAACCTGGACGAGGTGCTCAAGCTCGCCCTGGAGAAGTCGCCCTTCGTGGAGAACCCGGCGCCTGCGGTGCCGGAGGTCGGCGGCGGCAACGTCGCCCCCGAGGTCCGGGCGTAACGCTCCCCTGCGTGGAGCTTCGAAGGCCCCCAGGCGCCAGCCGGGGGCCTTCGCCGTTCGTGGCGCAGATGTGCGCCGGTTTCCCCACACGCCCGGTGAAATGATTATTTGCACAAGACGGTGGAAATGCGATCTTGCGCCCGGGATGCCGGCCGGCGGCCGGCACGGGAGTCACCCATGCATCGCATCGTCCACGTATCGATTCTGGCTCTGGCACTCGCCCTCGCCGGCTGCGGCGGCGGCTCGGACGGAGGCGACGGCGGCGCCGCGGGGATCGGGCCCGGCACCGGCGGGACCGGCGGCGGCGCCGGAGGCAGCGGCGGGACCGGCGGCGCGGGCGGGGGCGCCGGGGGCAGCGGCGGCGACACCACGCCCCGTCCGCCGCCCAACCCCTCCGATCCCTCCAGCGAGCAGAACGACTGGGATTGCGACGGCCTGACCGACGCGGAGGAGTTCGGCACCGTCTACCCGGGGGGCGGCAAGACCGACCCACAGAACCCGGACTCCGACGGCGACGGCATTCCCGACGGCGTCGAGGCGGGCCGCACCTCGAGCCCCGACGACCGCTGCGACGGCTTCGCCGGCGACGCGGATCCCTCGACGCGCACCGATCCCACCAACGCGGACACCGACGGCGACGGGATCCCCGACGGTGCCGAGGACGCCAACCGGAACGGCAAGGTCGACCCGGGCGAGAGCAACCCGCTCTCCCTCGACTCCGACGGCGACGGCCTCCCCGACGCCCTGGAGGACACCAACAAGAACGGCGTGCTCGATCCGGGCGAGACGGGCGCCGGCCTCCGCGACACCGACGGCGACGGGATCCCCGACGGCATCGAGGATCGCAACAGGAACGGCGTCGTCGATCCGGGGGAGACCGATCCCCGCAACCCCGACACCGACGGCGACGGCAAGCTCGACGGCGACGAGGACCTCAACTGGAACGGCATCGTGGACGAGGGGGAGACCGATCCCCTCACCGCGGAGCCGGACCGCGACGGCGACGGGCTGCTCGACGTGGACGAGGCGCGGGTCGGCACCGATCCCGACAACCCGGACACCGACGGCGACGGCCTGCCCGACGGCCTGGAGGAGCGGAACGGCGACGGCGTGGTCAACGTGGGTGAGACCGATCCCCTCTCCCCCGACACCGATTGCGACGGCCTCTCCGACGGGGAGGAGGACGCCAACAAGAACGGCCGCGTCGATCCCGGCGAGACCGATCCCCGCGCCAGGGACACCGACGGCGATCTCCTCTCCGACGGTCTCGAGCTGGGGCGGACCAGCTCCCCCGATCCCGCGTGCAGCTTCACCGCCGACGCCGATCCCTCCACCACCACCGATCCCCTGCGCGCCGACACCGACGGCGACGGGATCAACGACGGCATCGAGGACGCGAACCGGAACGGCAGGCGCGACGCGGGCGAGACCGATCCTCGGAACGCCGACACCGACGGCGACGGCATCGCGGACGGCGACGAGGACCGCAACCAGAACCATCGCGTCGATCCCGGCGAGACCGATCCCCTCGTTCCCGACGTGGACACCGACGGCGACGGGATCACCGATCCCGTGGAACGGAACATCACCGGCACCGATCCCACGAAGGCGGACACCGACGGGGACGGCATCCCCGACGGCCTCGAGGATCGGAACCACGACGGCATCGTCAACCCGGGTGAGACCTCGGCGCTCCACAAAGACACCGACTGCGACGGCCTCGCCGACGGCGAGGAGGACGCCAACAAGAACGGCCGCGTCGATCCCGGCGAGACCGATCCCACCAACGCCGACACCGACGGCGACGGCATCCTCGACGGCGTGGAGCTGGGCCGCACCACCTCTCCGGAGCCCGCCTGCACCGGTTTCAGCGGCGATGCCGATCCCCTCACCACCACCGATCCCCTCGATCCCGACACCGACGGCGACGGGATCGCCGACGGCGCCGAGGATCTGAACCGCGACGGCAAGGTGGACGCGGGCGAGCTCGATCCCCGCAATCCCACGGACGCCACCCCCACCGCGGTGGCGGCGTGCGGCACGCAGAACCTGGCGCCGGTGACCCTCCACGTGGAGGCGGCGGCGGACGTGATGCTCGCCACCCGGCCGACCTTCTCCGAGGTGGGCACCATCACCCACGGCGGCGCAGTCGCCGGCAAGATGGTCTTCGCCCCGGCAGGCGCGGGCCAGCCCGACGCGATGGCCGCGTTCGCGGTGATCAAGACGCCCGCGGGCAGCACCGCCATTGCCGAGGAGCAGGCGGTGCGCAGCGCCTTCGGCGGGATCTCCTCCCCGGTGATCCAGTCCTTCACCACCTGGGATGGCTACGAGGCGGTGCGTGCGCTCTACGACCTCTCCGGCAACGGCGATCTCAAGCGCAAGGCGCGCGACCTCGTCGGCGCGATCCTGCCCGGCGCCACCGGCCTCCTCTCCGGCGACGCGGGGGTCAACGGCCCCTTCAAGCTGCAGGTGGAGTACGTGGTCCGCTCGCCGCAGCGGGCGGTGGTGGTCGCCTCGCTCGTCAAGGCGAGCGCCTACACCGGCGACAACGTGTGGCGCCTCGACGACGTGGCCAACGGCTCCGCCCTCGGCCAGGCGACCGACGCCACCAGCGCCGCCTGCGAGCGCTTCACCTCCACGCCCTGGCCGAAGATCGATTTCCTGTGGGTGATCGACAACTCCGGCTCGATGGACGACGACCAGCAGGCGCTCGCCAACGCCGCCAACGCCATGGGCGCCCAGCTCGACGGCGCGGCGATCGACTGGCGCATCGCGGTGATCACCACCGACGCCGACCAGAAGGGCACCTCGATGGTGAAGAACTTCACCACCGACATCGCCACCTTCCGCGCCAACGCCACGCCGGGCATCAACGGCTCCGGCACCGAGCGCGGATTCGCGCCGGTGCGCTGCGTCCTGGGCGGCCACTCGAGCTGCACCAACAACCTGCGGAACGGCTATTTCCTGCCGGCGGCCGCCAACGACCCGGCGAAGGTCCGCCCCGACGCCACACTGGTGGTGGTCTTCGTCTCCGACGAGCCGGAGCAGTCCAGCGGCACCGAGGCAGACTGGATCCAGTACTTCACCGACTGGGACGCGGGCCGCCCCGGCGACCAGACCGCGATCCTCACCGGCATCCTCACCTGCCAGCTCCAGCACAACAGCAACTGCGCCGACACCACCTACTCGGAGCGGTACCACCGCGTGATCAACGCGATGGGCGGCGTGATCGGCGACCTGTCGAACCTGCAGAGCATCTCCGCGACCATCAACGCGATCATGAACGCGGTGATCGGCTCGACGGCGACGCTGCAGCTCTCCTCGCCGCCGATCTCCGCCACGCTCAAGGTGGCGATCGAGCCGGGCGCCATCCTCGACCCCGCCACCTGCGACGCGTCCAACGTGCCGCGCAGCCGCACCAACGGCTTCGACTACGACGGCGCCTTCAACCGGATCAGCTTCTACGGCGACTGCCGCCCGCAGAGCGGGGGCGGCGCGCCGATCGCGGTGAGCTACCGCACCTGGCTCGATCTCTCGCCCCTGCCCAACGGCACGCCGGTGCCGTGCGGCGGCTGCGAGGCGCCGCTCATCTGCAACCCCGCCACCGCGGCGTGCGAGTGCCCGTCCGACTGCGGCGGCAACGCGCCCGGCCCCAACTGGCGCTGCGACACCGCCACCTGCACCTTCGCCTGCCCGGAGGACTGCGGCGGCGGCTGCGGCGGCTCGCTGGAGTGCAACACCGGCACCTGCGGCTGCGAGTGCCCGGCGGACTGCGGCGGCCCCGCCCCGGGCCCCGGCTTCACCTGCGATCGGACGAGCTGCACCTGGACGTGCGACGCCGACTGCGGCGGCCAGCCGAAGCCGGGTGAGAACTTCGTCTGCGATCAGGCGAGCTGCACCTGGGTCTGCCCCGCCTTCTGCGGCCAGCCCTTCAGCGACACGATGCAGTACTGCGACAGGCTCACCTGCACCCTCGGGTGCGCGCCGGACTGCGGCGGCGCGTGCAACGGCAACACCGTCTGCAACCCCGACGCGTGCGCCTGCGAGTGCGTCCAGGCCCAGAGCTGCGCGCCGGGCTTCGCCTGGGACAGCGCGTCGTGCGGCTGCGTCTGCGACGCCGGCTCGGTGAGCTGCGGCGGCAACCGGGTGGTCAATCCCGACACCTGCGCCTGCGAGTGCCCGAGCGACTGCGGCGGCTGCCCCACCGGCGTGTGCAACCGCAACAGCTGCACCTGCATCGAGTTCGGCTGATCGGGCGCGCGCCCGGAAGGAACGGAGGGCGGCGCCTCGCGGGGCGGCCGCCCTCCCCTCTTTCAGCGCCGGCGCTTGCTCGGCGGCGCCGCCCGGTCCCGCAGGAACGAGGCGAGCGCCGCCCCGCCGAGGAGGGAGGCGGCGGCGAGGAAGGCGATCCCCTCCTGCGCCTCCGGCTCCTGCCCCAGCGGCTCGATGCTCTCCATCACCCGGGCGAAGGCGGGCTCGAGGGAGGCGATCGCCTCCGCGGGGGCGGCGAGGGCGACGACGCCGGTGGCATGGCCCAGCGGCAGGAAGGCGAGCAGCAGGCCGCGCTCCCTGCCCGCCAGATCGTAGCGCCCGCCGAGCTGGACGCCGCCGTGGGCGTACTCCGCCCAGAGGAGGCGCACGTCCACCCCCAGCGCCTCCCGGGCGTGGTCGAGGGCGGCGCGGGCGAGGCGGTCCCTGGCGCCCGACGCGGCGTCGATCGGCGCCTCGATCCGCGAGACGGTGAAGATCGCGTCCGGCTCCCGCAGGAGCGAGAGGAGGAGCTTGCGTCCGGCGCCGGGCGCGCCCGGGGCGAGGGCGCCCGTCTCCTCCCCCACCACCTCCAGCGGCGCGAAGCCCGCAGGCGGCCGGATGGCGAGCCCCTCCAGCTCGAGGCGCGGCCCGAGGAGCGCCGCCCGCTCCAGCGCGGCGGCCGATCCCGCGGGGGCTGCGGCGAGGAGGAGGGCGGCGACGAGGGACCGGAGGCGCATCCCTGCCATGGAACCACAGCCGCGCCCCGGCGCGAAGCGTGGCGCGCCGGCGGGCCGCTCCCACCCTGACGCGGATGTCACGGTTTGGATTGCCCCCGGCCGCGGGCGGGACCTACAATGCGCCCTCCTTCGCCGGCGCGTCCCGCGCCGGCCTTCACTCGGGGGCGGGCACCATGGCGAAGCGCATCGGCGTCCTCACCGGCGGTGGGGATTGCCCGGGACTCAATGCGGTCATCCGAGCGGTGGTCCGCTCGGCCTGCGGCCTCGGCTGGGAGGTCCTCGGCTTCGAGGACGGCTTCGCCGGGGTGGTCGAGGAGAGCAGCAACCCGGTGGCGCTCGACCTCCGCTCGGTCAAGGACATCCTCGACCGCGGCGGGACGATCCTCGGCACCTCCAACAAGGCCAACCCCTTCCGCTACCCGGTGCGCCGGGGCGATGGCTGGGTCGAGGAGGACCTGTCGGACGCGGCGATCGAGCGGCTGCGGCGCCTGGGGGTGGAGTGCCTGGTCTGCATCGGCGGCGACGGCACCCTCCAGATCGCCCACAGGCTCGCCCAGAAGGGCCTCCCGGTGGTCGGCTGCCCCAAGACCATCGACAACGACCTCTCCGACACCGACGTCACCTTCGGCTTCGACACCGCCCGGGCCACCGCCACCGACGCGGTCAACAAGCTCCAGACCACCGCGGAGTCGCACGACCGGGTGATGATCCTCGAGGTGATGGGGCGCGACGCGGGCCACCTCGCCCTCCACGCGGCGATCGCCGGCGGCGCCCACGCGGTGCTCATCCCCGAGATCCCCTATTCGATCCTGCCGGTGGTGGAGAAGATCCGCGAGCGGAACAGCCGCGGCGAGAGCTTCTCCATCGTGGTGGTGGCGGAGGGCGCCCGGGTGAAGGGCGGCGGCCAGGCGATCCTCGAGCCGGCGCACGCCACGCCGGGCCGCGGGCAGGTGCGCCTCGGCGGCGCGGGGAAGGTGGCGGCCGACCTCCTCGCCGAGCACGTCACCGAGCACGAGATCCGCGTCACCGTCCTCGGGCACCTCGCCCGCGGCGGCTCGCCCACCGCGTACGATCGCCTCCTCGCCACCCGCTTCGGCTGCGGCGCGGTCGATCTGATCGAGCGCGGGCAGTTCGATCACATGGTGGCGCTCGCGGGGAACGACATCGTCGCGCGCCCGCTCTCCACCGCCTCGGTCACCCGCTTCGTCGACGTGCAGGGCCAGCTGGTCCGCGACGCGCGCCGGCTGGGCATCGTCTTCGGTGACGAAGACGCGTCAGCCTAAAAGGAGTCTGGACGTCGTGGTCGCCCGTCGGATCGACCGGTACACCCTCCTGGAGGAGGTCGGTAGCGGCGGCATGGCCGTGGTCTACCGCGGCCACGACACCACCCTCGATCGCGTGGTGGCGATCAAGGTGATGCACCCGCACCTCGCCAGCCGCGAGGAGAGCCGGAGGCGCTTCTCCCGCGAGGCGCGCGCGGTGGCGCGGCTCCGCCACCCATCGATCGTGGAGATCTACGACTTCTCCGGCGACGAGGCGCGGGAGAGCTTCATCGTCACCGAGTTCGTGCAGGGGCGGACCCTGCGCCGGTTCGGCGACGAGGTGGGCTTCGGCCTGCCGGAGATCGGCGTGCTGGTGGCGGCGCAGCTCGCCGACGCCCTCGCCCACGCCCACGAGGCGGGGATCGTCCACCGGGACCTCAAGCCCGAGAACGTGATGGTCCGGGAGGACGGCGTCCTCAAGCTGATGGACTTCGGCATCGCCCGGCTCATCGGCGGCGACGAGCGGATGACGATGACCGGGGCGCTGGTCGGCTCACCGCTCCACATGGCGCCGGAGATCATCGAGGGGCGGGAGGCGGGGGAGGCGGCGGACGTCTTCGCGCTGGGGACGATCCTCTACTGGATGGTGACCGGGCGGATGGCCTTCGCCGGCAACAACACCACCCAGACGCTGCGGCAGATCCTCGAGGGGCAGTACGAGGATCCGCGGATCGCCAACCCCGCCTGCTCTGACGAGATCGCCGAGCTGATCGGGCGCTGCCTGCAGCGGGATCCGGCGGCGCGCCCGTCGAGCATGGCGGCGCTCCGCGACGATCTGGTGGCGCTGGTGGAGCCGCTGGGGCTCGGGCGGATCGAGGAGGCGCTGCGGGCGTTCCTGCTCGATCCGATCCGCTGGACGGAGGCGACCCGCGCGCTGCTGGTAGAGCGGCTGGTGGCGGAGGGCGAGGCGGCGCTGGCGGCGAAGCGGCCGGCGCGGGCGCTCGGCCTGTTCAACCGCGTGCTGGCGCTGGACGAGGGGAACGAGCGGGTGCTCGGCCACCTGGAGCGGATGCGGCGCGGGCGGGTGCTGCGCCGGCGGCTGAAGCGCGGGCTGGCGGCGGTGGCGATCGGCTGCGCGGTGGGGATCGCCGGGGTGGCGGTCCAGCGCGGGCTCGGAGGCGAGGACGGGGCGGCGCG
>Ga0182742_1002120_pt1 | contig 22824 bp, 18 predicted proteins | sample eDN5th37CBELigMG_FD_128880 | JGI IMG/M metagenome (GOLD analysis project Ga0182742, IMG submission 128880) | Enriched Miracle-Growth compost microbial communities from Emeryville, California, USA - eDNA 5th pass 37_C BE-Lig MG (version 2)... ... | reverse complement strand
CATGTCGCGGCTGGCATCGACGCCGACGCCGCGCCGGTAGAGCCCTTCGAAAAGCTGGAGGATGCGCCCCGTGCCCGTGCCGAGGTCGAGGAAGGCATCGACCGGCTCGGGGCCGATCATCGCTGCAAGCTTCGCTTCCACCTCCGCCTCGCTGACATGAAGACGCCGCACGGCATCCCATTCCGCCGCATTACGGCTGAAATAGGCCTGCGCCTTGTCGGCGCGGATTTTCTTCAGCACCCGGAGACGCTCGTCGTCGCGCGCGAAGACCGGATCGGCCGGATCAGCCGTCTCCAGCAGCCGGCGGACCAGCGTGACGGCGGCCCCGCCCTGGCTGAGCCGGAAGAACGCCCAGGCGCCTTCCTGATAGCGATCGACCAGGCCGGCTTCCGCAAGCAGCTTCAGGTGGCGCGAAATGCGCGGCTGGGACTGGCCAAGAATATCCGTGAGATCCGTGACCGTAAGGTCGCCATGCGACAGAAGCGCGATGAGGCGAAGGCGCGTCGGTTCGCCCGCCGCCTTCAGGATCTCCACGATGTCGTCCAGTCCGAGTTTCTGCGTGTCGCCCATGGTCTTTCCAATCAAGACATAAAGATATGTTTATGTGATTAACTCGCCTTGTGCAAGAGCCAATCCGTTTCGCCGATCTTCCCATCAACAGGGCGAAAGAAAAACCCCGGCAAGCCGGGGTTCAAGCCGATGATTGAGATTGACCGCAAAGCCCGCCTCGCTGCCTCTTCCCGCAAGCAGCAGGATCATATGGAGGAAAACGGTTCGCCGTCTCCTTTTCCCGGCGCCGAGAGCAGACGGCGGACAGATAAGGGGATGACGAAGACGCAAGCGATCCGTCGCAGCCGCGCCTCATCCTGCCCTCAGGCCCACCTTCTCCCGTGGGAAAAGGTGGGCGCGGCAAAGTCGAATTCCATATGCGAAGGCCCTGCCGCAGGGGGAAAAGGCAGCTGTCGCCATGCTTTGCCTAACGACGGAGGAAAACAGGGACGCAATGTCCTTCTCCCCGCTTGCGGGGAGAAGGTGCCGGCAGGCGGATGAGGGGCATTTCATACCCCTCTTCCGCCGAAAGTCCTGTTTCAGCGCGTCAGGCGCTTGTAGGTCACGCGCTTCGGATTGACGGCATCCGCGCCGAGGCGGCGGATCTTGTCCTTCTCGTAGTCCTCGAAATTGCCCTCGAACCATTCAACGTGGCTGTCGCCCTCGAAGGCGAGGATGTGGGTGGCGAGGCGGTCGAGGAACATGCGGTCGTGCGAGATGATGACGGCGCAGCCGGCGAAGTTCTCCAGAGCGTCTTCCAGCGCGCCCAGCGTTTCCGTGTCGAGGTCGTTGGTCGGTTCGTCGAGCAGGATGACGTTGTAGCCGCCCTTCAGCATCTTGGCGAGGTGCACGCGGTTGCGCTGCCCGCCCGAAAGCGTGCCGACCTTCTGCTGCTGGTCGCCTCCCTTGAAGTTGAAGGCGCCGCAATAGGCGCGGCTGTTCATCTCGTGCTTGCCGAGCTTGATCACGTCATTGCCGCCGGAAATCTCCTCCCAGACGGTCTTGTCGGCGCCCAATGCATCGCGGCTCTGGTCGACATAGCCGAGATCGACGGTCTCGCCGACGGTGATCGAGCCGGAATCCGGCTTTTCCTGGCCGGTGATCATGCGGAACAGCGTCGTCTTGCCGGCGCCGTTCGGGCCGATGACGCCGACAATGCCGCCCGGCGGCAGCTTGAAGGACAGGTTTTCGATCAGCACGCGGTCGCCATAGGCCTTGGTGAGGTTTTCCGCCTCGATGACCGTATTGCCGAGGCGCTCGCCGACGGGGATGACGATCTGCGCGTCGCCGGGACGACGGTCGGCGGCCGCCTTGACCAGTTCGTCATAGGCCTTGATGCGGGCCTTGGACTTGGCCTGGCGCGCCTTCGGCGAGGAGGCGATCCATTCCTGCTCGCGGGAAAGCGCCTTCTGGCGGGCACCCTCTTCCCGCTCTTCCTGCGCCATGCGCTTGGCCTTCGCCTGGAGATAGGCCGAGTAGTTGCCCTCGTAGGGAATGCCCCGGCCGCGGTCGAGTTCGAGGATCCAGCCGGTGACATTGTCGAGGAAGTAGCGGTCGTGGGTGATCATCAGCACGGAGCCGGGATATTCGCGCAGGTGCTTTTCCAGCCACGCGATCGTCTCGGCGTCGAGATGGTTGGTCGGTTCGTCGAGCAGCAGGAGATCCGGCTGGGCGAGCAGCAGCTTGCAGAGCGCGACGCGGCGCTTCTCGCCGCCCGAAAGGCTTTCGACGCCCGAATCGCCCGGCGGGCAGCGCAGCGCGTCCATCGCCATCTCGACCTGGCTTTCGAGGTCCCAGAGATTCTGGCTGTCGATGATGTCCTGGAGTTTCGCACCCTCTTCCGCCGTCTCGTCGGAATAGTTCATCATCAGCTCGTTGTAGCGGTCGAGGATCGCTTTCTTGGGAGCGACCCCTTCCATGACGTTTTCGAGCACGGTCTTCGAGGCGTCGAGCTGCGGCTCCTGCGGCAGGTAGCCGAGGGTCGCGCCTTCGGCAAGCCAGGCCTCGCCCGTGAATTCCTTGTCGAGGCCGGCCATGATGCGCAGCACCGTCGACTTGCCGGCGCCGTTCGGGCCGAGGATGCCGATCTTGGCGTCGGGGTAGAAGGACAGGTGGATATTCTCGAGGATCTTCTTGTTGCCGTAGGCCTTGTTGAGCCCCGACATGTGGTAGATGAACTGACGTGCCATGAAAACGCGCTCCGGATCGGACAAATTTGCCCGCTATGTAGGCGAAATATCCGCGCGCGGCAATCGGCCAGAGCCCGCCGGACATATCCCGGCGGAGGACGCGGCCGGACATGCCATATCGTTTCGGCGCCTATCCCGGCTGGCCGGTGATACCCTCGGTGCAGCGGGATTTGGTCGGCGGCGCGGTCGCGATGAGAGTTTGGAGCGTGCCCTCGCCCGAGCCCATGCCGATCGTCATGCCGGTCACGACGGTTTTGTCGCCCGCCTTGTGGCAGGCCAGACGCACCCGCTCACCCGCCCCGGCGCCGAAGGCCTGGTCGAAAGCGACGCGGACTTCTGCAAGGGTCACCGCGCTGCCCGCCTTCGCCGCAAACAGCGCCCGCACCGCAGAGCCGTTGAGCTGGTCGAGCAGATCGAGCGAGCGGCTGTAATAGGCTTCCGCCGAGGGGGCGATGCAGCTTCCGCTTCTCAGCCATTGCTGACGGTCGAGGCCGAGACGCACGGCCGGCATGGCGGCGAGCAGGCGCTCCTTCGTGCCGGACGCGAGCGTGATTTCCGGCAGATCCGTCCATTTTCCCTTGCGGGCCTGCTGTTTGAGGCCGGCCTCGATGCCGCAGTAGCTCTTGCGCGCCAGAAAGCGGCTATGCAGCGTGAATTGCCGCTCAGCCGGGGCCGGCGCCTGGAAATCCTTGCATCCGCCGCTTTTCGGCCGCGCAACGCAATAGCCCGGCTGCCAGCTCACGGAGAGGATTTCAAGCGTTCCGTTGCTGGCCGGGCCGGCCGTCTCGGCAAGCGCCCATCCGAGGCCCGCGACGAGGGCGATACACAGCACGAAAAAGGACAGAACGGCCCGAAAGGCCAATGCGGCATGCGTCTTCATGACAGGCTCCCGCAAGAGAACAAAACAAGATCATATACAACCAAAAACCCAAAAATTGCAACCATGAATCGGATAAATCCCGAAATGCGGGAGGATATCGCAAAATGCACGCCGCATCCCATTGTCTTTACGGGGCAAATCACGTTGACCTTGCCGAAACGGGAGGACGGCCGTGTTTTCCAAAACGGAGACGCTGGAAAGCCAGAGCGGGGCAAGGCTCGCGCTGCGGCATGAGGCAGCGCGGGGGACAGCCTCGGGCATTCTTCTCGTCAGCCACGGGCTTGCCGAGCACAGCGCGCGCTATGCCGGCTTTGCCGCGCGCATGGCGCAAGACGGTTTCCATGTCTACGCGCACGACCACCGCGGCCACGGCTTCACCACGGCGCCGGACGCTCCGCGCGGCCAGTTCGCACCGAAGGACGGCATTGCCCGCGTCATCGCCGATCTGCGTGCGGTGCGTGATCATGCGGCGGGAAGTCATCCCGGATTGCCGGTCTTGCTGTTCGGCCATTCGATGGGCGGGCTCCTCGCGCTCGCCTTCGCCGAGGCGCATCCCGCCGAGATCGACGCGCTCGCCATCTGGAATTCCAACTTCGAACCGGGCCTTGCCGGGCGCATGGCGCAGGGCGTGCTGGCCGCCGAGCGTATGCTCAAAGGGTCGGACGTGCCGAGCGGGCTGCTGCCGCGCCTCACCTTCGGCGCATGGGGAAAATCCATCGCGGGGCGGCGGACGGATTTCGACTGGCTGTCGCACGACCCGGCGGAGGTGGATGCCTATATCGCCGACCCGCTTTGCGGCTTCGACGTCAATGTCTCCATGTGGATCGACATTTTCGCCGTCACCTTCGCAGGCGCATCCACGGCGGAGCTCGCCCGCCTGCCGAAACGCCTGCCGATCCATCTCGTCGGCGGCGAGGAAGATCCGGCGACCGATCATGGAAAGGCGACGCGCGCCTTTGCCGAACGGCTGAAGAAATCGCGGCTTGAGGACGTGACGGCGATCGTCTATCGCGGAATGCGTCACGAAACATTGAAGGAGAGCCGGGCGCTCCGCGATCCCGCCATCGATGGCTTTGCCGGCTGGTGCCGGCGAGTGGTCGAGAACCGGCGCCGCGCACGGGGAGAAGCATGACCACGACCGCCATCACGCCGCTGCGCCAGGAGGTCGGCCTCGGGCTCTTCCTCATGGTCCTTTCGGTGCTCATCTCGCCGATCATCGACGTCTTCGCCAAGCTAGCGGTCGCTTCCGTGCCCGCCACGGAGATCACCTTCGTACGCCTGCTCTTCCAGATGCTGGTGCTGGGGCCGATCTGCCTGATTCGCGGCACGCTTTTCGACCTGACCTGGAGCAAGACCGGGCTGCACGCCGCCCGCGGCCTCCTGATGGCCGTCACCATGATCTCCTTCGTGACGCCGCTTGCCGTCATGGAAGTGGCGGACGCCATCGCGATCTTCTTCGTCGAGCCGATCATCCTGACAATCCTCGGCGCGCTCTTCCTCAAGGAAACCATCGGCTGGCGACGCTATACGGCCTGCGGCGTCGGTTTCTTCGGCTCGATGCTGGTCATCCAGCCGAGCCTGCAGGAAGTGGGGCCGATCGCGCTGCTGCCCGTCGTCGCGGCCTTCTCGCTGGCGTTGTTCTTCCTGCTCACCCGGCTCGTCGCCCAGAAGGAGGATCCCTGGTCGATGCAGTTCCATGCCGGCCTGTGGGGCGCGCTCTTCGCCGGGCTTCTGCTTCTCCTCGGCCACCGCGCGGGCATCGCCATGCTGACGCCGGTCATACCGGACATGCGCAACACGCTCTATATCGCCGGGGCCGCCGTCGCCGCCACCATTTCGGGCGTGCTCGGCGTCTATGCCTATCGCTCTGCCCCCGCCTCCACGCTCGCCCCGCTGCAATATCTGGAGATCGTCTCGGCCACCATTCTCGGCTGGTGGGTTTTCGGCCATCTGCCGGATGCGGTGAAATGGCTCGGCATCTCCATCATCATCGCCTCCGGCCTCTATGTCATCTGGCGCGAGCGTCGGCTGAACAGGCCGCCGACCATGCCGCCGGCCTCCACCCCGATCTGAGCGCTGAGAGGCTCAAGGGGCGCGGCAGGCATCATGTCAGTCTCACCCTTCATGACCTTCCCCGCGCCTTTGGCTATCGTGCCTGCCAGCTTTTTGTTATCCAAGGCGAAACGGGCGAAAGCCCGGCGGCTGCCGCATGACGCCACCTGCCGGGGAGGGAGTGCACGATGGACAAGTCGAACCTGCCGCTTGCCGGCATAAGGGTCATCGAGCTGGCGCGGGTCCTCGCCGGACCCTGGGCCGGGCAGATGCTGGCCGACCTCGGCGCGGACGTCATCAAGATCGAGAACCCGGACGGCGGCGACGATACGCGCGCCTGGGGGCCACCCTTCGTGACCGGCAAGGACGGCGAGAACCTTTCGGCCGCCTATTATCACTCCACCAATCGCGGCAAGCGTTCCATCGCGGTCGATCTCAAGACGGAGGAAGGCCGCGATGTCGTCCACCGCCTGATCGCGACGGCCGATGTGGTGATCGAGAATTTCAAGGTCGGCGGCCTCGTCAAATACGGGCTCGACTACCAGAGCCTTGCCCGCGAGCACCCGAAGCTCGTCTATTGCTCGATCACCGGCTTCGGCCAGGACGGACCCTATGCGGCGCGCGCCGGCTACGACTACATCGTGCAGGGCATGTCGGGCTTCATGTCCGTCACCGGCGCGCCGGATGGCGAACCGATGAAGGCGGGCGTCGCCATCGCCGATATCTTCACCGGCATCTATGCCGTCGCCGCCATCCAGGCCGCCCTCATCCATGTCATGAAGTCCGGCGCGGGCCAGCATGTCGATATGGCGCTGCTCGATGTACAATCGGCCGTCATGGCAAACCAGAACATGAATTTCCTCGCCTCCGGCAAGGCGCCGGTGCGGCTCGGCAATGCCCATCCGAACATCTCGCCCTATGAGGTCGTGCCGACATCGGACGGCCATGTCATCCTTGCCGTCGGCAATGACGGCCAGTTCCGCAAGCTCTGCGCGATCCTCAAGCTCGAAGGCGTGGCGGAGGACGAGCGCTTCGCCACCAATCGCGCCCGCGTCGCCAATCGCGTCGAGGTGCGCCGCCTCGTCACCGGGGCGACGGCGAAAGCCACCAAGGCCGAATTGCTGGCCGCCTGCGAGCGCGACGGCGTTCCGGCCGGGCCGATCAATTCCATTGCGGAAACCTTCGAGGATCCGCAGGTCAAGGCGCGCGGCCTGCGTGTGGACCTGCCGGATGCCGACGGCAACCTCATTCCGGGCGTGCGGACACCCATCGTCTTTTCCGGGACGCCGCTGGTCTACGACCGCCCGAGCCCGCGGCTCGGCGAACATACCGACGCCGTGATGGCGGAACTTGGCATTCTCGAAGCAGGAAAGAAAAGCGCATGAAGACCGGTGGCCAGTTGATCGTCGAAGCTCTCGTTGCCAATGGCGTCAAGCGCGTCGCCTGCGTACCGGGCGAAAGCTACCTTGCCGTGCTCGACGCGCTGCACGACACGGATATCGATATCGTCGTCTGCCGCCAGGAAGGCGGCGCGGCGATGATGGCGGATTGCTGGGGCCGGCTCACCGGCGAGCCCGGCATCTGCATGGTCACGCGCGGCCCCGGCGCCACCAATGCCTCGGCGGGCCTGCATATCGCACGGCAGGATTCCATTCCCATGATCCTCTTTATAGGGCAGGTGCAGCGCGATGCGCGCGAGCGCGAGGCCTTCCAGGAAGTGGAATATCGCCGCGCCTTCACCGAAGTCGCCAAATGGGTGGCCGAGATCGACGATGCCCGCCGCATCCCCGAATTCGTCACCCGCGCCTTTGCCGTGGCCACGTCCGGCCGGCCTGGCCCGGTCGTGCTGGCGCTGCCGGAAGACATGCTGACCGACGCGGTCGAGGCGGTCGAGGCCAAGGCCTATATGCCGGTCGAAGCCCATCCGGGCCGCAAGCAGGTGGAAGAGCTCGGCCGGATGCTGGAGGCCGCCGAGCGCCCGCTCGTCATCGTCGGCGGCACACGCTGGTCGGATGACGCCGTGTCCGGCCTTGCCGCCTTCGCCGAACGCTGGGCGCTGCCGGTCTCCTGCTCGTTCCGCCGCCAGATGCTGTTCGATCACCTGCACCCGAACTATGCGGGCGATTCCGGCATCGGCATCAACCCGGCGCTCGGCAAGGAAATCCGCGAGGCGGATCTCGTGCTGCTCCTCGGCGGGCGCTATTCGGAAATGCCGTCGGCCACCTATAGCCTCCTCCAGAGCCCCTACCCGCAGCAGAAGCTCGTGCATGTCTATCCCGACCCGTCGGAGCTCGGCCGCGTCTATCGCCCGGATCTTGCCATTGCCGCCGCGCCGGAAGATTTCGTCGCCGCCCTCGAAGGTCTGGTGCCGAAGGATACGCCGCACTGGGCCGCCCGCACCGCCGCCATGCACGAATCCTACCTGAAATGGTCGACCCCGCCGGAAACCGGCCCCGGCGACGTCCAGATGGGCCCGATCATGTCCTGGTTGGAAAAGAACACTGCGGAAGACACGATCTTCACCAATGGCGCTGGCAACTACGCCACCTGGGTGCACCGCTTCCACCGCTTCCGCCGCTTCGGCACGCAGGCCGCCCCCACCTCCGGCTCGATGGGTTACGGCCTGCCGGCGGCGGTCGCCGCCAAGCAGCTCCATCCCGGGCGCGAGGTCATCTGCTTTGCCGGTGACGGCTGCTTCATGATGCATGGCCAGGAATTCGCAACGGCCGTGCGCTACAACCTTCCGATCATCACCGTCGTCGTCAACAACGGCATCTACGGCACGATCCGCATGCATCAGGAGCGGGAATATCCGGGCCGCGTCAGCGCGACGGACCTCACCAATCCGGATTTCGCCGCGCTCGCCGCCGCCTATGGCGGCCATGGTGAAACCGTTGAGAAGACGGACGATTTCGCGCCCGCCTTCCTGCGCGCCCGCGCCAGCGGCAAGCCTGCCATCATCGAGGTCCGGCTCGACCCGGAAGCCATTACGCCGACGCGCACGCTCTCGGATATCCGCAGCGGGAAGTGATCTTTCAGGAAGGGCGGCCTGGCCGCCCCTTTTCGTTTCAGCCGCGAATATGCTGCGTCTGCTCGTAGACCTTCGTCGAGCGCATGCCGGAGCGGCAATAGCCGAGCATCGGGCGCGGAAGCTCGTCGAGCGCATCGACCATGCCCCGCACCGCATCGGCGGTCACGCCCATCGGGCCGACGGGCACATGGGCGGTTTCGATGCCGAGTTCCTTGGCACGGGCAGAGATCGCCGCAAATTCCGGCTGGTCCGGCTGCTCGTGGTCCGGGCGATGGCAGACGATGGACTTGAAGCCGAGATTGGCGATCGCATCGAGATCCTCGACGGAAATCTGGCCGGAGACGGAATATTCGTCGTTGATCTCACGGATGTCCATGGGCGGTTCCTTTTCGAAAACAGGGGCGCTCACCGTTTAAGCCTGCGCCGTGGGGGCGTCAATCCGGTCCTGGCGCACCTCGAAGGCGAGCGCATAGCCGACGCTTTCGCCGGGGGCGAAGTCCGGCGCGTCACCGGAGGCGATCAGGTCCTCGCGCGGCGCCAGCCGATGCGAGACGGGCTCGATGCCAAGCACCGCGCAGCCCGCAGACTGGTTCCGCCAGACCTGGAGATAGGGCAGCGTGTCCGTGCGGAAACGGATATGGACGCTACGCCCGCCGAGCGCCGCGATCGGCCCGACGGCGATCTCCGCCCAGCCATGCTCGGCCGTTTCCGCCGCCGGCACGCAGAAGATCGTCATGTCCCCCTCGCCAAAGCGCCAGGGCAGGCTGCCGCCCGGCAGCATCGCGCCGGTCAGCCGCGTGTTCTCGTCGAAGAGGCCGGTGCCGAAATTGATATGGTACATGGCGAAGGGCGGCCAGGCGGTGTCGCCGCTGTTGGTCACCGCGTCATCGAGCGTGATATGGCCGGTTCGCCGGTCGGCACGCCATGTGCGGGCAAGATCGGCCTTGCCGCCATGCGCCAGCAAGGCCCCGACGCGCCCGGAGCAGACGATCTCGCCTTCATCCTCCTCCACGAGGATATCGCGCGCCGGGTTCGAGGAGAACGATCCGTGCAGCGGGTAGCGCCGCCCGTCCGCCGCTCCCTCCACGGGAACCGGATGGCGGATGTGATCCGGCCCGCAGGTGAAGAGAAACCCCGGCAGCGCCTTGTCGATTCGCGGATCGCCGTCCGAGGGGATGGCTAGGCCCGGCGTGATGTCGGTGCCCTGGAACATAGCGCCGCCCACATCCAGCACCGATTGCGGCGTCAGTTCGAGGCGGAAGGATTGGTCTGGCGTTTCGGCGGTAAGGGCAAAGGGCATCCGGGGCTCCGGCAAGGTCGATCGAACGAGGCATGCTACGGCCAAGCCCCTTGCTGCGCCACTGCCCGCGACCGGCCAACCCACATCTTTTCTTGGAACCGGAGTTGCGTGTCGCAAGTTTTCGCCTTGCGCGTTGACCTTACGTTCACCATCGATTCAGTTTTTCCATATTAAGGTCCGAATTGAAGTGTTCCGTCCGCGCGATATGTGCAAGCTGGCAGGTCAAGAATCGTGAATTCTATTTTTAAAACAAGCATTTCGCTTCTAACCGCCGCATCCGTCCTGGGATTCGCGATTGCCCCGGCGACGGCCCAGCAGCGCCATCTTTCACGCAATACGGTGCTCGTGTCGCCGGAAGGCGAGATTCTCGACTATATCCCCGATGACGGGACGGTGCGCGTCATGCGCGATACGCGCGGTCGCACCGTCTATGTCGACGGCTGGGGCAACATCATCGCCACCGCCATGCCGGCGGATCGCTCTTTCGCCCGTGGCGGCGATTATCGCCCGCGGCGCGAGCGCTACCGTGACGCCGCGGTCTATCCGGACGGCAACCCCGACTATTTCCCGCCCGCCCCGCAATCCGACTACGGCGACGAACTGACCACCAGTTCCGTGCCGGAAATTCGCGATGGCCTGCCCGGCGAGATCGAGCGCCAGCCGCTGCCGGAGGCCGATTTCGGCAATTCCCAGTCGCTACCCGATTTTTCCGACGACACCGCCGCCCTGCCCGAGACGATCGACCCGAATGCCGAATTTGTCCCCGGTCCGAAATTCGAGCCGGCCATGTCGATCGGCAAGATGTCCTCGGCCGAGATCACGGCGCTGCAGGTGTTCCTCGACCGCGAGGGCTTTTCGCCGGGGGTGATCGACGGCAAGAAGGGCTCCAACGTCACCAAGGCGATCGAGGCCTGGCAGAATTCCACGGGCGAGACGCTCGATCCGAACGATGCGGAGGATATCCTGGAGCGCCTGCGCCTTTCCGGCGGCATGGCCTTCACCACCTATGAGATCTCCGCGGCGGACGCGGCCGGACCCTATGTCGCGGCCATTCCCGAAGACTATGCCGCCAAGGCGGCCCTGCCGCACATGTCCTTCACCTCGACCACGGAAATGCTGGCCGAGAAATTCCACATGGACGAGGCCTATCTGAAGGAGATCAACCCCGGCGTCGACTTCACCATTCCGGGCACCATCATCAAGGTGGTGGATACCGGCCCGGCCAAGACCGGCAAGGTGGCGAAGATCCTTGCCGACAAGGGGCGCAAGCAGGTCCTCGCCTATGATGCGGGCGGCACGCTGATCGCCGCCTATCCGGCCAGCATCGGCTCGTCGGACACGCCATCGCCCTCCGGCACGGTGACGGTCGAGCGCGTCGCGCTCAATCCGGGCTATACGTATAATCCCAAGATCAATTTCCAGCAGGGCAGCAACAACAAGGTGCTGACCTTGCAGCCCGGCCCGAACGGCCCGGTCGGCACGGTCTGGATCGCGCTTTCCAAGCCCACCTACGGCATTCACGGCACGCCGGAACCGTCCAAGATCGGCAAGACCCAGAGCCACGGCTGCATCCGCCTGACCAACTGGGACGCCACCGAGCTTGCCAAGATGACAGGTCCCGGCGTCACCGTCGAATTCGTCGACTGAGGTTAGGGGCTCGGGGCTCGGGGCTAGCCTCAAGCCGCCCGCGTATAGCCCGAATCCTGTGCAGGCTCGGCCGTGCCGCCGGTACGGAACGCGCTGAGCTGGGCGGCGATGGAGGCCGCGTCCTGCGTCAGGGCCTGGCTTGCGGCGTTGGCCTCTTCCACCATGGCGGCGTTCTGCTGGGTGATCTGGTCCATGGCATTGACCGCCTGGTTGACGGCCTGAAGGCCCGTTGCCTGCTCCGCGGTGCTGGCACGGATGGCATTGAAGACGGAGCTGACTTCCACGACCTGCAAAACGATCTGGCGCAGCGACTGCGCGACCTCGCCGACGGAGCGTACGCCGTCCTCGACCTGCCCATGCGACTTGGCAATAAGGTTCTGGATGTCCTTGGCCGCATCGGCACAGCGCTGGGCGAGCGCGCGCACCTCCGAGGCGACGACGGCAAAGCCGCGCCCCGCCTCGCCCGCCCGCGCGGCCTCGATGCCGGCATTCAGCGCCAGGAGGTTCGTCTGGAAGGCGATCTCGTCGATCACCTCGATGATATTGGCGATGGCCGAGGACGAGGCCTGGATCTCGCCCATGGCGGTGATCGCCTCCTCCACCACCTCGCCGCTGCGCTCGGCATTGTCGCGCGCCGCCATCACGAGGGCGTTGGCCTCGTTGGCGCTCTGCGCCGTCTGGCGCACGGTGGTCGTCACCTCTTCGACGGCTGCGGCGGTTTCCTCCAGATTGGCGGCCTGCCGCTCTGTACGCTTGGCAAGGTCATCGGATGCGGCCGCGATCTCCCGGGCGCTGTGATGAATGGAGCCTGCCCCGGCGCCGATATTGCCGATCGCCTGCGAAAGCGTGGAAATGGCATGGTTGAAGTCGTCCCGCAGCGCCTCATAGGCTTCCGGCAACGGGCCGGTGATGCGCGCGGTCAGGTCGCCGTCGGAAATCCGCTTCAAAGCCGCCCCGAAGCTGTCGCCGACGAGCTGGCGCTCCTCGGCGATCACCTGCGCCTGCACCGCCTGCTGCTTGGCGAGATCGGTCATATCCATATAGACGGAGATCGAAAGGTCCATGTCGAGGAACATGGCCTTGAACAGGCTGGAGAACCGTGCAGCGAATTCCTCCGGACCGATTTCCTTCCGGCTGAACAGCCCCTGCTTCGGCCAGAACGACTTGACGGCCTCCGTCAGCAGATGTTCGACGATCAGCGCATAGCCGCCGATATACCAGCGCGGCTCCAGCCCGATGCGGGCATGGACATGGCCGATCGTCTGCACTTTCCTGGCATAGTCGTCGTTGAAGTCGCCGGCCGCGATATTCGCCCAGTGATTGAGCTGCGCAGTCTTGGCGCGGTTGATATGGGCGTCATTCTCGAAGAGGTGGTTGACCTCCGGGCTTTTGCGCACGATCGCATAGAACGTGTCGAGCGCCGGGCCGAGCTCCTTCTCGATGAAGGGCTTGAGGGTACGCAGCCGCTTCAGCGCCGCCTCATCGAGGCCGAGATAGTCCAGACGGCGTGCGATATCTTGGTTCTGGCTGGCGGTCTCTGCGGTGGGCTTCATTCTGGGCGTATCCTGGCAGCACGAGAAACGGTAGGAAAGCGGCGGCATTCCATCGGGGGCGGCGGTGCCGGGCGGCACGCGCAAATCCCGCAAACCCCTCATGGGTCCGGCCGAAGACCACAGGTCTTCGCGGAATGCTTTCTAGTGGGATATCATTAGGTTAGCCGTGGTAAATTGTTCATTACCAACCGGCGGTCGCGCACGGCGAAACGGCTGCGCCCTTGGTCGCAGCCGGTTTTGACATGTATCAGTTCCAGACCTCAGGCCGCCCGCCGGATCGAGCGGAAGAAGCCCCGCTCCATCGCGGTACGCTTGCGCGTCGGCAGAAGCCGTAGCACCTCCTCGGCGAAGAGGCGGGCATTTTCCCGTGCCTTGTCAAGATTGCTCACCCGTGCCGGATCCATCGAATAGAGCGTGCCGCCGCAATCGAAGATGTCGCGGAAGGCCGTGCGCTCGCCGATCGGCGTATCGAGCACCGTCACGCCGCGCTCGGCCAGCAGGGCCTTGACGGCGGTCATGGCGCGGGTCGTCACCAACGGGTTCATGCGGGTGAGCACCACGGAATGGTCGATGCGGATCCCCGCCTTCTCATCGAGCTGCCTGAGCAATTCAAGGATATGCGATGCGCCCCGTGCATCCATGGCACAGCCCTGGACCGGGATCATGACATGATCGGAAAGACCGATGGCGGTGGCGACAAGCGCATCGCGGGCGCCGGCGAGATCGATGATGAAATAGTCCGTCGTCTGGCGGTTCTCGCGGATATGGCACTGGATGGACGCCATCGAGACCTCGGAGATGACGGCAATGTTGCGCTGGCGGCCGGAGACCTCGTGCCAATGGCTGATCCAGCGTTGCGGATCTGCATCCAGAATGGTGACGCGATGCCCCTGGCTGGCAAGCTCGGTGGCAAGGATCAGGGCCGCGGTTGTCTTCCCGGCGCCTCCCTTGGCATTGGCAAACGTGATGACTGGCATGTCGTTCCTCTCGAATGCTGCGAGCGTCCTCATGGCTCTCGTGGGGCGTCCTCTGGAAATGGCGCCCGCTTCATCAAATCTTTCAAAACATGGTTAACAAATTGGAAATACTCGCATGGTGAAGATTAACGGGTCAGCGGCGCCGGAATTGCCATTTGCAAGAAAAAGGCCCGGAAAACCGCTGTTTTCCGGGCCCTGCCATTTGTTAACGGTGAGAAATCAGATGCACTCGACGAAGAGGCGCTTGGCCGCATCGAGCGTCAGTTCCACCGGATTGCCGCCGGCCGTCGGATCGACGATCGCCATCGCGGCCATTTCATCGATACGGTCCGTGCCGACGCCGAGCGCCGACAGCTTGTCCGGCACGCCGAGTTCCTCGCGAAGGCGCAGCACATAGTCGAAGAAGCCGTCGAAGCCGCCCGCGATGCCGAGATAGGCGGCGGCACTGGCGATCTTCGCCTCGATGGCCGGGCGGTTGAAGGTCAGCACCGGCGGCATGACGACGGCATTGGTCATGCCGTGATGGGTGTTGTAGATGGCGCCGACCGGGTGCGACAGCGAGTGGATCGCGCCCAGCCCCTTCTGGAAGGCGACGGCGCCCATGGCGGCCGCCGACATCATGTTGGCGCGCGCCTCGATATCCGCGCCGTCCTTGTAGGCGCGCGGCAGGTATTCCTTGACGAGGCGCATGCCTTCGAGCGCGATGCCCTGGCTCATCGGGTGGTAGAACGGCGAGGAATAGGCTTCGAGGCAATGGGCGAAGGCATCCATGCCGGTGCCGGCGGTGATGACCTTCGGCATGCCGACCGTCAGTTCCGGGTCGCAGATCGTCACCGAGGGCAGGAATTTCGGATGGAAGATCACCTTCTTGGTGTGCGTCTCGGAATTGGTGATGACAGAGGCGCGGCCGACTTCCGAGCCGGTTCCGGCCGTTGTCGGCACGGCGACGATCGGCGCGATGCCGTCGGAATTGGCGCGGGTCCACCAGTCGCCGATATCCTCGAAATCCCAGACCGGCCGCGTCTGGCCGGCCATGAAGGCAACGGCCTTGCCGAGGTCGAGGCCGGAGCCGCCGCCGAAGGCGACGACGCCGTCATGACCGCCTGCTTTGAAAGCCTTGACGCCGGCTTCGAGGTTCCTGTCGCTCGGGTTCGGATCGACCTCGGCGAACATCGCCCGGCCGAGACCGGCGGCTTCGAGAATATCGAGCGCACCTTGCGTGATCGCCATGGTCGAAAGACCGCGGTCGGTGACCAGCAGCGGCTTCTTCATACCGACCGCCTTGCAATGGTCGGCGAGTTCCTTGATGCGGCCCGCCCCGAACTTGATCGCGGTCGGGTAGCTCCAGTTGGCGGTGATGGTCATGCGAGTGCTTTCCTGAAGTGGTAGGATTTCGGTCTGGTGAGGTTGTGGAAGCCGATGACGGACAGCGAGCCGCCGCGGCCGGTTTCCTTGACGCCCGTCCAGCACAAAGCCGGGTCGAGATAGTCGGCGCGGTTCATGAAGACGGTGCCGGTCTCAAGGTCGCGCGCGATGGTGGCGGCGCGATCGGCGTCCTTCGTCCAGAGCGAGACGGTGAGGCCGTATTTGCAATCGTTCATCAGGGCGAGCGCTTCCGCATCGTCCTTCACCTTCATGATGCCGACGGCAGGACCGAAGGTCTCTTCCTTCATGAATTCCATCGAATGGTCGACGTCGACGAGGATCTGCGGGGCGAGATAGGCGCCGCCGTCATCGGCCGGGAACAGCTTGGGATCGATCAGCGCCTTGGCGCCGCGCGAAACGGCATCGGCGATCTGCCCGCGCACGGTCGCGGCGAAGCGCTTGTGCGCCATCGGGCCGAGTGTGGTTTCCGGGTCGAGCGGATTGCCGAGCTTGTAGTTGGAAACCCAGGCAACGGATTTTTCCACGAAGGCGTCGTAGAGCTTCTCGTTGACATAGATGCGCTCGATGCCGCAGCAGCACTGGCCGGAATTGTAGGTCGCGCCGTCCATCAGCGTGTCGACGGCGGCGTCCAGATCCGCGTCTTCCATGACATAGCCCGGATCCTTGCCGCCAAGTTCCAGGCCGATCGGCGTGAAGGTGCCGGCCGCGGCGCGCTCGATCGAGCGGCCGCCTTCTACGGATCCCGTGAAGTTGACGAAGTCGAACGCGTTGCCGGCGATCAGTGCCGAGGTCGTGTCATGGTCTAGGAAGACGTTCTGGAAGACGTCTTCCGGCACGCCCGCCTCGTTGAAGGCGCGAACGAGGCGCTCGCCGACGAGCAGCGTCTGCGATGCATGCTTGATGATGACCGTGTTGCCCGCCATCAGCGCCGGAGCGACCGTGTTGATCGCCGTCATGTAGGGATAGTTCCACGGCGCGATGACGAAGACGACGCCATGCGGCTCGCGCTCGATGCGGCGCTCGAAACGCTCGCTGTTCTCGATGACGAGCGGCGCCAGCGAGGAGCCGGCGATCTCGGCCACATAGTTGGAACGCTCGTTGAAGCCCTTGAATTCGCCGCCGTAGCGGACGGGGCGGCCCATCTGCCAGGCGATTTCCGGCACCACCTCGTCGGCCATTTCATTGAGGCGGGCAACGCCCTTGAGGACGAGCTGGATACGCTCTTCCAGCGGGCGCTTCGCCCAGGCCTTCTGTGCCTTGCGGGCGCGGGCGACAACCTCCTGCGCGGCGGCCAGCGGCATCGCCTCGCGCTCGGCATAGACCGAGCCGTCCACGGGGGATATGCATTTGATCACAGTCATGATCGACTTCCTGTTGGTTCTATCGGAATGTTCAGTTCTGGCGTTCCGGTCGCCCCTCATCCGGCCTGCCGGCCACCTTCTCCCGCAAGCGGGGCGAAGGGGATATGCCGTGCCGGTTTCCCAAACCAGTGCCCCTTTACCGGGCAGGTCCCCTCTCCCCGCTTGCGGGCAGAGGGTTGAGGTGAGGGGCAATTCCCGAACCGCTTCTACGCTCTCTCGAAGCCGCGCGCCACCTCCCAGTCGGTGATGCGACGATCGTACTCTTCCTGCTCCCATTCGGCCGCGCGCACATAATGGTCGACGACGCCGTCGCCGAAGGCCTCGCGCAGCATGTCCGAATCTTTGAGCGCCGCTGCCGCGTCGCGCAGCGTCTTCGGGATTTCGCGGATGTCCTTGCCGCCATAGGCATCGCCCTCGAAGGGCGCTTCCAGCTCCAGCTTCTGCTCGATGCCGGCAATGCCCGCGGCGATCAGGGCGGCCATGGCCAGATAGGGATTGAGATCCGAACCGCCGACGCGGCATTCGATGCGGATGCCCTTGGTGCCTTCCCCGCAAAGGCGATAGCCGGCGGTGCGGTTGTCCTTGCTCCAGATCGCCTTGGTCGGCGCGAAGGTGCCGGCGACGAAACGCTTGTAGGAGTTGATGTAGGGCGCGAGGAAATAGGTGATCTCGCTGGCATGGGCGAGCAGGCCCGCCACATACATGCGCATGAGCTCCGACATGCCGTATGTGGCATCCTTGTCGAAGAACTTCGCCTCCTTGCCGTCCGCGCTCCACAGCGACTGGTGGATATGCGAGGAGGAGCCGGCCATGTTGTAGTTCCACTTGGCAAGAAAGGTCACGGCCTTGCCGCGCTGCCAGGCGATTTCCTTGGTGGCGTTCTTGATGATCGCGTGGCGGTCGGCCATGGCGAGCGCGTCAGCATAGCGCACATTGATCTCCGCCTGGCCCGGCGAGGCCTCACCCTTGGAATTCTCCACCGGAATGCCGGCGCCCTGCAGGCCGTTGCGCAGCGCCCGCATCACATCCTCTTCCTTTGTCGTCTGGAAGATGTGGTAATCCTCGTTATAGCCGCTGGACGGCAGGAGATCGCGGTAGCCGCTTTCGCGGGCATGATCATAGGTCTGGTCGAAGAGGTAGAATTCCAGCTCGGTCGCCATGAAGGGCTTGAGCCCCATGGCTTCGAGGCGCTTCACCTGCTTCTTCAGCACGGCGCGCGGCGAATGCGGCACGTCCTCGTGGGTGTGGTGATCGAGCACGTCGCACAGGACCAGCGCCGTGCCTTCGAGCCAGGGCAGCTTGCGCAACGTGGAAAGGTCCGGCCGCATCGCATAATCGCCGTAGCCGGCCGCCCAGCTCGTCGACGCGTAGCCGGGCACGGTTTCCATTTCCAGGTCGGTCGCCAGAAGATAGTTGCAGCTGTGCGTTTCCTCATAGGCGCCATCGACGAAGAATTGCGCGTGGAATCGCTTGCCCATCAGGCGCCCCTGCATGTCGACGAGACATGCCAGAACGGTATCGATGCGGCCCTCGGCCACATCCTTCTTCAGGTCGTCAAAACTATAGGTCACGGTCATCGGAGCGGTCCTGGGGTTTTCCTGTCATGAGCGGACCGGGCGAAGATGCCCGGTCCGCTCTGTTCTTGCGCGGGGCCGTCGCGGGGCGGCCGGCCTGCGCTGGCCTGTCCGGCTCAGCCGTAGCGGTACGGCGCGCCTGCCTTGCGCATCGTTTCCTGGTACTTCTTCAGGATATCCACCACCTTGGCGTTGCGGGCGCTCTTTGCGGCGATCTCGTCCCAGAAGGCCAGGGCCATGTCTTCCACGCTCTTCCATTCTTCTTCCGGAATGGTGGTGAGTTCCAGCTTTCCGCCGGTGGTGCGGTAATGCGCCTCGCCCCACCAGTACCAGTGCTGGCGATAGTAATGCGAGGAATCCATCGCCAGCTTGAAGATTTCCTTCAGATGGTCGGGGACGGCGTTCCACTTTTCCGTATTGGCGAAGAACGAGCCCGACCAGGCACCGGAAATGTTGTTGGTGAGGTAGTATTTGGTGACCTCCGCCCAGCCGACGCTATAGGTTTCGGTCGCGCCGCACCAGGCGATGCCGTCGATCTCGCCCGTCTGCAGGGCGACCTCGATGTCTTCCCAGGGCAATGTCACCGGAACGACGCCGAGGCGCGAGATGAACTGGCCGCCCGTCGGGAACGTATAGACACGAAGCCCCTTGAGGTCTTCCAGGCTGCGGATCGGCTTGGTGGTGGCGAAGTTGCATGGGTCCCATGCGCCTGCGCCGAGCCAGGTGACGCCGGGAACCTCGCTATAGGCCTCTTCCCAGATTTCCTTCAGGCCGTACCAGTTCCATAGCACCGGCACGTCGAGGCTGTAGCGCGAGGCGAAGGGGAAATAGGCGCCGAACACCGCGACGTCGACGGGCGAAGCCATGGAGTCGTCGTCGCTCTGTGCGGCGTCGAGGGTGCCGGCCTGCACCGCGCGGAACAGTTCCCCCTGCGGAACGAGCTGGTCGGCGGTGTAGAGCTCGATGACCATCTCGCCGTTCGCGGCCTTGTTGAAGGCGTCGATCGCCGGCTTGACGACGTGGTCGGCAAGGGCGGGGCCGGCATAGGTCTGCAGGCGCCACTTGATCGGAGCCTGTGCCTTCACATAGGGTGCGGCGAGCGTCGTCGCGCCCACGGCGCCGGCGCCGGTGAGGACTGTCTTGCGCAGGAAATCACGCTTGTTCATGGTATTCTTCTCGGACATTTCACACCTCCCATAGAAATGATTGGATCAACTCCGTCGCGGCGGCGGGCTGGGTACGATCGGCGCCCCAGCCGCCGCCTTGTCGTTGCACGCATTGCTTCATGGCTCCTCCCCGAGCGGTGAACGTTTATCGTTTCCCGGAATAGACCTCCGGCAGCCACATCGCGATGTCCGGAAACACCATGATGATGATCATGCACAGCACCATCAGAAGGAAGAACGGGATGATGGAGCGGTAGATGTCGACGATGGTGACCTCCGGCGGAGCCATCGCGCGCATCAGGAACAGGTTGTAGCCGAAGGGCGGGACGATATAGGCGATCTGGCAGGTGATCGTGTAGAGAATGCCGAACCAGATGAGATCGAAGCCGAGAACCTTGACCAGCGGGATGTAGAGCGGCGCGACGATGACGAGCATCGCGGTGTCGTCGAGGAACATGCCGAGGATGATGAAGGAGAGCAGCATCATCGACAGCACGCCCCAGGGGCTCAGGTCCCAGGTGTGCAGCAGGAGGTTCTCGATCGCCTTGATGGCGCCGAGCCCGTCATAGACCGCGCTGAAGCAGAGCGCTCCGAGGATGATCCACAGGAACATCGCCGAAACGGCCAGCGTGTTGCGCGTCGTGTCGTCCAGCACCTTGAAGCTCAGCTTGCCCGACAGCCAGGCCGCCAGCAGCGCCAGCAGGGCACCGACCATCGAGGTCTCGACAAGGCTGGTCGTGCCGGTGAGGAAGAGCCCCATTATGGCGGCGAACAGGCCGAAGGGCAGCAGGCCCTCGCGCAGCAGCACGAGCTTTTCACGCAGCGTGATATTGGCGCGCTCTTCTTCCGGCAGCGCCGGTCCCAGCTCCGGCTGCAGGCGGCAGCGGATATAGATGTAGAGCGTGAAGACGATCGCCATCAGGATGAACGGCCCGACCCCCGCCAGCCAGAGCTGGAGCACCGGCTGGCGTGCGATCATCGCATAAAGGATGAGCACGACGCTGGGCGGGCCCATGATGCCGAGCGAGGAGCCGCCCTGGATGACGCCGGTGATCATGACCTTGTCATAGCCGCGCCGCAGCAGTTCCGGCAGCGCCACCGTGGCGCCGATCGCCATGCCGGCGACCGACAGGCCGTTCACCATGGAGATGACGATCATCAGGCCCATGGTGCCGATCGCAAGTCCCCCGCGCACCGAACCGAACCAGACGTGGAACATGCGGTAGAGATTGTTGGCGATGCCGGACTCCGAAAGCATGTAGCCCATGAAGACGAAGAACGGCACGGTGATCAGAGGATACCAGTTGAGCACCTGGAAGGCCGCGTTGAAGGGCAGCTCGAACGAGCCCTTGCCCCACAGCCAGAGCGCCGCCGCGGCCCCCACCGCGCCGATGACACCATAGACGCGCTGCCCCGTCGCCATGAGCAGCAGCATGGAAGCGAACATGAAAAGTGTGATGAATTCGGAGCTCATGCGATCGGCCTTCCGCGCGCTTCAGCGACATCCTTGAAGAACTGGGCAATGGTCTGGAGCAGCATCAGGAAGATGCCGATCGTCATGATGAGCTTGATGGGCCACAGGACGGGCGCCCAGGCCGTGTAGTTCTTCTGACTGTAGGTGATCGAATATTCCGTGGACGACATGCCGCCCCAAAGGAGAACGACCAGATAGAAGATCACGAAAAGGATGGTGATCGAATCGGTGACAGCCCGCGTCTTCGGCCGCATCATGCCGTAGAACAGATCCATGCGCACATGCGCGTCGAGCTGCATGGAATAGGCGCCGCCGAGAAGATAGTAGGCCGACAGCATGAACTGCGACATCTCCATCACCCAGTTGACGGGGTAGCCGAAGATGACGCGCATGACGGTCGAATAGAGCAGGATCGCGCCCATCGGGAAGATCAGGTACATCGAGAAGACGCCGATCTTCCGGTTCATGGAATCCACGAAATGCACATAGTGCTCGATCACCCCACGCATGGCGCAACCCTCCCCTTCACGGCAGCGGCGCCGATGACCGGGCAAACCAGACCATATCGCAACGAATGCATCGTTCCCCCTTCCCTTCCCCTGGCCGCCGCCGGCAGCGCCTCACCGCAATTGCGGTGACGAAAGTCCCTCCACGAGCAGGCCTGCCAGATAATCGGCGACCGCGTTTTCGCCCGCCTCGTCCCGGACGAGGTCGTTGCGGACCTCGATCATGACATTGGCAAGACCATTGGCCAGTGCGTGTTCCCTCAGCGTATGCGTCACGCCGTCCTGCGGCCCGTAGGGCTCGTTGCGGCGCACGTCGTAGCCGCCGTCCGACCGTTCGGCCGCGGCAAGCATGGCGTCGGCAAGGCGGCTGTCGCTGTCGTGCAGGATGCCGATCTCGACCGCGCGGGGCTTGCCGAAATAGATCGGCGTGAAACTGTGCATCGTCACGATGACGGGCGGCCGCCCTTCGGCGATACGGCTCTTCACCAGGTTGGAAAGCGCCGCGCGGAACGGCAGATAGAGCGCCTCGGTGCGCGCATCGCGCGCCGCCTTGTCGAGGCCGGCATTGCCCGGAACGTCGAAGACCTCGCTCTTTGCCGGCATGGCGGCCGGCGATTCCGGCGGGCGGTTGCAATCGTAGACGAGACGCGAGAAACGCTGGAAGATCAAGGTCGCGTCAAGCTTGCGGGCGAGAAGACGCGAAACGGCAAGCGCACCCGGATCCCAGGCGATATGACTTGCAAGCGCATCCTCGGACAGGCCAAGCGTGCCCACTGCCTTCGGCAGCACGCGGGACGCGTGCTCGCAGACCAGGACGATCCGACCGCGCGCAGACGTGTTCTCAAGGGCGACGGGGTCGCCCTCCTCTCCAGTCAATATTCCCATCAGCCTGATCCCCTCGACCGGCCCTTATCGTTAATGAAGAGAATTCTTCACGACTTTGCCGGTGTCAACCGGTACGTGAAGAAATCTTTTCAAAAAAACATTTGACTCGAATTGCGGCGGGAATATTTAATTTCAGAAACTCCGGCGAAAGACCGGAGCGCAGGGGAACACTTTGACTCTCAACAAAGCATCCATGACGGTGTCGGATGTGATCGGTGCCCACTTCGACTCGCTGACGCGCGCGGAGAAGCAACTGGCCGCATCGCTGCTCGACAACTATCCCGTCTCCGGTCT
>Ga0182742_1002118_pt1 | contig 22846 bp, 20 predicted proteins | sample eDN5th37CBELigMG_FD_128880 | JGI IMG/M metagenome (GOLD analysis project Ga0182742, IMG submission 128880) | Enriched Miracle-Growth compost microbial communities from Emeryville, California, USA - eDNA 5th pass 37_C BE-Lig MG (version 2)... ... | reverse complement strand
TCCGGGTTCGGGAACGCGACGGTCGGGAAGTCCGCGTCCGGCTCCGCCTGCTCCGTGACGAGCAGCGGCGCGGGCAGGCCGGCCGCGGCGAAGGTCGTCAGCAGCGTCTCGGTGCCGACGCCGTGCATCGCGGTGTACACGATGCGAAGCGGCGCGGCGGCCGTCCCGGGCACGACCGCCGCGGTCGCCGCGACATACGCGCGCACCACCTCGCGGTCCGCGACGGTGAAGTCGGTCGAGCGCGGCAGCTCGGCGATCGGGCGCGAGGCTACCTCGGCGATCTTCGCCGCGATCGCCGCATCGGCGGGCGACACGATCTGCGCGCCGCCGTCCGCGCCGCCCAGGTACACCTTGACCCCGTTGTCGCGCGGCGGATTGTGCGAGGCGGTCACCATGACCCCCGCGCTCACCGCGAGATGACGGACGGCGAATGCGAGGACCGGCGTCGGCGACATCGCTGGCAGCAGGATCGTGCGCACGCCCGCACCGGCCATGATCGTCGCGGTGTCGCGCGCGAACACCTCGGAGCCGTGCCGACCGTCGAAGCCGATGACGACCGAGGGCGCGTCCTCGCGCTCGAGCAGGTAGCGGGCGAGGCCGCCGGCGGCCTGGGCGACGACGACCCGGTTCATCCGCATCGGGCCGGCGCCGAGCTCGGCGCGCAGCCCCGCGGTGCCGAAGGCGAGTCGGCCGGCGAATCGGGTGGTGAGCTCCGCGATCGCGCCCGCGTCCCCGGCGCGGCCGCGATCGGCGAGTGTCTCGAGCTCGCGCCGGGTGAGCTCGTCCGGGTCGTCGGCGAGCCAGCGCTCAATGGCGGAGGTGAGGGCCGCATGCATCATCCCGGGATCCTCCCTGCTCAGAGCCGCACCGCGATGTCGGCGAGCAGGCGGCCGATGCGCTGCTCGGCCTCCCGGCCTGCGGCGATGACCTCCTCGTGGGACAGGGGCGTCGCGGACACACCAGCCGCCGCATTCGTGATGAGGGACAGACCGAGGACCTCCATGCCGGCCTCGCGCGCCGCGATCGCCTCGAGCGCGGTCGACATGCCGACGATCTGGCCGCCGAGTGTCGCGGCCATCCGTACCTCGGCGGGGGTCTCATAGTGCGGGCCGCGGAACTGCACGTAAACGCCCTCGGCCAGCTCCGGCGCGGCCGCACGCGCGATCTCGCGTAGCCGTGCGGTGTAGAGATCGGTGAGGTCGACGAAGGTGGCGCCCTCGAGGGGGGAGTCGGCCGTCAGGTTGAGGTGGTCGCTGATGAGGGCGACGGTGCCGGGGGACCAGGTCGGGTCGATGCCGCCGGCGCCGTTCGTGAGGACCATGACCCGGGCGCCGGCCGCCGCGGCCGTGCGCACCGAGTGGACAACGCGCCGCACGCCGTGGCCCTCGTAATAGTGGGTGCGGGCGCCGATGACGAGCGCGTGCCGACCGTCCGGCATCCGCACCGAGCGGAGGGTGCCGACGTGACCGGGCACTGCGGAGGCACTGAAGCCGGCGATCTCGGTCGCGGGTACCGTCGTGACCGTCTCACCGAGCAGGTCCGCCGCCTTCGCCCAGCCGCTGCCGAGCGTCAGCGCGATGTCGTGGCGCGCGACGCCCGTCGCCTCGGCGAGCTGCGCGGCCGCGGTCGCGGCGACCGCACGGGGGTCGGCGTTGGGGTCGTCGAGCGGGTTCACCGGCATGGCATTCACTTTAGAGCGCCGCCCGGCCACCCGCGCCGCGGGCCGGAAGCACGGGCCAGAGCGGGCAGAATGGGGGGATGGCTGGCACAGGCAAGCATCGCATCGTCATCATCGGTGGCGGACCCGGCGGGTATGAGGCGGCGGTGACCGGTGCCCAGCTCGGTGCCGATGTCACGCTCATCGAGCGGCAGGGCATCGGCGGTTCCGCGGTGCTCACCGACGTGGTGCCGTCGAAGTCGCTCATCGCGACGGCGGAGGCTGCGACGGCGATCCGTGACTCCGGCCAGCTCGGGGTCCGCTTCGGGAGCAAGGCCTACTCGAAGCCGCGCATCTCGATCGACCTCGCCGCGGTCAACCGGCGGCTCCTCGGCCTTGCCGCCGCGCAGTCTGCCGACATGCGGGATCAGCTCGACCGGGCGGGCGTGCGCATGCTCGATGCGGAGGGGCAGCTCGATGGGCAGCGCCGCGTCGTTGCCAAGGTCCGCGAGGGGCGCCGCAAGCGGACCGTCGGCGAGTTCGATGCCGACACCGTCGTCATCGCGACGGGGGCGACCCCGCGCCAGCTGCCGACCGCGAAGCCGGACGGGGAGCGCATTCTCACCTGGACGCAGCTGTACTCGCTCGAGCACCTCCCCGAGCACCTCGTCGTCGTCGGCTCCGGCGTGACGGGCGCGGAATTCGCCTCCGCCTACCGCGCCCTCGGCGCGCAGGTCACCCTCGTCTCGAGCCGTGAGCGCGTCCTGCCCGGTGAGGACCGGGACGCGGCTGTGCTGCTCGAGCGCGTGTTCCGCCGCGGCGGCCTCACGGTGCTCTCGAAATCCCGCGCCGACTCGGTTGTGCGGAGCGCCGATGGCGTGCTCGTCACGCTCGCCGACGGGCGAGTCGTCGAGGGCTCGCACTGTCTGCTGGCGGTCGGCTCGATCCCGAACACCTCCGGGATGGGGCTCGACCGGGCGGGTGTCACCCGGACCGACAGCGGGCACATCCGGGTGAATCGGGTCGCGCACACGAGCGCGCACGGGGTCTACGCGGCCGGCGACTGCTCCAACTTCCTGCCCCTGGCCTCCGTCGCGTCCATGCAGGGCCGCACCGCGATCTTCCACGCGCTCGGCGACTTCGCCCAGCCGACCGAGCTGCGCAACGTCACCTCGAACATCTTCACGCAGCCGCAGATCGCGAACGTCGGGTGGCAGGAGCAGGACGTCCGGGCTGGCCGGGTCAAGGGCACCGTGGTCAAGGTGCCGCTCGCCGGGAACCCACGGGCCAAGATGCAGGGCATCAAGGATGGCTTCGTCAAGCTCATCCTCACGACGACGACCGGTCAGCTCCTCGGCGGCCTCATCGTCGCGCCGAACGCCTCGGAGCTCATCCTGTCGATCTCGCTCGCGGTCGAGCAGCGGCTGACAGTCGACGAGCTCGCCGGCGCATTCAGCGTGTACCCGTCACTGACCGGGTCGATCACCGAGGCGGCACGGGCCGCCCACATCGTGCCGTAGTCAGACGATCGACAGCAGCACGGTCCCCGCGCTGACTGTCGTGCCCGCGGTCGCGGTGATCCCCCGGATGGTGCCGTCCTTGTGCGCCGCGATCGGCTGCTCCATCTTCATCGCCTCGAGGACGAGGACCGTCTCACCCTTGACGACCTGCTGGCCCTCCTCGACGGTGACCTTGACGATCGTCGCCTGCATGGGCGCCTTGATGCTGTCGCTCGTCGCGGTGTCGACGGCACCGCTGTGCCGGCGACGCGGGGGTGGCGCGAGGCTGCCGCTGGCGGCGGTCGCCCCGATGAGCTTGGCGGGGAGGGAGACCTCGACGCGCTTGCCGCCCACCTCGACGACGACACCGCGTCGCGCGGGCGTGGGCCCCTGCTCCTGGAGTTCGCCGGACCAGGGCTCGAGCTCGTTGACGAACTCGGTCTCGATCCAGCTCGTGTAGACGCGGAAGGGCTCGTCGACGAATGCGGGGTCGCGCAGCACCGCGCGGTGGAACGGCAGCACGGTCGGCAGTCCCGCGACCTCGAACTCGTCGAGCGCGCGCCGGGCTCGCTCGATCGCGTCGGCACGGGTCGCGCCGGTGACGATGACCTTCGCGAGGAGGGAGTCGAATGCACCGGAGATCACGTCGCCGGTCGTCACGCCGGAGTCGACGCGGACGCCGGGGCCGCCGGGGAAGCGCAGCGCGTGCACGGGTCCGGGCATCGGCATGAAGCCGAGTCCGGGGTCCTCGCCGTTGATGCGGAACTCGATCGAGTGGCCCTGCGGCTTGGGGTCCGGATAGTCGAGCAGGCCGCCCTCGGCGATCCGGAACTGCTCGCGGACGAGGTCGATCCCGGTGACCTCCTCGGAGACGGGGTGCTCGACCTGGAGCCGGGTGTTCACCTCGAGGAAGCTCACGGTGCCGTCCGCGCCGATGAGGAACTCGCAGGTGCCCGCGCCGAGGTAGCCGACCTCCTTGAGGATCGCCTTGCTGCTGTCGACCATCGCCTGGTGCTGCGCGTCGGTGAGGAATGGCGCGGGCGCCTCTTCGACGAGTTTCTGGTGGCGGCGCTGCAGCGAGCAGTCGCGGGTCGAGATGACGACGACGTTGCCGGCGCTATCGGCAAGGCACTGGGTCTCGACGTGCCGGGGACGGTCGAGATACTTCTCGACGAAGCACTCCCCGCGGCCGAATGCGGCGGTCGCCTCGCGCACCGCGGATTCGTACAGCTCGGGGATCTCCTCGCGGGTGCGGGCGACCTTGAGGCCGCGGCCGCCGCCGCCGAACGCGGCCTTGATCGCGACCGGCAGCCCGTGCTCATCGGCGAAGGCGAGCACCTCCTCGGCGGTCGTCACCGGGTTGAGGGTGCCGGGGGCGAGCGGGGCACCGACTCGCTCCGCGATGTGCCGGGCGGACACCTTGTCGCCGAGCGCGACGATCGCCGCGGGGCTCGGGCCGATCCAGGTGAGGCCGGCGTCGATGACGGCCTGCGCGAAGTCCGCGTTCTCCGCGAGGAAGCCGTAGCCGGGGTGCACCGCGTCGGCGCCGGAGCGGCGGGCGATGGCGAGCAGCTTGTCGATGACGAGGTACGTGTCGGCACTCGTCTGACCCTCGAGCGCATACGCCTCGTCGGCGAGCCGGACGTGCCGGGCGTCGCGATCCTGGTCGGCGTACACCGCCACTGTGCCGATGCCGGAGTCGCGTGCCGCGCGGATCACGCGGACGGCGATCTCACCCCGGTTGGCGATGAGCACCTTGGTGATTCGAGCCATAGCTTCCCTAATCTAGCGAGCCAGGCGGTCCCGGCGTTGGAGGGCGCTCACAAAAGAACGCGGTGTGTCCTGTGGGTCAATCACTGTCAGCTGCGGCGTAGGGGTGCCCGAGCGCGGCGCGGCCCGCGTCGGCGAGGGCCGTCCAGTCGTGCCCGAGATCGAGGACGAGCTCCCGGAGCGCCGCGATCGACAGCCCGACGACCGCGTGCGGGTCCCCGTCGATGCGGGTGATGAATGCGCTCGCGAGCCCGTCGAGGGTGAACGCGCCGGCGACCGGTAGCGGCTCCCCGCTCGCGACATACCACTCGATCTCCGCGTCGCTCACCGCGGCGAAGTCGAGCGTGGTCGAGCGCACTGCGTGGCGCTCGCGTCCGGTCGTCAGATCGATGAGGGTGTGACCGGTGTGCAGGATGCCGGTGCGCCCGCGCATCGCGCGCCACCGCTCGGCGGCGACCTCGGGCCGGTGCGGTTTGCCGCTCACGACGCCCTCGAACTCGAATGCGGAGTCGCAGCCGAGCACGAGCGTCGCGGGAGGTGACGGTGCGGCCGTGCGCTGCGCATTCGTCTCTTCCTTGCTCGCCGCGGCATCGGGGTCCGCGCTGATCCGGGCCGCGACTGCGCGGGCCTTCGCGGTCGCGAGGAGCTGGACGTAGTCGGCGGGGCTGCTCGGCCCGGCCGCGGCGGCGAGCGCCGCCTCGTCGACGTCGGAGACCCGCACCTCGGGCTCGATCCCGGCGATCCGCAGGAGTCGGAGCCGGGAGGGCGATGCGGAGGCGAGCACGAGACGCACCCGCCCAGCCTACGCAGGGGCGCCCCACGCATTCCTCCCGCCCCGCTTCCGCGGCCCCCTCCGCCGAGGGTGCGTCCACCTGCCGAAGGTGCGTGTTCCGGACCACACCCTCGGCGCCCCGCCGCACCCTCGGCGGAGTGGGTGGGGCTCGTAGGCTGGGTGGGTGACGAGTCCCGGCGATGAGATCGAGATCGACCTGACCGGCATCGCGCACGGCGGCACGGCGGTGGGGCGGACCGCGGAGGGCCGCGTGGTGTTCGTCGCGGACGCGATCCCCGGTGAGCGGGTGCGGGCGCGCCTGACCGAGGTGAAGAAGCAGTTTGCGCGCGCCGACGCGCTCGCGGTGCTCGAGGCCTCGCCGCATCGCGTCTTGCATATCTGGCGCGAGGCGGGGATCGACCGGGATCCGGCGCAGCGGCCCGGCGGCGCCGAGTTCGGCCACATCGCGCTGGCGCACCAGCGCGAGCTCAAGGCGCGGGTCCTCCGTGAGGCGCTCGCCCGCTTCTCCCGGGCGGCGCAGCGCGGCGGGACGAATGCGGGGGTCGAGACCGCCGCCGCGCCCGCGCTCGGCGCTGCGAACCTGGGCGAGACGCTGATCGTCGAGGCGGTCGCGGACGATGGCGAGCGCGGCGGGCTCGGGTGGCGCACGCGCATCGGGCTCCACGTCGACGCGACCGGGCGTCCCGGGCCGTACGCGGCCCGCTCGCACCGGGTCATCCCCGTCGACTCGCTCCCGCTCGCCGATCCCCGGATCGAGGCGTCCGGACTGCTCGAGCAGCGCTTCCCCGGCGAGGCCTCGGTCCAGGCGATCGCACCGTCACACGGCGACGACATCCGGCTCATCATCGGCACGCAGCAGCCGAGCGTCATGACCGAGCGGGTCGCGATGGGCGAGGGAGTGCGGGAGTTCCAGGTCGACGACACGGGCTTCTGGCAGGTGCACCGTGCGGCACCCGCACTACTGGCGGCTGCGACGCGGGCCGCGATCGATCCGGCCCGCTTCGACCCGGCCGCGGACAACCTCGACCTCTATGGCGGCGTCGGCCTCCTCGCGGCGGCGATGCTCGAACTCGGCGGAGCGCGCACCCGGGTGACCTCGGTCGAGTCGTCGGTCCGCGCGACCGAGCACGCGGCGACGAACCTCGCAGAGTTCGTCGAGGCGCGCACCGAGACCGCCCGCGTCGATCGCTGGCTCGCCGCCGCGGTCCGTGCCGGCCGCGACTTCTGGGGCGCGACGATCGTGCTCGACCCGCCGCGCGCGGGTGCTGGCGGCGAGGTGACGCAGACCCTCCTTGGCGTCGGCGCCGCGCAGCTCGTCTACGTCGCCTGCGACCCGGTCGCCTTCGCGCGGGACGCGGCCACGCTCGAGGCGGGTGGCTACCGGCTCAGCCGGCTCCGCGCATTCGACCTCTTCCCGCACACGCACCACCTCGAGGCGGTCGCGACCTTCGTCCCGGCCTGAGCCGGCCGGCCCTCACCTCGCGGAACGGGAGAAGGCCGGGGGAGATTCCCCCGGCCTTCCCGTCCGGTTCAGACGGACAACCCGAATATCAGCCTGAACCGCCTCCAATGCCTACAGCTCGAACGAGTCGGGCGGGCAAAGGTAGCTGTTGCGCCTCACGGCATCCGCCATGGTAGCGGACCTGGGTGTCCTCACGAGCCACGCCTTTCGGGGGAGGGGGCCGTGACAGGACAGCTCAGCGCCACTCGCGCTGCGGCACGACACTGCCCTGCCACGCCTGTCGCCAGCGGCGGGCCGCGACGGCGGCCGCATCCGTGCCGCCGTCTCGCTCGTCGATCTCCTCATCGAGTATCCCGCGCACGACGGCCACGACCGCCGCGAGCTCCGCGTCACTGAGCCCCGAGGTGCGCACGATGATGTCGTCCGTCGGCGGGAGGTCGGGGTCCGCGCCCGGATCCGTGGTCGCGGTCACAGCGGGATGTTCCCGTGCTTCTTGGGCGGCTGCACGGCGCGCTTCGTCCGCAGCGCGCGGAATGCCTTGAGCACGGCGACGCGGGTCGCGGCCGGCTCGAGCACGCCGTCGATCTCGCCGCGCTCGGCCGCGAGGAATGGGGAGGCGACGGAGTACGTGTACTCGTTCGCGAGCTTGGTGCGCACGGCGCCGACGTCCTCGCCGTTCTCCTCGGCGCGCTTGAGCTCGCCGCGGTAGAGGATGTTCACCGCACCCTGGCCGCCCATGACCGCGATCTCGGCGGTCGGCCAGGCGTAGTTGAGGTCGGCGCCCATCTGCTTCGAGCCCATGACGATGTAGGCCCCGCCGTACGCCTTGCGCGTGATGACGGTGACGAGCGGGATGGTCGCCTCCGCGTACGCGTAGAGCAGCTTCGCGCCGCGACGGATGACGCCGGTCCACTCCTGGTCGGTGCCCGGCAGGTAGCCGGGGGTGTCGACGAGCGTGAGGATCGGGATGTCGAAGGCGTCGCAGAAGCGCAGGAAGCGGGCCGCCTTCTCGCCCGCGTCGATGTTGAGCGTGCCGGCCATGACGTTCGGCTGGTTCGCGATGACCCCGATCGTGCGGCCCTCGACGCGGCCGAATCCGATGACGATGTTCGGCGCGAAGAGCGGCTGGACCTCGAGGAAGTCGCCGCCGTCGACGATGTGCTCGATGACCGTGAGGATGTCGTACGGCTGGTTCGGCGAGTCGGGGATGATCGTGTTGAGCCGCCGGTCCGCGTCGGTGACCTCGAGCTCCGTCTCGGTCGCGTAGACGGGCGCGTCCGACATGTTGTTGTCGGGGAGGTAGCCGATGAGGGCCCGGACGTAGTCGAGCGCGTCGAGCTCGTCGGCGGCGAGGTAGTGGGCGACACCGGAGGTCGTGTTGTGCGTGAGCGCGCCGCCGAGCTCCTCCATGCCGACGTCCTCGCCGGTGACCGTCTTGATGACGTCGGGGCCGGTGACGAACATCTGGGAGATCTTGTCGACCATGATGACGAAGTCCGTGATCGCCGGGGAGTACACGGCCCCGCCCGCCGCGGGCCCCATGACGATGGAGATCTGCGGGATGACCCCGGAGGCGGCCGTGTTGCGGCGGAAGATCTCGCCGTACTTGCCGAGCGCGACGACGCCCTCCTGGATGCGCGCCCCGCCGGAGTCGAGGATGCCGATGACGGGCACACCGACCTTCATGGCGTGATCCATGACCTTGGTGATCTTCTCGCCGGCGACCTCGCCGAGCGACCCGCCGAAGACGGTGAAGTCCTGCGAGTACACCGCGACCTGGCGGCCGTGGATGGTCCCGGTGCCGGTGATGACGGAGTCGCCGTACGGTCGGGAGCGATCCATGCCGAATGCGGTGGTGCGGTGCCGGACGAATTCGTCGAGCTCGACGAAGGAGCCGTGGTCGAGGAGGCCCGCGATCCGTTCGCGTGCGGTCAGCTTCCCCTTCGCGTGCTGTTTCGCGATGGCGGCCTCACCGCTGGCGGTCACCGCCTCGTCGTACCTCGTCTTGAGGTCGGCGATGCGCCCCGCGGTCGTCATGAGGTCTGGCTTCGGTGCGTCCGTCACACCCGGAAGCCTAACGACGCTCGGCTCCACCGCGTCGCTGTGGCAGTCGACAAGCCCGATCACCCCCAGTTAGAGGGGGGAATCGCGAAGAACTCTCATCTCCTGCTGCCTGAGGTCGGTGGTGCGCGCTACTCTCACATACGGCGGCATCCGCCCACACAGCACCCGAAGGCCCACCCGATGACGATGACGGCGATTGACACGGCATTCGCGAACTTCCCATTCGCGTGCTCGTTGACGCCCGGTCTCGAGGTCATCGAGCGGATCGATTCGACGAATGTGGAGCTCGCCCGCCGCGAGCGCCTCGCCCCCCAGCCCCATTTCGCTTCGCTCGTGACCCTCGAGCAGACGGCAGGTCGTGGCCGGCTCGGCCGCAGCTGGGTCGCCCCGGCTGGGGCGTCGGTCGCGCTGTCCGTCGTCCTCCGCCCGACCTCGGCGCCGCAGTCGAAGTGGGGGCTCGTCACGCTCCTTGGCGGGCTCGCCGCGCGTGAGGCGATCGCCACGCAGTTGCCCGGTGCGGACGTCGCGCTCAAGTGGCCGAACGACGTGCTCATCGGCGGTCGGAAGGTCGCCGGGGTGCTCGCGCAGCTCGTGCCGGAGACCGGCGCCATCGTCCTTGGGGTCGGCATCAACACGGCGATGACGACCGAGCAGCTCCCCGTGCCGACGGCGACGTCGATCGCGATCGAGTCCGGTGCGACGCACGGCCGGGATGCGTGCCGACTCGCGGACGACGTCGTCACGGAGTACCTCGTGGCGCTCGCGGGGCTCATCGCCCGCTTTGAGGCGGCGCGCGGCGACATCGACCTCGCGGGCCTCCGCGATCAGCTCGAGTCGGCCTGCGGCACGCTCGGCGAGCTGGTCCGCGTCGAGCTGCCGGGCGGCGAGGATGTGCGTGGTCAGGCGATCGGGATTGGCGCGGATGGTTCGCTCCTCATCGCGACACCGGACGGCGGGAGTCCCGCCGAGGTGTTCGCGGGGGATGTGACGCACCTGCGCCACGTCTGAGCAGGGTGCGGCGAGGGGTCGGCGGCTGCCACCCCTTGTGCGCTATCAATGAGCCGTGACCCTCGGTGATCGTGACCCGGAGGCCAAGGTGGCCGACCTTCGCTCGAACGCGATCGTGCTCGTCATCCCGAGCCTGCTGCTCGTGACCGTCACCGCCGCGCTCGGCTTCGTGTTCTTCCGTCTGCCCGAGGACTGGCAGCGCTGGAGCGCGGTCGGGGCCGCCGCATGCATCATCCTCGTCGGCTTCGTGCTCCCGCTGACCGCGTGGCTGTCGCGTCGCTATACCGTGACGACACGGCGGACCATCCTGCGGGATGGGCTCGTACGGCGCTCACGGCGGGAGATCCTCCACGCGAAGGTCGTCGAGGTACGACTCGAGCGCCACCCGGGTCAGGCGCTCGCCGGCAGCGGGCACGTCATCCTCGATCTCGGCCAGGGCGGTCAGGCCGTGCTGCGCGGGGTGCGGAGCCCGCGTCTCGTGCAGGAGGCGCTCACCGACCTCGTCGAGGCGCAGCGCGAGGAGTCGGCGCGCCGCCGCTCCGGCGATACCGGCTACCTCCGCTGACTCAGCGGCCGCTCAACAGGCGGGCGAGGCCCCAACGGGTGACGAGGCCCATCGCCTCGAGGACGACCGCCGCGGACATCTTCGACCGACCGGCGGCGCGCTCGTGGAACTCGATCGGCACCTCGGCGATCCGCCAGCCCGCATCGTGAGTGCGGAGCGCCAGATCGACCTGGAATGCGTAGCCCCGCGAGCGCACATCAGGCCCCAGCTCGCGCAGCACCTCGGCTCGGTAGGCCCGGTAGCCGGCCGTCACATCGCGGACGGGGACGCCGAGCATGAAACGGGCATACGCATTCGCGCCGCGGCTCAGCACGAGGCGACGCCACGGCCAGTCGCGGACGGACCCGCCGTCGACCCACCGGGAGCCGATGACGAGCCCGAGCCCCGGGTCGGCGGCGAGGCGCTCGAGCATGCGCGGCAGGGCGTCCGCAGGGTGTGAGCCGTCCGCATCCATCTCGACGAGCACCGTGGCGCCGTCCTCGAGACCGACGTTGAAGCCCGCGAGGTAGGCGCGGCCCAGCCCGTCCTTCTGTCGGCGATGCAGGACCTGCACCCGCGGCTCGCGCGCCGCGATCTCATCGGCGATCGCGCCGGTCCCGTCCGGGCTGCCGTCGTCGACGACGAGGATGCCGACCTCCGGGGCCGCCTCGAGCACGGCGGCGACCTGCCTCGGCAGCGACTCGGCCTCGTTATACGTCGGGATGATGACGAGCGTCGACCGCGCGGCGACCGGCTGTCCTTCGCGGTGGGCGCGCCGCGGCGCGACGACGGCCGTCCCGCGGTCGGTGCGGAACACCCAGAGGCGGTAGAACACGAACCGGAACGCGGTGCCGAGCGCGAGCCCGATCACGTTCTTCGAGATGTTGTCGGCGAGCAGCGACGTCAAGCCGAGGAGGTAGTGCGACACCCACAGGCAGCCGAGCGCGATGAGCGAGCCGGTGACCGAGACCACGAAGAATTCGAGCATCTCCCGGAGTGCCTCACGGCGGCGCTCGACGCGGAACGTCCAGTAGCGGTTGCCGAGCCAGTTGATGAGGATCGCCAGGCCCGTCGAGATGACGGTCGCCCAGATCGGGCCGTGCTCGACGCGGTCCGGGGCCAGCACGGTGATGCGCAGCACGTTGAAGACGACGACGTCCACGACCAAACCACCAAGGCCCACGACGATGAATCGCGTGAACTGGCTGACGAGCTGTCGCACCGGACTCCTCGCTGTGGACGTGTGACGCCTGAGTGTATCTAGACTTGCCCGAGTGAGGATCGGGGTCGTCGGCGGGGGCCAGCTCGCCAGGATGATGATCCCGGCGGCGATCCAGCTCGGGCTCGACCTTGAGGTCCTCGCGGAGGCGGACGGCTCCTCAGCGCGGCTCGCGGCGACCGCGGTCGGGGACACGCTCGACCTTGACACCGTGCTCGGCTTCGCCCGCGGCGTCGACGTCCTCACCTTCGATCACGAGCACGTCCCCCAGCCAGTGCTCGCCGCGCTCGTCGAGGCCGGTGTCGTCGTGCGTCCCGGGCCGGCCGCCCTGCAGTACGCGCAGGACAAGCTCCGCATGCGGGAGCACCTCGAAGCGCTCGGCTTCCCCGTCCCCGACTGGGCGCCGGTCGTCACGGCGGGCGAGCTCGACGCATTCCTCGCGGCGCACGGTGGCGTCGCCGTGTTGAAGACCGCGCGCGGTGGCTACGACGGCAAAGGAGTGCGCGTCGTGCGTTCCGCCGCGGAGGCCACCGACTGGATCGACGCCGCGGCAGCGGGCGGCCCGCCCCTGCTCGTCGAGGAGGCGGTCGCCTTTACCCGGGAGCTCGCGCAGCAGGTGGCCAGGCGCCCCGGTGGCGAGCTCGCCGTCTACCCGCTCGTCGAGTCGGTGCAGCGTGACGGCGTGTGCGCCGAAGTGATCGCCCCCGCGCCGCACGCGGGTCGGGTCGCCCAGGCGGCCGCGCGGATCGCGACCGGTATCGCGGAGGCGCTCGAGGTCGTCGGCATGCTCGCGGTCGAACTGTTTGAGACGGACGACGGCCGCATCCTCGTCAACGAGCTCGCGATGCGTCCGCACAACTCGGGCCACTGGTCGATCGAGGGCGCGGTCACGTCACAGTTCGAGCAGCACCTGCGTGCCGTCGCCGACCTGCCGCTCGGGAGCGCGGACGCGCGCGAACCGTGGACGGTCATGGTCAACATCCTCGGCGGTCCGGCCGACGGCTCGCTCGACCGGGCGCGGCGCCAGGCGCTTGCCGCCCAGCCGGCCGTCGCGGTGCACCTGTATGGGAAGTCGCCGCGCCCCGGCCGCAAGCTAGGCCACGTGACCGCGAGCGGCGTCGACCTCGACGACGTGGCCTACCGGGCTCGCGCCGCGGCCGCGGCCTTCGACTGAGGCGGGCAGCCGTATTCCTCCCGCGCGTGCTTGCCGCGCGGTGCGCCTCCAGGGGTTTCGCGGCTGGCGTGCCTAGGGTCGTCGCGTGACTGGCGCAGCAGCCCCCGAGACGAATGCGGTCCCCGCGGGAGCGCCGCGCGTCGCGATCGTGATGGGTTCCGACTCCGACTGGCCCGTCATGTCGGCCGCCGCGGAGGCGCTCACCGAGCTCGGCATCGCCCATCACGTCGAGATCGTGTCGGCGCACCGGACGCCGGACAAGCTCATGGCATTCGGCAAGGGCGCCGCCGATCGCGGCTTCCGCGTCATCGTCGCTGGTGCGGGCGGCGCGGCACACCTCCCCGGCATGCTCGCGAGCGTCACGACCCTCCCGGTCATCGGTGTGCCCGTCCCGCTCAAGACGCTCGACGGCCTCGACTCGCTGCTCTCGATCGTGCAGATGCCCGCGGGTATCCCCGTGGCGACCGTCGCCATCGGCGGTGCGAGGAATGCGGGCCTGCTCGCCGCGAGGATCCTCGCCACGGGTGATCCCGCGTTGACGACGCGACTTGCAGACCAGGCGGCAGCATTGGCCGAGCTCGTCGAGGAGAAGGACCGCGCGCTGCGGGCTCGGATCGCGGCGGGGGCTGCGCGAGCTACGGGGCCCGCGGCGGGCGGGGGCACCGGGCAGGAGCCCGCGTGACTTATCAGCCGCCGCCCCGACGGCCCGGCGGATCCGGGCCGCGCGGCTCGGGTGCGGGGCACGACCGCGGTCCCGCATCGCGCGACCCGCGACCCAACGTCGAATCGCTGACCGCGCAGCCCATTCGTGCACCGGACACCGGCGACACCGCCTCGATGTCCCGCCGCGCCTGGTGGCTCATCATCCTCAACGTCCTCATCCCCGGCTCCGCACAGTCCCTCGCGGGGAACCGCCGGCTGGGACGGTTCGGTCTCGCCGCGACGCTCATCGGCTGGCTGCTCGTCCTCGTCGCCGTGGTCATCGTCGTGGTGAATCGCCCTGGTGCGGTCACGTTCTTCACGAACCCCGTCGTGCTCACCGTCGTGCAGGTGCTTGCGGTCGCGTACCTCGCGCTGTGGATCGTGCTCACGCTCGACACGCTCCGGCTGGCGCGGCTGAGGTGGATCCCGCCGGCGGCGAGGCTCGGGGTGCCGGCGGCCGCGCTCGTCGTGCTCACCGCATTCACCGCGACTGGTGCGTATGCCGTCTCGGCGATCGGGGTGACGCGGGAGACGGTCACCGAGATCTTCGCCGCGTCCGGGCCGGTGGAGCCACCCGTCGATGGCCGCTACAACTTCCTCGTCATCGGCGCTGACGCCGGCGAGGATCGGGACGGCCTGCGCACGGACAGCGTCGCGGTCATCAGCGTCAATGCGACGACGGGCGAGTCGACGATGATCGGCATCCCGCGCAACATGTATGACGCACCGTTCGTGGCGGGCAGCCCGATGCAGGACCTTTACCCCGAGGGGTACGGGGTCGGTGGGTGCCTCGTCGATGTGTGCCAGTTCAACTCGATCTACACCGAGGTCGAGCTCCTGCGCCCCGAGCTCTACCCGGACGCCGCGGCGAAGGGGTCATCGCCCGGCATCGAGGCCGTCACCGACGCGGTCGAGGGGATCACGGGGCTGACCATCCAGCACTACGTGCTGGTGGACATGCACGGCTTCGAGGACATGATCAATGCGCTCGGCGGCGTCACGATCAACGTCGAGCAGGAGGTGCCGATCTTCACCGATGGGACGTTCACCGAGGTGCTCGAGTACATCGGCCCCGGCGTCGTCGAGATGAATGGGTACTACGCGCTCTGGTACGCGCGCTCGCGGCACGCGACGAGTGACTATGACAGGATGGCGCGCCAGCGGCAGCTGCAGGAGGCGCTGCTGCGGCAGTTCACCCCCGAGCGGCTGCTCGGCAGCTTCCAGGAGATCGCCGCGGCCGGGGTGCAGCTCGTGCAGACCGATATCCCGCAGGCGATGCTCGGCACCTTCGTCGAGCTGGCGAACAAGGCGCGCGACCACGAGATCGTCACCGTCAACCTCGTCCCGGACCATGGCGTCGACCCCGAGTACCCGGACTTCGCCTACATTCACCAGCTCGTGGCCTCGATTGCAGGCCCGGTCGTGGCGCCGACGGAGACCCCCGCGCCGTAGCGCGATCAGTCGAAGGCGCCTGACGCGAAGGCCGCGGTGATGGCCGCGGCTCAGGCGCGCAGCGGCGTCAGACCGACCCGGGCCCAGGCATCGTGGCCGAGGACCGAGTAGGCGGGCCGCGGCGCCGGCCGGACGAATGCGGTGGAGTCGGTCGGCCGCACGCGCTCGGGATCCAGGCCCGCGAGTTCGAAGATGCGCCTGGCGAAGCCGTACCAGCTCGTCTCGCCCGCATTCGTCCCGTGGTAGATCCCGGCCGGGGTGCCGGCGTCGATGAGCGCGACGAGCTGCGCGGCGAGGTCGACCGTCCAGGTCGGCTGTCCGAGCTGGTCGGTGACCACGCTGACGGTGTCCCGCTCGGCGGCGAGCGACAGCATCGTCCGGGGGAAGGACGGCCCGTGCTCCCCGTAGAGCCAGGCGGTCCGCACGATGGCGGTCCCGTCGCGGTAGGCGCCGATCGCCCGGTCCTCGCCGGAGGCTTTGGTCATGCCGTAGGCGGTCTTCGGGTTGCGCGGGTGGTCTTCGCGGTAGGGCCGCACCTCGTTGCCGGAGAAGACGTAGTCGGTCGAGATCTGGATGAACCGCGCCCGGTGCGCGCGGGCGGCGAGGGCCAGATGCTCGGCGCCGAGGGCATTGACCTCATGCGCGAGGCTCGCCACCGCCTCGGAGGTCTCGACGTCGTCGACGCTCGTCCAGGCGGCGCAGTTCACGATGACGTCGTAGCCCTCGAGGGTCCAGAGCGCCGCGTCGGCATCGGTCACGTCGAGCTGCGTGCGCGTGATCGGCGTCGCCCGGTCGCCGAGGGCCATGACGAGGTCGGTGCCGAGCATGCCGCCCGCGCCGACGACGGCGACGCTGCCAGCCCCTCGCGCGCTCATTGCCCCTGCGCCCGGTACTTCGCCTCCGTCGCGTCCTTCGTGGGCGCCCACCAGTCCTCGTGCTCGCGGTACCACTGAATCGTCGCCGCGAGTCCCGCCTCGAAGTCGCGGTACCTCGGCTCCCAGCCGAGCTCCTCGCGCAGCTTCGTCCAGTCGATCGCGTAGCGCAGGTCGTGCCCAGGGCGGTCGGTGACGTGATCGTAGGCGTCCCGGGGCTGGCCCATGAGCTCGAGGATGCGCTCGACGACCTGCTGGTTGTCCCGCTCGCCGTCGGCGCCGATGAGGTAGGTCTCGCCGATCCGGCCCCGCTCGAGGATCGCGAGGACGGCGCTCGAGTGGTCGTCGGCGTGGATCCAGTCGCGGACGTTGTGCCCGCTGCCGTACAGCTTCGGTCGCTCGCCGCGCAGCACATTCGTGATCTGCCGGGGGATGAACTTCTCGACGTGCTGGTACGGCCCGTAGTTGTTCGAGCAGTTCGAGATCGTCGCCTCGACGCCGAAGGAGCGCACCCAGGCGCGCACGAGGAGGTCGCTGCCGGCCTTCGTCGAGGAGTATGGCGAGGACGGGTTGTACGGCGTCGTGTCGGTGAAGCGCGCGGGGTCGTCGAGCGCGAGGTCGCCGTAGACCTCGTCGGTGGAGATGTGGTGGAGGCGGGTGCCGTGGCGGCGCGCGGCCTCGAGCAGCGTGTACGTGCCGACGATGTTCGTGTCGAGGAAGGGGCGCGGGTCGTGCAGCGAGTTGTCGTTGTGGCTCTCGGCGGCGTAGTGCACGATGGCGTCGGTCTCGGCGACGAGCCCGTCGACGAGCTCGGCATCGCAGATGTCGCCCTTGACGAATGCGGTGCGCTCGTCTGGCAGCCCGGCGAGCGACGCGAGGTTGCCCGCGTAGGTGAGCTTGTCGAGCACCGTCACGTGGTGGTCGGTCGTCTCGATGAGGTGATGCACGAAGTTCGAGCCGATGAAGCCGGCGCCGCCGGTGACGAGGATCCTCACGAGGCTCGATGGTACCGGCGACGTCTGCCGGATATCGCTGGGATGATGAATGCGTGACCACGTCCGCCACGCCGCCCACCGTGTCCGTGGTGCTGTGCACCCACAATGGCGCCGCATTCATCGGCGAGCAGGTGGCGAGCATCCTCGCGCAGACGCGGCTCCCGGACGAGATCGTGCTCGGCGACGACGCCTCGACGGATGGCACGGTCGAGCTGGTCGAGGCGGCGCTCGCGGACAGCGGCATCCCGCTCGTCGTGCTCCGCAACGATCCGCCGCTGCGGGTGACGAAGAATTTCGAGCGGACCGCGCTCGCGGCCACTGGCGAGCTCCTTGTGTTCAGCGACCAGGACGACGCCTGGCACCCGGAGCGGGTGTCTCGCGCAGTTGACGCGTTTGCCGCAGAGCCGGAGCTGCTCCTCCTGCATTCGGATGCCCGGCTCGTCGATGCCGAGGGGCATCCGCTCGGTCGCACCCTCTTCGAGTCGATGGGCGTCACCCAGTGGGAGCTGGAGCGCATTCGTGCCGGCCGGGGGATCGAGGCGCTTGTGCGTCGCTCGCTCGTGACGGGGGCGACGATGACGGTGCGGCGGGAGCTCGTCGAGCGCGCGGCGCCGTTTCCGTCGAACTGGGTGCACGACGAGTGGCTCGCCGTCATCGCGGGGCTGACCGGCCGCTTCCTCGTGCTCACGGAGCCGCTCATCGACTACCGGCAGCACGGCGGCAACCAGATCGGGGCGTCGCGGCTCACCGCCCGCACCGCCGTCCGCAAGCTGCTCGAGCCGCGCGGCCCCCGGAACGCCCGGCTGCTCGCGAACACCGAGGCGCTCGTCGCCCACCTGGCCGAGCTGCCCGGGGTCGCCCAGGCCGACGCCGAGCTCGTGCGTGGCAAGCTCGCCCACGAGGCGTTTCGCTATGCGCTCCCGGCCGCCCGCCTGCGTCGCATCCGCCCGGTCTGCGCCGCTCGTCGTCGTGGCGACTACGACCGCTTCTCTCAGGGTCGCCGCGACGTCCTCCGCGACCTCGTCCAGCCCGCCTCCTAGACTTGGGCCGTGGAAATCCGGGAGCTCCGCGCCGCGGGCGCATTCGCGGTGACGCCGCGGATCCATCGGGACGAGCGCGGGCACTTCGCCGAGTGGTATCGCTTTGAGCCGCTCGAGCAGCGGGTGGGTCGTCGGCTCGACCTGCGGCAAGCGAACCTTTCGGTGAGCCGCGCCGGCACGGTCCGCGGGATCCACTACGCGGACGTCCCGCCTGGCCAGGCGAAGTACGTGACCTGTGTGCGTGGCGCGATCATCGACTACGTCGTCGACCTCCGTGTCGGCTCGCCGAGCTTCGGCGCTTGGGACTCGGTCCGGCTCGATGACGTCGACCACGGCGCGGTGTACCTCTCGGAGGGCCTCGGGCACTGCTTCGTCGCCCTCGAGGACGACACGACCGTCACCTACCTCGTCTCCGAGGTGTACAACCCCCTGGCGGAGCACGGCATCGACCCGCTCGATCCCGAGATCGGGCTCGACTTCCCGGAGGGTCTCGAGCTGCTCCTCAGCCCGAAGGACACGGCGGCGCCGGGCCTCGCCGAGGCGCTCGCCGCTGGTGCGCTGCCGCAGTCTGCCGAGGTCGAGGCGTTCCTCGCGAGCCGAGCCGCGCATGCATCCGGATCGACGGCGGCAGCCTCAGCAGCGAGCACGAATGCGGAGGGTCGCGACCGATGAAGGGCATCATCCTCGCGGGCGGCTCCGGCACCCGCCTCTGGCCGATCACGAAGGGCATCAGCAAGCAGCTGATGCCCATCTACGACAAGCCGATGATCTACTACCCCCTCTCGACGCTCATGAGCGCGGGCATCCAGGAGGTGCTCGTCATCACGACGCCGGAGGACCGTGCGAGCTTCGAGCGACTGCTCGGGGACGGCGCGGAGCTCGGCATCTCGATCTCCTACGCCGTCCAGCCGTCACCCGACGGGCTCGCGCAGGCCTTCCTCATCGGCGAGGACTTCATCGGCGGCGACCGGGTCGCCCTCGTCCTTGGGGACAACATCTTCCACGGCGCCGCGCTCGACGCCTCGCTCCGGGCGCACACTGAGGTCGACGGCGGCCTCGTCTTCGCCTACCAGGTGCGCGATCCCCGGGCGTACGGCGTCGTCGAATTCGACACCGACGGTCGGGCGATCTCGATCGAGGAGAAGCCCGCGCAGCCGAAGTCGAGTTTCGCGATCCCGGGCCTCTACTTCTATGACAACGGCGTCGTCGACATCGCGAAGTCGATCACCCCGAGCGCCCGCGGCGAGCTCGAGATCACGAGCGTCAACGAGCGCTACCTGCGCGAGGGCCGACTCCACGTCCAGGTGCTCGACCGGGGCACCGCGTGGCTCGACACCGGCACCTTCGAGTCGATGGTGCAGGCGAGCGAGTACGTCCGGGTCATCGAAGACCGACAGGGGGCGAAGATCGGCTGCATCGAGGAGGTCGCTTGGCGCAGCGGCTGGATCGACGACGCGCAGCTGTCCGCGCTCGCGGCGCCGCTTGTGAAATCCGGGTACGGCCGCTACCTGCAGGGCCTGCTGGCGTGACCCGCGTCCTGATCGTCACCGGCGGGCCGATCGGGGATCGGATGGCCGGGCCGTCGATCCGGTCGTGGCACCAGGCGCGCGTCCTCGCGGCGGACGGGCATGAGGTCCGACTCGTGACGACCGCGACGCTCGATCCGGAGTCGTCCGCTGCAAACCAGGAATGGGCGAGTCTCGCGATCGCGCCGGGCGACGTGCGGGCGTTCGCCGAGCACGAGCGCTGGGCTGAGGTCGTCGTCGTGCAGGGGCATGGGATGGAGCACTTCCCCGTGCTCGCGTCGACGGACCGCGCGCTCGTCGCCGACTGCTATGACCCCATGCACCTCGAGATGCTCGAGCAGGGTCGCGAGCAGCCACGCGGCACGTGGGACCTCCTCGTGTCGAGCCGCACCGAGCTCCTCAACCAGCAGCTCGCCATCGCCGACCTCGTGCTCTGCGCCTCGCCGCGGCAGCGGCAGTTCTATCTCGGCCAGCTCGCCGCGCTCGGGCGCATCACCCCCGAGGCCTACGAGGACGACCCGCACCTCGAGCGGCTCCTCGCCGTCGCACCGTACGGGCTCGAGGCGACGCCGCCGGTGCGCGCCGCCGAGCCCGTCCTCCGCGGGGTCGTGCCCGGTATCGGCCCGGACGACCGCGTGCTTGTCTGGGGCGGCGGGCTGTACTCGTGGTTCGATCCGGCGACGCTCATCCGTGCGACGGCGGCCCTCGCGGCGCGACGGCCCGAGACGAAGCTGCTCTTCCTCGGCACCCGCACCCCGGGCATTCCTCCTATGGGCGTCGTCGCCGAGTCGATCGAGCTCGCCCGCGAGCTCGGTGCGCTCGACCGCTCGGTGCACTTCGGCGAGGACTGGGTGCCGTACGCCGAGCGCGGGGCGTGGCTCGCGGAGGCCGACGCGGGGGTGTCGACGCATCACGTCCACCTCGAGACCGAGTTTTCCTTCCGCACCCGGATCCTCGACTACCTGTGGGCGGGCCTGCCGATGGTCGTCACCGAGGGGGACTTCTTTGCGGAGCTCGTGGCGCGGGAGGGGCTCGGGCTCGTCGTGCCCGCCGAGGACGCCGCGGCGCTCGAGGCCGCGCTCGAGCGGATCCTCTACGACGACGCACTCCGCACGTCGGCGGCCGCGGCGATCGAGCGGGTGCGTGGGGAGTGCACCTGGGAGGTGACGATGCGGGCGCTGCGGGAGTTTGTCGCCGCGCCGCGCATCGCATCGGCGTTCGTGGGCGGGCGTCGGCCGCCGCGGCTCGCCGGCGCGGGTGCTCGACCCGCGACTGGGTTCCGTCGCGACGTCCGGCTCGCCTGGCACTACTTGCGCCACGGCGGCGTCGGCGAGGTGCTGCGCCGCGTCCGGGCTCGCCGGGAGCGCGGATGAGGCTCGCGCGGCGGATCCTCGCCTTCGCGGGCGTGCCGTTTATCTCGCTCATCGCGCCGTTCCTCTTCCTCCCGGTCCTCGCGCGCATCGCGGGCGAGGACGCCTGGGTCGCGATCGCGGTCGGCACCTCGGTCGGGGCCTTCGCGGCGCTCGTCGCGGGCCTCGGCTACCCGACGCTCGCGCCGCCCGAGGTCGCGGTCCGCGATGCGCAGGGTCGCCGCCGTTACCTCGCGACGAGTCTCCACGCGCGGCTGCCGCTGTGGTGCGCCGCCGCGGCCGTCGCGCTGCTCGTCGCGGTCCTGCTCGCGCCGCCGAGCCACGGCGCCGAGGCGGGGCTCATGGCACTCGCCTCGAGCCTCGCGGGGCTCGCACCGACGTGGCACTGGATCGGCGTCGGACGCGTCGCGCCGATGCTGTGGTCGGAGGTCCTGCCGCGGCTGGTGGCGACGATCATGGCGGCAGGGATCTTGCTGCTCGGGGGGAGTGTCATCTGGTACCCCGCGCTGCTCCTCGTCGTCGGGCTCGTCGGGCCCGGCGTCATCTACTGGGTGGTCGCCGGGCGCGAGCTGTTCGCCGTCGACCCGAGGGCGGTCCGGCGGGTCTACCGCGAGCACCCGCCCGCGGTCATCGCCGAGAGCGCCGCGGGTGCTTATAACTCGCTCGCCGTCACCCTCGTGGCGGCCTTCGCGCCGGTCGCCGCGGCCGCGCAGTACGTCTCGGGCGATCGCGCCTACCGCGTCGGCCAGTACGCGGTCTCCGCGCTCGGCAACGCTCTGCAGGGGTGGACCGTCGAGTCCGGTCGCGAGCGCGTCGCCGAGCGGTTGCGGGTCGTCGCCGCCCTCCATGCCGGACTTGGCATCCTCGGGCTGCTCGCCTTCGGGCTCCTCGGCCCGTGGCTCACGGCGCTGCTCTTCGGCGAAGCGGTCGCGATCGACGGGCTCACGGCGTGGGGCTTCGGCGTCGCGACGCTCGGCGTCTCGCTCGGCACCGCCTTCGGGCGGATCGGGCTCATCGTCCACAACGCGCGCCGCGCATTCATGACGTGTGTCCTCATCGCGGCCGGCATCGGGGTGACGGGGCTCATCGTCGGTGCGGTGCTCTTCGGCGCCGCGGGGGCGGCGTGGGGGCTTGGGATTGCGGAGGCGTGCTCGGCGGTGCTGCAGGGGGGTGTGCTACTCGCCGTCATGCGGTGGCGACGTGCCGCCACGTGACTAGCGCGCCTCGCATTCCCGCGGGACTACATGGTCGATCTCGAGGCGGCAAAACCGACGGTCGCCACGACACGGCTCTTCCGCGTCCTACACGAGCTGGGGATCACGCTCACCCTCGAGTGCGGGGACGACCGTGCGGGAGCTTGACCTCTATCTGCATGATCCACGGGTCGGCACGGTCACGCCGGACCGACAGCATCGTGCCGATGCGCTAAATCACTACTCAGTAGTGCGTTAGCGCGGTAGTCGATAGTGAATTAGCGCAGAATGCGGGGGTCGTCTGCTCCGCGTGCCGCAGCGCCGCCCGCGCGGACCGCCACGGACATCGTCGCGGCCGATCATGTAGATAAATTCGTCTACAGGAACTACCGTGATGTGCATGAGCGAGACGACGACGATTCGAGTCAGTCGCACCACGCGCGATGTGCTGAACGATTTGGCAGTGCGACGTGGCGAGACGCTGACGGACACCGTGGCTCGGGCGG
>Ga0182742_1002116_pt1 | contig 22866 bp, 19 predicted proteins | sample eDN5th37CBELigMG_FD_128880 | JGI IMG/M metagenome (GOLD analysis project Ga0182742, IMG submission 128880) | Enriched Miracle-Growth compost microbial communities from Emeryville, California, USA - eDNA 5th pass 37_C BE-Lig MG (version 2)... ... | reverse complement strand
CCTTGGTGAACTGATGCTGGCGGATCATGCCGCGGGTGTCGCGGCCCGCGGCGCCCGCTTCGGCGCGGAAGCATGGCGTGCAGGCGGTGAGCCGCAGCGGCAGACGCGCTTCGTCGGTGATGTCTTCGCGGACGAGATTGGTCAGCGGGACTTCGGCGGTGGGAATGAGCCAGAAATCATCGCCCGCGCGAAACTGATCCTCCCGAAACTTCGGCAATTGCGCCGTGCCGAACATCGCGTCATCGCGCACCAGCACGGGCGGATTGACCTCGGTGTAACCGTGCTCTTGCGTATGCAGGTCGAGCATGAATTGCGAAAGCGCGCGTTCCAGCCGCGCGAGGCCGCCGGTCAGCACGACAAACCGGGCACCGGAAAGTTTCGCCGCCAGCTCGAAATCCATCATGCCGAGCGCTTCGCCGAGCTCGAAATGCTGCTTCGGCGTAAAATCGTAATCGCGCTTCGCGCCATAGCGGTGATGCTCGACATTGCCGTACTCGTCCTCACCGTCCGGCACTTCGTCGAGCGGCAGGTTCGGCAGTTCCGCGAGCGCTTTCTGAAGCGCTTCGTCGGCGGCCTTCGCATCGGCATCGAGCTGCGGCAGCGTGTCCTTGAGCGCGGCCACTTCCGCCATCAGCGCGGACGCCCGCGCCTCGTCTTTCGCCTTCTTGGCCTCGCCGATTTCCCTGGAGGCGGCGTTGCGCCGCGCCTGCGCCGTTTCGGCGGCGGTGATGGTTTTGCGCCGCGTCTCGTCAAGGTCGATCAGCCGTTGCGCAGTGCCTTCGAAATCGGGGCTGCGGCGCATCAGACGCCGGTCGAATTCGGCCGGGTTGTCGCGGATCCATCGGATGTCGTGCATGGCGGTTTCGTACCTGATTCTCGTTCGGCCAGCCTCGGGGCGCAGGCCATCGGCCCTGTTCTTCAAGACGCGGGCGCGTCTGTGTCCCGTTTTCCGTCCCCGCACAAGGCGGGGGATGGAGCGCCGGGAGGCGCCAGGGTGCCGGCGCAGCACCCTTTGGCGGCCGTTGGCGCACGGCCGCCGCGCACTCACGGCCCGTTCCGGTTACCCGGAGGGACCGCTTTCGGAGTGCGCGAGCCCAATGACGCTGGGCCCTGCGCCTCCCGGCGCTCCACCGGCCCGCTGCCGCTTCATGACGCGGCGGCGGGCTTGGGTGGAGGAAGATAAGGCTCGTTTCGCCAAGGGGGATAAGTTTTGCGCTTTCTTGCCTCTCCCCGCGGCGCGGGGAGACGTCGACCGACGCAGACACGTTTACGCAGTCTGCGCAAGCTTGACTGCGTGCGAAGCGAGAATATCGGGTGAGGAGCCGGCTCCGAAAGCGACGTGGCGCCCCCCTCCCCCGGCTCGCATCTCACGATGCTCGCCACCCTCTCACCCGTAAACGGGGAGAGGGAAAGACAAAGCCCGCGCTTTCGGAGAACCCTGCCCGCCGGCGCCTTACGCGGGCGTCGCTTCATCCGCCGCAGGCTGCGGCTGCGCCTTCTTCTCGACAAGGCGCGCCGACCAGATCGCGCCCTCGTAGAGGGCCAACAGCGGGATCGCGAGCGAAAGCTGGCTGATCACGTCGGGCGGCGTCAGCACCGCCGCCAGCACGAAGGCGCCGACGATGAAATAGCGCCGCTTGGTGCGCAACTGCTCGGACGTGACGATCCCGACGCGCGCGAGCAGCGTCAGAATCACCGGGAGCTGGAACGCGGCGCCGAAGGCGAAGACCAACGTCATCATCAGCGAGAGATATTCGCCGACCTTCGGCAGTAGCGCGATCTCCGCCTGCCCTTCGCCGACCTGCTGCATGCCGAGCGAGAAGCGCACCAAAAGCGGCATCACCACGAAATAGACGACCAGCGAGCCCAGCACGAAGAAGATCGGGGTGGCGATCAGATACGGCACGAAGGCGCGGCGCTCGTTGCGGTAGAGCCCCGGCGCGACGAACATGTAAATTTGCGCGGCGATCACCGGAAAGGCGAGGAAGGCAGCGCCGAACATCGCGAGCTTGAGCTGGGTCAGGAAATATTCCAGCAGCGCGGTGTAGATGAATTTCGAATTTTCGATGCCGGCCACCCAGACGAACGGCCAGACCAGGATGTTGTAGATCTGCTTGGCGAACGCGAAGCACAGGATGAAGGCGAGGCCGAAGGCGATCAGCGCCTTGATGAGGCGCGAGCGAAGTTCGATCAGGTGATCCAGCAAAGGCGCCTTGCTGGCCTCGATCTCGTCCTCTTCCTCGGGCCTGCGGTTGCTCATGCCGCACCGCCCCCACTCTGCTTGACGGGGTCGGGAAGGACATCGGCCGGCGCATCGGCGCCGGCGGGCTCGGGCACCGCCGGCTCGGAGCTCGCCGCGGGTGATGCTTCGAGAGCCGGAGCAGCGGGCTCAGTCGCGGCGGACTGCGCTGTCGTGAGACTATCAGCCGGCTTGTCCGAGGCTGTGGGTTCGCTTCCGAACGCCGCCTCGACCTCTTTCTGAGCCGTCTCGAGCGGATTGTTGAAGGCGGAGGTCGCCTGGGCGCTGGCTTCCTCGAATTGCTTTTTCAGGTCGGCGACCTCGGCCTCGCGCATCGCCTCGCGGAACTGGTCCTGGAATTCGGCCGCCATGCGGCGGACCTTGCCCATCCAGTGCCCAACCGAGCGCAGCACGCCGGGAAGCTCCTTCGGCCCAATGGCGATCAGGGCAACCACGCCGATGACGAGAAGCTCGCTCCAGCCGATGTCGAACATGGACCTATTGACTCCAAGGGGCGCCCAGCCTCCCGGATGGCGCCCCTCTCACCGCGCGTCCGCGGCGCAGCCTGTTCAGGCAGTGCCCTCGAACTTCTTGTTGGTCTCGGCCTGCTGTTTCAGGTCGGTGCCGGCATTGATGGTCTTCATCGGCTCGCCGGGCTTGCTCTCGGTCTTCGCGGTGTCGTCTTCCGACATGCCCTTCTTGAACGCCTTGATGCCCTGCGCCATGTCGCCCATCAGTTCGGAAATCTTGCCGCGCCCGAACAGGAGCAGCACCACGACAACGACGACGATCCAGTGCCAGATACTCAATGAACCCATAGCGCGAAACCTCCGCATCCTCCGGAAAGCGCGTTTCCCTCACGAGGTCGGGCGCGCCGGGATATATTTGACCGGAAACTAGGCTTCGGGCGCGGCAAAAACAAGGACTTCGGCCGGATCGCATTCGAGCCGCAGGCTGTCGTTAATCTGCGGGATGGCGTCGCGCAGCAGCCGGCCCCTCAGCGGGGCATCAAGCCCTTCAACCGCCACTTCAACCAGATCAACATGCCCGAGGAATTGCCGGTGCAGAATGCGCGCCTGGGCGCCGTGGTGCGTGCCCGGTCCGGCGCGCAGCCGCAGCGCCTGCGGGCGGATCGCGACAATGGCGGCGGAACCTTCGGCAAGTCCGGGAGCGGCGAAGCGCCCGACCGCGGTTTCGGCAAATCCGCCGCGAACGATACCGGCCACCTCATTCAACTCGCAGAAGAAACGCGCGACGAACAGGCTTTGCGGCCGCGTATAGACTTCCGCGGGCGTTCCGGTCTGGACCAGCGACCCCTTGTGCATCAGGGCGACGCGGTCGCCCATCCGCAACGCTTCTTCCGGATCGTGGGTGACGACGATGCAGGTGACGCGCGCTTCGCGCAGCACGTTCAACGTCTCCTCGCGCACTTCCTCGCGCAGGCGCCGGTCGAGGCCGGAAAACGGCTCGTCCATCAGAAGCACGCTCGGACGCGGCGCCACCGCGCGCGCCAGCGCGACACGCTGCTGCTCGCCGCCCGACAGCATGTGCGGATAGGCCTGCGCATAGGCGGTCAGCCCGACCCGGTCGAGCGCACGCATCGCCTCGCGCTCGGCCTCGGCCCTGGGCAGGGATTTCAGCCCGAACATGACGTTGGCGAGGTTGGTCAGATGGGGGAACAGGGCGAAATCCTGGAACATCAGGCCGACGCCGCGCCGTTCCGGCGGCAGAAAGGCCGCTCCTTCCGACACCGCCCGATCGTTGATCAGGATGCGTCCCTGCGCCGGCGCCTCGACGCCGGCTGCAAGCCGCAGCAGCGTGGTCTTGCCGCAGCCGGAGCGTCCGAGCAGGCACAGCGTCTCACCCGGTTCGACGGCGAGCGAGACATCGCTGACGGCCGTGACATCGCCATAGCGATGCGTCACGCGGTCGAATGACAGTTTCGCCGCAATCGAGGCGGGTGTGCGGCCCGCTTCGACGCGAGCCAGTCCGGCGCCGGTACGCAGGGCCATCTCAATCACCAACTGCCCCGATTGTATAATCGGGCCCGTTCGTCCGGGAAAAGCAGTGACTCAGCGTCAGCCGCTGCGAATTCCCGGCTTCGCGGGAATGAACGGGCAAAGAATACGCCTCGGAATACGCCTCGATCCGGACGAACAAATCTACTCCTCGGGCCGGTCTCCGGAGTGTTCCGCGGCGAACTCCGCCTGCGGCTCGGCCGGCTGCTCCTGTGTCTCCTCGTGTGTCTCCTCGGATTCAGCGCGCGGCGCAAGACCGAGATCGAGATCGCCCGGCTCCAGCGGATCCTCATCCTCGCGCAGCGCCGGATCGTCATTGGGCACCGGCACCGAGAAGTTCGGCGGCAATTGGCCGTCCAGCATGCCCGACCCCTTCAACTCGTCGAGGCCCGGCAGGTCACTCAACTGCTCGAGGCCGAAATGCGAGATGAAGGCCTCCGTCGTGCCATAGGTGATCGGCCGGCCCGGCACCTTGCGGCGGCCGCGCGGCCGGATCCATCCGGTCTCGAGCAGCACGTCGATCGTGCCCTTGGACATGGTGACGCCGCGGATGTCCTCCACCTCGGCTCGCGTGACCGGCTGGTGATAGGCGATGACCGCGAGCGTCTCGATCGCCGCCCGCGACAGCTTGCGCGGCTGGATCGCTTCGCGGGTGAGCAGCCAGGCCAGATCGTTCGCCGTCCGGAACGTCCACTTGCCGCTGACCTTGACGAGATTGACCCCGCGCGGCGCGTATTCGTCCCGCAGCATCGCCAGCGTCGGCGCAAGCTCAACGCCCTCCGGCAGCCGCTGCGCCAGAGTCTTTTCGTCGAGCGGCTCCTTGGAGGCGAACAGCAGTGCTTCCAGAATCCGCAACTCCTCCGGCCGTGCCTGCGGCGTGCGGATCGCGTCCGGAGCCTCGTCCTCGTCCATCAGTTTGCGGGCCAAGCCTTGCATCCTTCTGTCACTCCCCTCTCCGACCGGCGAAAGCGCCGGTCGAACAGCCTCGCCAATCGGTTCAAGCGCGCGTCTTAATGCGCCGTATGCGCCGTCGCACTCGATTTATCGGGGCCCTTGCCTTTGCTCTTGCGGATGTAGAGCGGGGCGAAGGCCGCGTGCTGCTGCAGCTCGATCACGCCTTCACGCACAAGTTCCAGCGTCGAGGCGAAGCTCGATGCGGTCACGGTCGCAACCATCGAGGGCTCCACCAGATAGGCGATCAGGAACTGGTCGAGCCGGCTCCAGTCGTCTGTCGCGCCGATCAGGCGTTCGATTTCCTGGCGTGCCTCGGCCAGCGTCCAGACCTTCCGCTTCTTGAAGCGGACCTGGCTCAGCGCGCGCTTCTGGCGCTGCACCGAATAGGCCGAGAGCAGATCATAGAGGCTCGCGGTCCATTGCGGATGCTTGATGTTCTTGATCGGCTCGGGAGCGCCGCGACTGAAGGTGTCGCGATCGAGCTGTGGCAATTCCATCAGCTTCTGCGCCACCGCACGGAACGCCTCAAGCCGCTTCAGGCGGAAGGCAAGCGCGGTCGCCATGTCCTCGGCGCTTTGCCCTTCTTCCTGCTTCTCGTCCGGCAGCAGCAGGCGCGATTTGAGATAGGCAAGCCATGCCGCCATCACCAGATAGTCGGCGGCGAGTTCGAGCCGCAACTGGCGCGCCTGCTCGATGAAGGTGAGATACTGGTCGGCCAGCGCGAGGATGGAAATCTTCGACAGGTCGACCTTCTGCTGGCGCGACAGCGTGAGCAGCAGATCGAGCGGCCCTTCGAATCCCTCGACATCGACCACCAGCGCCGGCTCGTCGGCCGCGCGCTCGGCAAGTTCGGAATTGAACGGAATGATCTCGGCGGTCATCAGACGGTCGCTCCCGCCGCGGGCTGCTTGATGAGGTCTGCAAAATGCGCGCGCGCCGCAGCGAGATCGATATCGTTCCGCCTCTGCCGCAGCGCAAGCGCGCGATCGGCCCGTGCAGCGGACGCACCGGCAAGCAAGGGCGCGGCCGCCGCAACCTCTCGCATTTCGTCGAGCTTGCCGTTGCAGTGGAGCACGAGGTCGCAACCGGCCGCGAGCGCAGCGCTGCAGCGCTCGGCCAATGCGCCCGACAGGGCTCCCATCGAAATATCGTCGCTCATCAGCAGCCCTTCGAAACCGATCGATCCGCGAATCACGTCGCGGATCATTATCGCCGATGTGGTCGCCGGTTGGACGGCGTCGACGGCGCTGAACACAACATGTGCGGTCATGCCGAGCGGAAGTCTTGACAGCGGCCGGAAGGCCGCAAAGTCGGTCGCCTCAAGGGTCGCCCGGTCGGTTTCCACCACCGGCAGCTTCAGATGGCTGTCGGCGGTGGCGCGCCCGTGACCCGGCAGGTGCTTGACGACCGGCAGAACGCCGGCGGCCATTATGCCCTCGGCCTGGGCCCCTGCGAGCGCGGCGACCTGGTCCGGAGTGTCGCCGAAGGCCCGATCGCCGATCACCCGGTCGGAACCGGCGACCGGCACGTCGGCAACCGGCACGCAATCGACGTCGATTCCGACTGCAACAAGGTCCTCGGCCATCAGCCGCCCGCCAAGTCGCGCCGCCTCGAGGCCGCGCGCCGGATCGGCCACGTAAAGCGCGGCAAAGGCGGCGCCAGCCGGATAGGCCGACCAATGCGGCGGACCGAGCCGCTGTACCCGGCCGCCTTCCTGATCCACGAGGACCGGTGCATTCCAGCCGAGGATCTCACGGAACTGCGCGGTCATGGCCGCGACTTGCGTGGGGCTCTCGATATTGCGCTTGAACAGGATCAGTCCCCAGGGCCGCGCCTCCCGCAAGAAGCTCGCCTCGTCGGAGCCGATCGCTGTGCCGGACATGCCGGTAATGAATGCGCGCACCCCCATCGGCGCGGCTTAGCCCTTGCGGAAGTCGGGGGTCAAGCGACCGTGGCTCAGTTCCTCTGGACGACGCACTGTCCGCCGGCCGATTTCAGGCTTGAGCAGAACTCGTTCGCCTCGCTCTGGCTGGAGAACGGAACCTGGGCCCGGTAATAGGTGCCGCGCGGGCCAAGATCCGCCCGCCGGATCACCGGTTGGCGGTTGCCCAGAACCGATGGGAATTGCTGCTGTAGCGACCGGAACGAAGCCTGGGCATCCGCCTCGCTGCGCTGGGACGTCACCTGGACCCCATAAGGCCCCGGCACCGCGCGAGACGCGCCCGAATTCGGCGGGAGCGGCGTTGGGAACGGCGACCCCGAGGGGACGGAATCGTTCGGCGTGACGGCGGCATGCGCCTGGCGGCCATTTTGACGCTGCGAGGGAGGGACCGAGCCGGTCGGTGCCAATGATAGCGAAGCATGGCGATCCACAGCGGCGGTGTCGTCGGATTGCGCAGCGGGCGCAGCGCTGCGGCTGCTGCGTGGCGCCGGCGCCATTTCGCTACCCTGTTGCGGCCTGATCGGAACGGTGCGCACCCGCTTGGGCTCGGATGCGGCCGGCGCAACATTCGCGCTCGCCGGCGGGAAAGCCTGCGGATTGGGGCCGGCCAGAAACGGCGCGATGACCCGAGGCTGGCCGGGCGCGGCCTGCTGCACCGGCTCTTCCTGCCGCGGCACGATCTTTTCGGTCTTGATACCGATCCGGTCCTGAATGGGTTTGCTGTTCGGATCGGTCGCGGGGACGATCTTGGTCGGCTGCGTATCGGCCTTGATCACGGGCGGAGGAACAGTGGTCCCCGATCCGACGAAGATCGCGCGATAACCAAACGCCCCGGCGGTTCCAACCACCGCCAGTGCGAGCACCGCTAGCACGGTGACGATGTTGCTCCGGCGCATGGCCGGAAACTGCCGGCCGCCATGCGGCGCCGCTATGTGTGGTGGCGGGGCGCCGAAATAGGGGTCTGCATGAGCCTGCCCGCCGCTCGGATGATTGTAGGGCGGATGGCCATGGCCTGCCGCGAATTGCGGATAGCGGTCGCGGGCGGGCGCATAAGACGACCCGTCATAGTGCGGCGTTGCAAAATGCGGTTCGGGGGCGTGCGTATCGCTATAGCCGCCCGGTGCGGTCTCGTCGTAGCGGTGGCCCGCGTAGCGCGGGTCGGCATAGCCGGCGTCCTGATAGCGCGGATCATCGCGCAGTTCGCCAAAATGCGACGCGGCATATTGCTGGTCCGGATAGCGCGGGTCCTGCTGCTCAGGATAGTGCAGGTCCGGATAGTGCCCGTCCGCATACTGGCCATCGGCATATTGGCCGTCAGCATACTGGCCATCGGGGTATTGCGCCTCGGTATGATGCGGATCGCCGTATGACGACGAAGAGGACGATGCCCCGTGATCGCGCTCGCGCGGAACCGCACCGACGCGGAATGGATCATAGCGGCTGTCGCCATAGGTGACCGATGCGTCCGGCGCCTCGGTACGCCAGCGCGGGACGCCGGCATCGCGGCGCGGCCGATCCTGCGGCGCGAACGGTTCGGGCGCGGCCCAGCCATGGTCGGCAGGTTCCCCGCCGCGAGCGGCGGTCGCGGGCTGCTCGTACGATCCGGCGCCCTCATTCTGCTGACCGATCAGACGCGCCAGCTCGGCAAGCGGATCGCCGGAAGCCGCCGCTGGCTTCATCGGCCGATAGGTTCCCTTATCGCGGTGTCCCCGCGTGCGATCGTTATCCGCCATCCTGCGACCTTCTTCGACCGGGCCGTACGACAGGATCATCCCCCCGGTCGCATCGGCGTCGACTGTTACAGAGCGGCATGCCGAGAGGCAGTCATCCCCAAGCGACGCGGCCGCCTTGAGCGACTCACCGCATTTCCTCCGGCGCCCCCACGCCAAGCAGTCCGAGACCCGAGGCAAATACGGTGACAACGGCCTGGACAAGCGCCAGACGCGCCACGGTTAACTGTTCATCATCTTGTCTAATGAAGCGTAAATGAGGCAAGCCCTTTCCATGGGTAAAATGGGCATGAAAATCGCTGGCCAGGTCGTACAGGTAAAAGGCGATTCGGTGTGGTTCGTGCGCCTGGGCGGCGGTTTCGATCAGCCGCGGATAGAGCGCGATCTTGCGGATGATCGCCAGTTCGCCGTCCTCGGTCAGCCGCTCGACCGGAGCACCTGACAGGAGCGCGATCCGGCCGGCTTCGGTATCCGGCAGATTGGGGAACACCTCCCGCGCCTGGCGGAAGATCGAATGCCCTCGCGCATGGCCGTACTGCACGTAGAAGACCGGATTGTCGCGCGACTGTTCAATCACCTTGGCGAGGTCGAAATCGAGCGGCGCGTCGTTCTTGCGATAGAGCATCATGAAGCGGACGGCGTCCGGGCCGACCTCATCCACCACTTCGCGCAACGTCACGAACTCGCCCGCACGCTTGGACATTTTCACTGGTTCGCCGGCGCGAAGCAGCTTCACAAGCTGCACGATCTTCACGTCGAGGCTCGCCTGTCCCTTGCTGATCGCCTTCACCGCCGCCTGCATGCGCTTGATATAGCCGCCATGATCGGCGCCCCAGACGTCGATCATGTCGCGGAAGCCGCGGTCGAACTTTGATTTGTGATAGGCGATGTCGGAGGCGAAATAGGTATAGCTGCCGTCCGACTTCTTCAGCGGACGGTCAACGTCGTCGCCGAAGGCGGTGGAGCGGAACAGCGTCTGCTCGCGGTCTTCGTAATCGTCGACCGGAGCACCCTTCGGCGGCGGCAGCCGGCCTTGATAGACCTCGCCCTCGCGCGCGAGCTGCGCGATCACCGCGCCAACCTGGTCGGTGCCCTCGATCAGCGAACGCTCGGAAAAGAAGACATCGTGCCGGACATTGAGCGCGGCGAGATCCTGACGGATCATGGCCATCATCATGTCGATCGCGATTTCGCGCACCAGTGGCAGCCACTCGCTTTCCGGCTTCTGCGTGAGATCGCGGCCGTATCGTTCGGCGAGCGCTTGTCCGACGGGCTTGAGATAATCGCCCGGATAAAGCCCCTCCGGAATAGCGCCAATGTCTTCGCGAAGCGCCTCGCGGTAGCGCAGATAGGCCGAGCGCGCGAGCACATCGACCTGCGCGCCGGCGTCGTTGATGTAGAATTCGCGCGTCACGTTATAGTCCGCGAAGGCGAGCAGGCTCGCCAGCGCATCGCCGAACACCGCGCCGCGGCAATGGCCGACATGCATCGGGCCGGTCGGGTTGGCCGAGACATATTCGACATTGACCTTGCCGCCCTGCCCGACCGCGCTGCGGCCGTAGTCGCTGCCGGCGCGAATTGCCGCGCGCAGCGCGCCGAGCCACGCGGCCGGCGTTAGCGTCATGTTGATGAAGCCCGGCCCCGCCACATCGACCCTGGCGATCATGGGATCGGCGCGCAGCGCCTTCGCCATCTCCTCGGCAAGCTCTCGCGGCTTCCTGCCGGCGTCCTTGGCGAGCACCATCGCGGCATTGGTCGCCATGTCGCCGTGGCTCGGATCGCGCGGCGGCTCGACCGCAATGCGGCGCAGGTCGATGCCCTGCGGCAGGCTTCCGGATGCAATCAACGCCTCATTCGCCGCGAGCACACGGCGAAGCATGGTGGCGAAGAGGTTATCGTATCGGTTGTCGTCTTCGGTATGGTGCGCCATCGGCATGTCGGCGGTCGGATGGGCGGGGCGGGCCGCGCCCTAACGCAGTTCCGGGGTCGAGTCAAAGAAGCGCCGATGTTCTTCGAGCGCGAAGCGGTCGGTCATCCCGGCGATGAAGTCGCCGGCGCGGCGAGCCCGGACAGCCATCTCCGCACCGGCAAGCCCGGTCTGCCATTCCGCCGGCATGTCTGCGGGCGATTGCAGGAAATGGCGGAACAGGTCGCGCAGCACATCCTCGGCCTGCCGCATCACCTCCACCACGCGTCGATGGCGGTACATGCGCGGGAACAGGAAATCCTTGATGCCGCGCTCGGCCTCCGCCATCGGCCCGGAAAAGCCGATGACCGGGCCGGCGGCGTTGCGGATATCGTCGACCGAGGCAGGCGCGAGCGCGTTCAGCCGGCGCGCGGATTCTGCCGCCACGTCTTCGATCATCCCGGTGATCAGCCGCCGGATCAGTTCGTGCGCGAAGCGGGCGGGATCGAGCGCGGTATAACGCCGCCGGATGTCGCGTACGATGCCGCCGGCAAACGGCACCCGATCGAGGTCGTCGATCGTGAACAGGCCGGCGCGCAGACCATCGTCGATGTCGTGGGCGTCATAGGCGATGTCATCGGAGATCGCGGCAACCTGCGCTTCGGCGCTGGCATAGCTCCAGAGCTGCAGATCATAGGTCAGCGCAAAGTCGCGGATCGCGCGCGGCACGCCGCGATCCCGGTAGCGGCCGACCGCACTGCCGTCGCGGTCGGTGAGCGGCCCGTTATGCTTGACCAGGCCTTCCAGGGTCTCCCAGGTGAGATTGAGACCGTCGAAATCGGCGTAGCGGCGCTCGAGCGCGGTCACGATCCGCAAGGCCTGCGCATTGTGGTCAAAGCCGCCCTGCCCCCTCAATTCGTCGTCAAGCGCGCGCTCACCGGCATGGCCGAATGGCGGATGGCCGAGGTCATGCGCAAGCGACAGCGCCTCCGCGAGGTCCTCGTCGAGGCCGAGCACCCGCGCGAGCGAACGCGCGATCTGCTGCACCTCGAGGCTATGGCTCAGCCGCGTGCGATAATGGTCGCCCTCGTGGAAGACGAAGACCTGGGTCTTGTATTTCAGGCGGCGGAAGGCGGCGGAATGGATGATCCGGTCGCAGTCCCGCCGGAAATCGTTGCGGCTCGGGCTCGGCGGCTCGGCAACGAGCCGGCCCCGGCTCCGGGCCGGATCGGAAGCATAGGGGGCGCGCGGAGCGGACTGGATCGCCATGGCGGGGTGTTTACGTGCGCGGGCGCCGGACGGAAAGGGCGCGAATTGACGGAACCGGATGGCGCACCTAACTATTGGCTATGACCCTCGATACCATGAGTCTTGGCAACGTCTCCGTCACCGAGCGCGCGGTCTCGAAGATCGCCGCGATCCTGTCGAAAGAGCCGCCGGGAGCCATGCTGCGCGTCAGCGTCGAGGGCGGCGGCTGTTCTGGCTTCCAGTACCGGTTCGATGTGGAACGCGAACGCGCCGAGGACGATCTGGTGCTCGGGCGCGAAGGCGCCACGATCCTGATCGATCCGGTCTCGGTGGACCTTTTGTCCGGCTCGGAGATCGATTTCGTCGATGACCTGATCGGCGCCGCGTTCAAGATCAACAATCCGAACGCCAAATCCTCCTGCGGCTGCGGCACCAGCTTTTCGCTGTAGCCAGCCGCGGGCGACCGCAAAAGCGAGCCCCGCCCCGCCATCACATCCATCGCCCCGGGCCATGGATGCCAGGCCCGCCTTGCGCGGCGGACCCGGATGACGATGGGATTTATTCCGCTGCCACCGCGCGCGGACGCTCGACCTCCGGCACCTCTTCGAGATGTGGCTCGAGCCGGCGATTGAGCATGCGGTCGAACCGGTCGAGATAGATGTAGATCACCGGCGTGATGTAGAGCGTCAGCAGTTGCGAGAGGCACAGTCCGCCAACCACCGCGATACCGAGCGGCTGGCGCAGTTCCGCACCCGCGCCGGCGCCGAGCGCGATCGGCAGGGCGCCGAAAATCGCCGCGAAGGTCGTCATCATGATCGGACGGAAACGCAGCATCGCGGCTTCGCGGATCGCCGCCTCCGCGCTGAGCCCGACGCGCCGCCGGTCGATCGCAAAATCGATCATCATGATCGCGTTCTTCTTCACGATGCCGACCAGCATGATGATGCCGATGATCGCGATCACCGACAGGTCCATGCCGAACAGCCACAGCGTCAGAATCGCCCCGACGCCCGCGGACGGCAGCCCTGAAATGATGGTGATCGGGTGGATGAAGCTCTCGTACAGGATGCCAAGCACCACATAGGCTGCAAACACCGCGGCGAGGATCAGGAGTCCCTGTCCTTTCTTCACGTCCTCGAAGACTTGGGTGGCGCCCTGCCAACTCGAAACGATGGTCGCCGGCAGGTTTGCCTCACTCTCCACCCGCTTGATCGCCTCGTTCGCCTGCCCGATCGAATATCCGGGCGCGACGTTGTAGGAAATCGTCACCGAGGGCTGCTGGCCCTGATGGTTGACCTGCAGCGGACCCACCGTCGGAACCAGCCGGGCGACCGACTCGATCGGGATCGTCTGTCCGTTCGCAGCCTTGATTCTGAGCTTGGAAAGATAGGCCGGGTCCTCCTGGAATTTCGGCAGGGTCTCCATGATGACCTGGTAGTCATTCGACGGCGTGTAGATGGTCGCGACCTGGCGCGAGCCGAAGGCGTTGAACAATTCCTGGCGGATCTGATCGACGGTAATGCCGTAGACGGCCGCCTTCTCGCGGTCGATATCGACCAGCATCTGCGGATTCTTGATGTAGAGGTCTGTCGTGACGTCGCGCAGTTCAGGCAATTGCGCGAAGCGGCGCTCCAGCTCGGGCGCGATCTTGTACAGCTCCTCGGTATCGCCGCTCTGCAAGGTGTACTGATATTCGCTTTTCGAAATGCGGCCGCCGATATTGATGTTCTGGATGGCGCGCGGGAACAGCCGGACACCCGGCACGTCCGCGGTCGCCCGCACCATCCGCCGGATCACCACCTGCATGGGATCGCGCTCGTTCTTGGGCTTGAGCACGACGAACATGCGCGCGTAGTTGGCGGTGGTGTTCGGACCGCCCGCGCCGACTGTCGAATTGATGTATTCCACCGCCGGATCGGTCCGGATGATGTCGGCGATCTTCGACTGCCGCGCCACCATGGCTTCGAACGAGGAGTCGGTCGCGGCCTCCGTGACCACCAGCATGAAGCCGGTATCCTCGGTCGGGAACAGGCCTTTCGGGTAGATGTAGTAGAGCCAGATGGTCCCCGCGAGCGTGGCGAGGGTGATCGCCAGCGTCACAGGCTTGTACTTGATCGCCTTGTCGAGCGACCATTCGTAGCCGCGCAGCCAGCCGTTGAACATCGTTTCGAACCAGCGCAGCAGGAAGAACGGCTGTTTCTCGTGCCCGCGCGGATCGTGACCCTTCAGCACACGCGCGCAGAGCATCGGGGTCAGCGTCAGCGACACAAATCCCGAAATGATGATGGCGATCGAGATCGTCATGGCGAATTCGCGGAACACGCGCCCGACGATGCCGCCCATCAGCAGCACCGGGATGAACACCGCGATCAGCGACAGCGTGATGGATATGATCGTGAACCCGATCTCGCGCGATCCTTTCAGCGCCGCCTCGAACGGCCGCATCCCGCCCTCGACATGGCGCACGATGTTTTCCAGCATGACGATGGCGTCGTCGACCACAAAGCCGATACACAGCGTCAGCGCCAGCAGCGTCATGTTGTTGATGGAATAGTCGAGCGCATACATCACCGCGAAGGTGCCAATGATCGAGATCGGCACCGCAAGGCCCGGAATGATGGTCGCCGTCAGCTTGCGCAGGAACAGGAAGATCACCATCAGCACCAGCACCAGCGCGATGAACATGTGTCCCTGAACGTCGCTGACCGCCTGGCGGATGGAAATCGAGCGATCCATCAGCAGGCTGACCTCGATCGAGGCCGGAATAGCGGCCCGCAGCGCCGGCAGGCGCTCCTTGATCGCATCGACTACGGCGACGGTGTTGGCGTCGGGCTGGCGCTGGATTGCGAGCACGATCGATCGATCGCCGTTGTACCAGCTCGCGACCTTGTTGTTCTCGACGCTCTCGGTGACGGTGGCGACCTCGTTCAGCTTGACGGGAACGCCGTTGCGCCAGGCGATCACCACATTGGCGTATTCCTCGGCCTTGTCGAGCTGCGCCGGCGCCTGCAGCGTGATGTTCTGCTGCGGGCCTGCGAGCGTGCCCACCGGCACCGACGAGTTCACCTTGGCGACGGCCTGCCGGATGTCGTCGAGCGAAAGCCCGCGCGCTGCGGCCTTTTCCGGGTCGACCTGCACCCGCATGGCGAATTTCTGCGCGCCATAGACCATCACCTGCGCCACGCCCTGGATCTGCGAGATCGATTGCGCCAGCACGGTGTCCGCATATTCGTGCACCCGGGACAGCGGCAGCGTCCCCGATCGCACCGAGATGAACAGCACCGGGAAGTCCGACGGATTCACCTTGCGAAAGCTGGGCGGGGTCGTCATTTCGACCGGGAGCCGGCGCTGTGCGATGGTCAGCGCCGTCTGCACATCGAGCGCGGCGGCGTCGATGTCGCGATCGAGATCGAACTGGATGGTGATGCGGGTTATTCCGAGCGACGATGTCGAAGACATCGACGAGATGCCGGCGATGGTCGAGAGCTGCCGCTCGATCGGGGACGCGATCGAGGCCGCCATGGTCTCGGGGCTCGCGCCGGCGAGGTTCGCGGTGATTTCGATGGTCGGGAAGTCGACCCGCGGCAGCGCCGAGACCGACAGCAGCTTGTAGGCGAAGAACCCGAAGACGATAAACGACGCCGTGATCAGCGTCGTCATCACCGGCCGGCGAATACAGGCTTCGGAAAGGTTCATCTCAAGCCCCGGGGGTTCCCCTGCTGCGCGGGGCGACCCGCGAGCCGTCGACCAGCTGCAATTGCCCGTCGAGCACAACGGTCTCGCCACCGGTCAGGCCCTTGGTGATGACCGACTGCATATCGACAGTGCGCTCGACCGTGACGCTGCGCACTTTGGCAACGCCGTTCTCCACCACGAAAACATAAGTCCCGCTCTGCCCCACCTGCACGGCAGGCGACGGGATCACCACAGCCTTTTCATTGCGCAGAACGACCTGCGTATTCACCAGGGTGCCGGGCCACAGCAATTCGTCCTTGTTCTCCATTGTCGCGCGCACCAGCACCATTCCGGTGGACGGATCGACGGTGTTCTCGATCATCGTGACCTGGCCCTGGGCCACACGCGTTTCGCCCGGCGGCATCGCCTCGACGGTCGCCGTCTCGGCCGCGATCGCCTTGCGCAGATCAGGCAGCTGGCGCTGCGGCAGTCCGAACGTGACATAGACCGGCTTGATCTGGTTGATCGTCGCCAGCGGCGTGGTGTCGGCCGGGCGCACGAAATTGCCGACCTTGACATTGGCCGCGCTGATCCGCCCGGAAATCGGCGCCCTTATCGCGGTCCAGGACAGCTGGACCCTCAGGTTGTCGAGCGTCGCACGGTTCGAGGCGGCAAGCGCGCTCGCGATATTCACCTGGGTTTGCGCATTGTTGAGCGTGACCTGGGTCGCCGCATTCTTCTTGACGAGCTCGGTGTAGCGCTCGACATCGCGCTCGGCCTGCTCCTGCTGTGCGACCGCGCCGGCGATCACCGCCTCGACCCGCTTGATCTCCGCTTCGAGCTGGCGGCTGTCGAGTGTGAACAGAAGATCTCCGGCATTCACCATCGCGCCGTCGCGGAAATGCACCTGCGTGATGACGCTTTCCAGCCGCGCCTTGATGGCGACACTGGCGATCGGCGTTACCGTACCGAGCGCCTCAAGCCGCACCGGAACGTCGCGCGCGGCTGCCGTGACCACCTCGACGGGAATGACCCGCGGCGGCGGTCCCTTTTTCTGGGCGGCGGCGTGTTCCGGACTCCAGAAATTGGCAATGGTGGTGAAGACTGAAGGTTGAACGGCGTAAACTGCCGCTCCGACCGCTACAAGCGCAGCCAGCGTGACGGACCATCTCCGTGCGTTCATACATTTCCGACCCGGACCGCACCCCTGCGCCGGGTTCCCATCAAGTTGCTCGCCGCCCTGACGGTCCGGTGAGTGAACGGAAGTCCAGAACGTCGTACCATAATCCGTGCAAAAACCACACCCGCCGCTGCGATATGCGGTAAACACCGAAGCGCGCCAACCCTTCCGGCCGCCGCGCGGCAGGAACCGTCCCTCCCCCACAATATCAGCAATCACATCCGATGCGTATCGCCACCTGGAACATCAATTCGATCCGACAGCGGATGGACAATCTCTGCGCCTGGCTCCAGGAGCGGCAGCCCGACGTCGTCTGCCTGCAGGAAACCAAGATCGCGGACGAGGCCTTTCCGCGCGCGGACCTGGAAGCGCTCGGCTACAATCTTGCCGTGCACGGGCAAAAGACCTTCAACGGGGTCGCGATCCTGTCCCGATATCCGATGCAGGACGTGACCCATGGCTTGCCCGGCGATCCGTCCGACGACCACGCCCGCTTCATCGAGGCGGTGGTCACCCATCCGGGCGGGGCGATCCGGGTCGCTTCCATCTATCTGCCCAATGGAAACCCGGTGGGCAGTGAGAAATATCCCTACAAGATGAACTGGATGGACCGGCTTTATGACTACGCACGTGAGCGGCTTAAGCTGGAAGAGAAATTAGTCCTGGCCGGCGACTACAATGTCATTCCCGGTCCCGAAGATGTGCACAACCCCGCAGCCTGGGCGCAGGATGCGCTGTTCCGGCCCCCGACCCGGGAGAAATTCCGGGCTCTCATCCATCTCGGACTGACCGACGCCATCCGCGCCACCAGCGATGCCCCGGGACTTTACACGTTCTGGGATTATCAGGCCGGCGCCTGGCAGAAGAACTGGGGTATCCGGATCGATCACCTGCTGCTCTCGCCGCGCGCCGCCGACCGGCTCACCGCCGCGAGCATCGACAAGCATGTGCGCAGCTGGGAGAAGCCTTCCGACCACGTCCCGGTCTGGATCGACCTCGATGTCGGCGCGCGGTGACGGTCAGGTCTCGCCCACACGCGGGGTAACGAAGCGAGGGACCTCAAGTCAGATCAGTCGCGCCGGCCCTTCATGTAACGTTCGAGATAGAGCACGGCCATCTGGCGTTCGGTGTCGGTGGCCTGCTTGAAGGCGGCATCGTACATGTCGACCACCCACTTCTCGCTGCCGGCGCCATCGCGCGCCAGCGTGAGCCACATCAGGCCGCGCGCGGCCTGGCGCGGCACCACGTCGCCCTTGAAGATCAGGTGGCCGAGCAGCGCCTGTGCGCGCGGCTGTCCCTTGTTGGCGGCAAGATTGAGCCAGCGCAGGGCCTGGCGCGGATCCTTGACGCCGCCGGTGCCGTCGAGAAACAGCTTGGCCAGCGAGTATTGCGCATCCGGATCGCCGAAATAGGAGGCGGCGAATGCGTACATTTCGCGCGCACGGTCGGGGTCGGCCTTCACCTCGGTATTCGGAATGCCGTCGAGGTAGTAATGGCCGAGCTGAACGAAAGCATTGGCGACGAAACGCGCCTGCGGCAGATGCGGCGAGTCTTCCGCATGGGTGTTGGCGATCCGGCTGAAATACTGGAACGCGCGCAATTCGTTGCGCGGCACGCCTTCGCCGGCGGCATACATGCGGCCGAGCTTCCATTGCGCGAGCGCATGTCCCTGATCGGCGGCATATTGCAGCGACGACAGCGCCTTGTCGTTCTCGCCCGCCTTCAAGGAGGCGGCGCCGGAGCGGAAGGCCTCAACCGGCGTCACCGGCGGCTTGGTGTTGGCGGGCGTACGCGTGCCGTCGAACGCCAGCGCCGGCGCGAGCCAGAGCGCGCAGGACAGAAAGCTCAGCTGCGCAAGGCTACTCATCCGCATAGCTGATGGTCTCGGCCTTGGCCCCCGGATGGGTGATCGCCCCGCTCACCGCCGGCCCGACCTGCTGGGCATATTTCCAGAGGTAGCCGGACCCGTGACCGTTATCGCGCGGCTGCCAGCCTGCCTTGCGCTTTGCGAGTTCATCGTCGGAGAGCTTTACATTCAGCGTGCCGTTCTCGGCATCGAGTTCGATCATGTCGCCGTCGCGCAAGAGCGCGATCGGCCCGCCGACCGCCGCCTCAGGCCCGACATGGCCGACGCAGAAGCCGCGGGTCGCCCCCGAAAACCGGCCGTCAGTGATCAGCGCAACCTTGTCGCCCATGCCTTGGCCATAAAGCGCCGCGGTGGTTGACAGCATTTCGCGCATGCCCGGTCCGCCGCGCGGGCCCTCGTAGCGGATGACGAGCACCTCGCCTTCCTTGTATTGGCGATTCCTGACCGCCTCGAAGCAGGCTTCCTCACCGTCGAAACAGCGCGCCGGGCCGGTGAACTTGAGATTGTGCATGCCGGCGACTTTGACGATTGCGCCTTCAGGAGCGATGTTGCCCTTCAGGCCGACCACGCCGCCCGTCGGCGACAGCGGGCTGGACGTGGCCCGCACCACGTCCTGATCCGGATTCCATTTCACGGACTTGAGATTCTCAGCAATGGTGCGGCCGGTCACGGTCATGCAATCGCCATGGAGATAGCCGCCGTCGAGCAAAGCCTTCATCACCAGCGGTATGCCACCTGCTTCAAACAAATCCTTGGCGACATAACGGCCGCCCGGTTTCAAATCCGCGATATAAGGTGTCCTTTTGAAGACATCGGCGACGTCGAACAGCGTGAATTCGATACCGGCTTCGTTGGCAATGGCCGGAAGATGCAGGGCCGCATTCGTGGAGCCGCCGGAGGCGGCGACAGTGGCGGCGGCATTCTCCAATGACTTTCGCGTGACGATATCGCGGGGGCGGATCCCGGAGAGCACAAGGTCCATGACCTTCTCGCCGGCCGTCATGCAGAAGGAATCCCGGATTTCGTACGGCGCCGGTGCGCCGGCCGAATACGGCAAAGCAAGGCCGATCGCCTCCGACACCATCGCCATCGTGTTCGCGGTGAATTGCGCGCCGCACGCGCCGGCCGAAGGACACGCCACCTGTTCGAGCCCGAACAGGTCCTCGTCCGACATGGCGCCGACCGAATGTTTGCCGACCGCTTCAAACACGTCCTGTACCGTCACCGGCCGGCCCTTGAACGTGCCCGGCAGGATCGAGCCGCCGTAGATGAAGATCGACGGCACGTTCAGCCGCACCATCGCCATCATCATGCCCGGCAGCGACTTGTCGCAACCGGCAAGCCCGACCAGCGCATCGTACGAATGGCCGCGCATGGTCAGTTCGACCGAGTCCGCGATGACCTCGCGCGAGGGCAGCGAGGCACGCATGCCGCCGTGTCCCATCGCGATGCCGTCGGTGACGGTGATGGTGCAGAATTCCCGCGGCGTGCCGCCCGCGGAGGAGACACCCTTCTTGACCGCCTGCGCCTGACGCATCAGGGCGATATTGCAGGGAGCGGCTTCGTTCCAGCAGGAGGCAACGCCAACCAGCGGCTGATGAATCTGCGCCGTGGTCAGACCCATGGCGTAGAGATAAGAGCGGTGCGGCGCCCGTTCCGGACCTTCGGTGACGTGGCGGCTGGGCAACTTCGCTTTCAGATTTGTCTTGGCGTCCATGTAATCTCGATTGGCTCTCTGGCCGTCCCACGTGCAATAAATGACTGTCGCGCCGCTATTTCTGCCGTGTCCTGTGGGTGAGGCCTATGGCCAAATAGCGGCATGCGCGCATCAACGCCGAAATGTCTCAGATGTGTGGCGGGGATGCCACTGCATCGGTCGGCCAAAGGCCGATCCGCCAAGGCCCTGGCGCCGCGGATGTCCCAGAAAACGACAATGACGTGCTGGAACGGCACGCACGGTCCAGCGGTTAGCGCGAATAGGGTTTGGTACGACGGAGACGGCCGATGATAATGGAGCCCGGCTACACGGCCTTGCCGCGAAAGGGAATTGCCGTGGTCGTCGAAGACGATGATGAGCAACGTCACCTCCTCGGCACGATTTTCGAGGAATCCGAAGTGAAGGTGATGTCATGCGGCAGCGCCGATGAGGCGGTGAAGCTGATGGAAAAGGTGGGCGCGGACGCCGTCTTCATGTTCTGCGACCTATCGGACTCACGGCACCGTGACTCACGCCATCTGGCGCGTGAGGTGGAAAATCGCTGGCCCCATACCCGCCTGGTGACCACCGCGCCCCTCGGCCGCCCCGGTACGTCTCGCGCGCAGCGGACCAAGGAAATCGCACGGCCCTGGCGCGCGCTCGACCTGATCGTTGAGCTGGAGCGGGCTATCGCGGCGCGCTAGGCGTCGCTACGGCACGCTTCCCTGGCCGCGCGCGGATCGAGCGCCTCTGAGAGGCGGGCGATCTCGGCGGCGACCCGCAGGCGCACGATCTGGTCGGCAAAAGGGCTTTCACACGGGCTCGCCAGAAGCCAGTGCTTCAGGGCGCGAATGGCGGCACGCTCGGGCTCGCTCGCAGGGAATGCCGGTCGGCGCGGTGCGTCTTCCTTCACCATGGCCCGCTCCATCGATCGAGGCGCCAACGGATGATCCGTTATCGGCGTTCCAACCCGGCGTATCACGATGCAGCGAGTTCGAAGCGCTCGCCTTTCTCGCCGCACCTGCGGTACACGAGGGCGTGCCCCGCAAGCTGACCCGCTCCTTCTTCGATCGCTCCGTCCATGAGGTGGCTCCCGACCTGATCGGGGCGACCTTCCTGTTCAACGGCGTGGGCGGCCTGATCGTGGAGGTCGAGGCCTATCACCACACCGAACCGGCAGCGCATTCGTACCGGGGGGAGACCCCTCGCAATGCCGTGATGTTCGGCCCGGCGGGTTTTGCCTATGTGTATCGCTCCTACGGCATTCACTGGTGCGTGAACTTCGTCTGCGAGGCGAAGGGCTCCGCGAGCGCGGTGCTGATCCGGGCCTTGCAGCCCACCGCCGGCATAGCCACGATGAAGCGTCGGCGCGGGATGGATAACGAACGGTTGCTGTGCGCAGGACCCGGCCGCGTCTGCCAAGCTCTTGGCATCACCATTGATCACAACGGATTGCCGCTCGATCGCGCGCCGTTCGAGCTGTACGCGCGCGACTGCGCCGTCGAGATCGTCTCGGGTCCGCGGATCGGCATCACCAAGGCAGCCGACCTGCCCTGGCGCTATGGGCTGAAGGGATCGCGCTACGTCAGCAAGGCGTTTCCCGCACCGAAGACAGACACAGCCAAGCGTAGCAGCGAAACGCGGCGCCGGCGCACGCCCACGGCTGAATCGGATCAGCCCTAGCCCTTCACATCCTTGATGTCGGTGAAGGCGATGCCGGGCGCCCGCTCGCGGGTGTAATCGAGATTGAACTGGTTGCGCGCAAGGAAGACCGGATCACCGTCGAGGTCGTCGGCAACGCTCGAGGCATTGTTCTTCACGAAGGTTTCGAACGCCTTCGGATCGCCGGGGGAACCGCCTTTGCCGTCCGGCGCGATCCAGCGCGCCAGCGTGAATTCGCTAACGTCCCAGCTCACCTCGAGCCCGTATTCGTCCTTCAGCCGAACGCGCAGCACGTCGAGTTGCAGCGGACCGACCACGCCGACCAAAGCAGGCGAGCCATCCTGCGGGCGGAACACCTGCACCACCCCCTCCTCCGCGAGCTGCTGCAGCGCTTCCTTCAGCTTCTTGGCCTTCATCGCGTCCGGCAACCGCACGCGCCGCAGGATTTCCGGCGCGAAGCTCGGTACGCCGACAAAGTTGATGTCCTCACCCTCGGTCAGTGTGTCACCGATGCGAACCGAGCCGTGGTTCGGAATGCCGACCACGTCGCCGGCATAGGCTTCTTCGGCGAGCGCACGGTCCTTGGCGAAGAAGAATTGCGGCGCGTTGAGCGCGATCTGCTTGCCGGTCCTGATCTGCTTGACCTTCATGCCGCGGGTGAGCTTGCCCGAGCACAGCCGCGCGAAGGCGATGCGATCCCTGTGGTTCGGATCCATGTTGGCCTGGATCTTGAACACAAAGGCCGACAT
>Ga0182742_1002115_pt1 | contig 22876 bp, 20 predicted proteins | sample eDN5th37CBELigMG_FD_128880 | JGI IMG/M metagenome (GOLD analysis project Ga0182742, IMG submission 128880) | Enriched Miracle-Growth compost microbial communities from Emeryville, California, USA - eDNA 5th pass 37_C BE-Lig MG (version 2)... ... | reverse complement strand
GCGACAATGTGACGGTCGACGTTGCGCTGATCGTGCCGATCGCGATGGAGGAGAAGCTGCGCTTCGCCATCCGCGAAGGCGGCCGCACCGTCGGCGCCGGCATCGTCGCCGCGATCACGGAATGATCGTGGCGGAAGCCCAGGCTTCCTGAATCGAAATGGCGGCCTCCGGGCCGCCATTTCCGTTTCCTAAATGCGCGAAAGCACTTGAAGCGACGCGCATGAGCGACTAGGAAGCGGTCGTCGCCTGATGTGGCGAAGGGGTATAGCTCAGTTGGTAGAGCGGCGGTCTCCAAAACCGCAGGTCGCGGGTTCGAGCCCTGCTGCCCCTGCCAGTTTTTCCCAGCAAGATCAGACAGTCGCGGCGCGAAGCGGGTTCAACCTCGTCGCGGCGACGCGTGGCGCGAATCCGTAGCCTAGCGCGCAAATGCGTCGAGCGTGCGCAATGCGCTTGCGATGGTGGGCGTGGCCACTGCCGCCGAGTCGAGGAAGACGATGTTCTTTTCCTTCGCCGCGCGCATGAAGCGGTTCCAGCCGGGCGCGATGGCGTCGAGCCGGGCGCGGATGCCCGCCTCGCTGCTGTCGGTGCTCATATAGCTGTTCATCACGACGAGCAGGTCCGGGTCGAGCCGCGCGAACTCCTCCGAGCTGAGCGGCACCGCGAAGCCGCGGCGCGAGGTGGTCTCGCCGGTCACGCGGTTGGCCCAGTCATAAGGCGTGTAGCCGAGGTCGCGGATCGCCTGGATCGCGCCCGACACGTCGCGCACCGCGCTGATCTGGTCGAAGACGATCACCGCCAGATAGGTCTGGCCGTCCGGCGTGCGGGGCAGGCTGCGTTTCACCTCGTCGACGCGCTTGCGATAGTCCGCCTCCTTCCGGCTGAAAACCTCCTCGCGGCCCAGCGTCGCCGCGAGCTGCCGCTCGATGGAGAAGCCGCTTTCCTCGCCGCTCATCGTCGCCTGCAGATAGACCGGCGCGACGCCAGACAGCGTCTGCGCCAGAGCCTGCTGCTGCGCCATGCCGACGATGAGGTCGGGCTTCATGGCGCGGATCTTTTCCAGGTCCATGTTGCCGACCGGCCCGATGCCGGGAATGCGCAGGGCAGGGTCGTCGCCGAACACGCTTCGGATGAAATCGACGTCGATCTGGGTGCCGCCGTCGTCGGATCGACCGTATATGCCCACCACATCGAGGTCGAGCTCGATCAGCGGCAGGGCCAGCAGCGCCTCGTGCAGCGCGATGATCCGCTTCGGCTGCACCGGGATGTCGACCTTGCGCCCGGCATCGTCCTCGACCGCGCGCGTCTGCGCCAATGCGGCAGGTGCAACCAGCAGGAAGGCGGCGAGGATGGCGGCGAGCTTCTTCATGGCAGGCTCCTTCACTGGGCGCGCAGGCGTCTGAGGCTGCGCAGCCTGAGGGTGATGATGAACATGGGAACGCCGAGCATGACGATGGCGAGGCCGGTCGGCAGCGGCACGTCGCCGGCAAGGCCGCGCGTCAGCATGTCGGCGCAGACCACCAGCAGGCCGCCGACCGCCGCCGACAGCGCGAGGCGTGCGCGGCCCGAGGTGGGCGAGATGAAGTTCGCCAGATGCGGCGCCATCACGCCGAGGAAGGCGAGGGGGCCGACGGCGGAGACCGCCGCGGAGGTCAGCAGCACGGCGGTGACGAGGATCACCGGCTTGGAGAAGGACATTTGCTCGCCGAGCGACATGGCCATCTGGTCGCCGAGGTCGTAGCTGCGCAGCGCCCGGCCGAGCAGCAGGATCGCCGGCACGCCGAGCGCGAACCAGGGGCCGAAGGTGGCAAGGCTTCGCCAGGACGAGCGGAACAGCGAGCCCGCCATCCAGTCGGCCAGCGCCAGCGAGGTTTCCGGCGGCGTGTAGAGCACCAGGATCGAGGTCACCGAGGAAAGCGACGTTTCCACCGCGATGCCCATGAGCAGGATCGCCATGCCGCCCGCATTGGAGCGGCCGACCAGGGCGATCAGGAAGAAGCCGACCGCAAGGCTGCCGGCGAGCGCCGCCATCGGCAGCAGGCCGGGTGGCATCCCCGGAAGGAAGACGAAGATCACCATCAGCGCCGTCATCGAGCCCTGGCTGAGGCCGAGCAGGCCGGGATCGGCCAGCGGGTTCTGCGATAGCGATTGCAGCATCGCGCCCGTCAGCGCGATGGAGCAGCCGACCATCATGCCCATGAGGATGCGCGGCAGCCGCACATCCCAAACGGCGAAGGAAAGGTCGCCGCCGTCCGGGCCGTTCCACAGCGCGCCGAGCGCGTCGGCAATGGTGACCGGGGTGGTGCCGATGGTGAGTGACGTGATGGCCGCCGCCAGCATGAGCACCAGCAGGCAGGCAAGCGTGGCCATGTCGCCCACGCGTATGCCCAGCCCGCCGCGCAGGCGCAGGATGCGGCGTCCGTCGAGGGCGCGGGCGAGCATCACCGCGCTCCCTCGCGCACCGCGGGCGACAGGTAGTAGCGCTTGACGATGAACGCGAAGACGACGCCGCCCAGCAGGTCCATCATGATGCCCGTGTGCAGGATGTGGGGCGCGAAGGCGGTGCGCGCCGTGAGGTCGGCGAGCAGGCAGATCGCCGCGCCGATGAGCGCGTTGGCGGGCAGCGCGATGCCGAATGACGCGCCGAAGAGCGGCCGCACGATATGCGGCGTGACCAGCCCGACGAAGCCGATCGGGCCGCAGATCGCCACCGCGGCGCTGACCGAGACGACGACGGCACAGATCGACATCCATGTCGTGCGCTGCACGTCGACGCCCGCCGACGCCGCCTTCTCGCGGCCGAGCGTGACCAGCGTGAGCGGCCGGGCAAGCACGACAAGCACGCCGAGGCCCAGCGCACCGAGCCACCAGAAATCCGCCAGTCGGGCGACATAGACATGGTTGATGTTGCCGGACGACCAGGCGAGGAAATCGCTGCGGCGCGACGGGCTGGCCAGCATGATCGCATTGGCGATGCTGCCATAGAGCATCGACAGAACCGCGCCCGACAGGATCAGCGCGAGGCCGCGCGGGTCCTTCGACATGCCGGTCATGCGGGTGACGAAGAGGCAGCTCAGGAAACCGAAGAAGCCGCCGGCGATGGCCGCAAGCCCCTGCCATTGCGTCGGCACGCCGAACAGGAAGGCGGCGACGATGACGAACAGCATGGCGCCGGAATTGATGCCGAGAATGCCCGGCGATGCCAGCGGGTTTCGCGTCAGGCCTTGCAGCACCGCGCCGGCGCAGGCCATGACCGCACCGAGGAAGACGGCGATCAGCGCGCGCGGCAGGCGCTGGTAAAGGACGACGAAGTGATCGTAGTCGTCGCCGTCGAACACGAACAGAGCGGCGACGACCTTGCCGAGCGGGATCGACGTCGCGCCGAATGCGAGGTTCGCGACGAGGATCAGCGCCAGCAGGAGCAGGGCGCCGGCCAGTGCGGCATGGCGGAGCCCGGTCATGCGCCGGCGAGCTGCAACTGTTGCGGCAGGCACACCAGCCGTCCGCCGCGGCTGAAGATGTCGGCGTCGAAGTCGAACACCTCGCGCACGCTGTCGGCGGTGATCGTGTCCGCTATGGCGCCGTGGGCGCGGATGCGCCCGTCGCGCATCATCACCACCTCGTCGGCGAAGGCCGCCGTCAGGTTGAGGTCGTGCAGCACCGCCACGATCGTCTTGCTGCGATCCGTCAGCGAGCGAATGAGATCGAGGATCGCGTATTGAAAGCGCAAATCGAGATGGTTGACCGGCTCGTCGAGCAGGATGATCTCTGCGTCCTGTGCCAGGATCATGGCGATCCAGGCGCGTTGGCGCTGGCCGCCTGAGAGCGAATTGACCGGCCTCGACCCCATGCCCTCGAGACCCACGGTGGCGAGCGCGTCGGCGAACAGGGCGCGGTCGCGCTCGGTCGGCCCGCCGAACAGCGGATAGCGCGCATAGCCGCCGAGTTCGACCAGTTCGCCCAGCGTGATGTAGTCGGGGCAATAATGTTCCTGCGGCAGATAGGCCACGCGCTTGGCCAGCTCGCGGCGCGGTATGGCGTGCATGGAGGCACCGTCGAGGGTGACGGCGCCGGCGGAAGCCGGCAGGAAGCCCATGATCGCCTTGATGAGGGTCGACTTCCCGCATCCGTTGGGCCCGACCAGCGCGGTGAAGCGGCCGGCGGCGAAGCCAACCGACACGCCTTGCAGCACGGGGTGCGACTGCGGCGCATAGGCGACGGTCAGGTCATGGCAGGCGATGTATGACACGGCTGGTCCGTTCGAATCCGTCACAGGTCATTACTTGACGATTGCAGTCAAGAATAGTCGCGGCAGCCGTTTGCGGCGCCAGCCTGCCCGATGGGGTCGGGCAGGCTGGACGGTGTCGCGTTCAGAAATCGAGCCGCATTCCCAGGCCGTAGGTGCGCGGCTGCACGAAGCTTGCGGTCATGACGCTGCCGCGCCCGCCGATCGAGGTCGCGGCGCGCGTGTCGAAGATGTTCTTCACGTAGCCGAACAGCTTCATCCGGTCGTTTGGCTTGAACGAGAAGTTCGCATTGGCGAGCGTGTAGGGCTTGACGATATAGGCCAGCGTGTTGGCGTCGTCGGAGAAGTAGCCGTCGACGTGGCGCACGTCGCCGCCGACGTTCCACCGCTCTGCGATGTCCCAGTCGAAGCCCAGACCGAGCATGTAGCCGGGCGACTTGGCGAACTGGTTGCCCTGGAAGTTGGCGGAGGAGTTCTTGAATTCGGTGATGCGCGTGCGCAGCAGGCCGGCCGAGCCGTTGAGCCGGAACCTGTCGCTGACGTTCCACGTCGCGCCGAGCTCGACGCCGTAGGAATGGGCGCGCTCGGCATTGAGCGTGAGGTTCGTCCTCAGGTCGATGTCGGGAATGTAAGTCTGCGAATAGCGCTGCGCGTCGTGGAAGTCGCTGTAGAACACGTTGCCGGTCAGGATGACCTTGCCGTCCAGCACCGCCGCGCGTCCGAACAGCTCGTAGTTCCAGACGGTTTCCTTCTTGAAGGCGACGAAGGTCTTGCGCGTGGTGTCGAGCGAGACGCCGCCCGGATTGTAGCCGCGGTTGACGAGCGCGCCCACGGTGATGTCGGGCGTGACCTTGAAGGAGGTGGAGAGCTTGGGCAGGATCGCGTCGAAGCTGCCGTCGAACGCCACCGGTGTGGTCACGTAGGTGCCGGTGCGCTTCATCGTGTCGCGCTGATAGCGCAGCCCGCCGGTGACCGACCAACGGTCCGACAGATTGTAGGTCATTTCGGAATAGAGGCCGAGGCTCGTCTTCCTGTCCCTGAAGTCGATGCCGCCGAGGAAATAGAGGTGCTCCTCCGCCTGCGTCTGCCGGTAGAAGAGGCCGGCCACGCCGGTGAGGCGGCCGTCGAGCGCCTCGAACGTGGCGCGCGTCTCGTTCGAGAAATCCTTCTGGTAGATCTGCGCCGAGCCGTTGTTGGCGGGATTGTAGAGCCGCTTGATGTCGGACGAGGAGTATTGCGTCTGGCTGAAGAGCTTGACGCCGTTCTGCAGGTCGTAGCTGAGGTCGAGGATGCCGGTGTCGGTCTTGTTGTTCCAGCTCGGCAGGGCGACGGTGTCGCTGTCCAGATTGTTGAACGGATAGGGCGCGGATTCGCCTTGCGGCCCGGTCGATCCGGCGAGGTTGTAGGTAAGCTTCGCCTCGAAGCCGGGCAGGGCGGACGGCGTCCACAGCAGCTTCAGGCGGGCGTTCTTCACCGAGCTGTTGGGGTCGGCCGGCGCCGGCGAGAAGGCAGGGTTGGTGAAGTTCAGGAAGCTGTTGCGACCGTAGAAATCGAGCGCCATGCGGCCGGCCAGCTCATCGGCGATGATCGGCCCGGACGCGGCGAGCGAGAGCCGGCGCGTATTGTGGTTTCCCATCACCACCTGCATCGACGCTTCCGGGTCCCAGGTCGGATCCTTGGTGTTGATGATGATCGCGCCGGCGATGCTGTTGGCGCCCTGGGACGTCGTCTGCGGGCCGCGGAAGACCTCGACGGAATCGACGTCCCAGATGGAGCTGTCGCCGAAATAGAGCTCGTTGAAGCTGACATAGCGTCCGTCGAGGTTGATCGTCGCGCGCGGCACTGTGCCGCCGTAGAAAGCCGTCGCGCCGGTGTTGGGCCCCTCGATGGCCTGGCCGCGGATGGTGCCGCCGCCGATATTGTTGGGCATGTGGACGTTGGGGACGTCGTCCACGGCATCCTTGGCGGTGTTGTTCTCGGTCTTCCGCGCGACCTCTTCCTCGGTGATCACGCTGACCGACGAGGCGGTGTCGAAAATGCTGCGGACGACGCGTTCGCCGGTGACGAAGATCCGTTCCAGCAGGGTGGGATTGGCATTGTCCTGTGCCGCCGCGGGTGCCGACATGACCGAAAGAAGCGCCAGCGCGCTGGCGCCGCGCAGCAAATTCGCCGAACTGTAAGACATACTGCCCCCGAAACCCATGACGAAGCTGGCTGGGGCAAGAAGTCCTGGCTGCTGATGATTGAATGCATTCCGCATTGCAGAATGCGTTCTGTTTGTCAAGTTTTAGTCATTGTTTCTGCCACCTTTTCGCGGCTGGTAAGGTGGCGCGGCGCGGCTGGCGTGGTATCACCCGGCGGTGGGCGGCAGAGCCGGGCGAAGGAAGCATTCGTGATTGCAAGACCAGAGCGACAGGCCGGCCGCAACGGCGTCATACAATCGGTCTCGGTCGCGGCGCGGTTTTTGAGCGTGCTTTCCAATGCGTCCGGCCCGATGGCGCTGGGCGAGATCGCGAAGCTCACCCGCACCGGCGCGTCGACGACGCACCGCTACCTCCAGAGCCTCGTGGCGGAGGGGCTGGCGGTGCAGGATGCGGCGAGCGGGCGCTACGATCTCGGCCCCGCCGCCCTCGGCATCGGCATCGCCGCCCTGCGCAGGATCGAGCCCGTCGAGGTGGCGGCGCGCCGCATGCGCACGCTGGCTGACAGCATCGCCGCAAGCTGCGGCGTGGCGGTCTGGACGGATCGCGGCCCGACGATCGTGCGCTGGTACAGGAGCGCCCATTTCCTGCTCAGCACCGTCGCGCTCGGAGACGTGCTGCCGCTGAACAATTCCGCCTGCGGGCTGGTCTTCCAGGCCTTCATGCCGTCGGAGCGCGTCAAGGCCGCCCGCGCGCAGCAGCCCGAGGCGTTCCGCGGCAGGGCGCCGGACGCCGCCACGCTGGCCGGAATCCGCCGCACGGGCTTCGCCGAGCTCAGCGAACATCTCCTGTCGTCGGTGACGGGCAAGGCCGCCGCGGTCTTCGATGCGCAGGGCGAGATCGCCTGCGTCATGACGACGGTGTCGCTGCTCAACACGGCCGGTCCCGAAGGCCACGACGCGGTACTGCAGGAAGCGGCGCTGGCGGCCAATATCGAATGCGGCAGCCGGTAAGCGACTGCTTACCTTATGCCGAGATGCTCGCCCAGCGTCGCACCCTCATATTCCTTGCGGAAGAGGCCCATTTCGGCGAGCCGCGGCATCACCTCGCCGAAGAACAGCTCCATCGAGCGCCATGAGCCGCCGGGCAGGGCGATGATGCCGTCGATCGCGCCCGCATCGCGCCACGCGACGATATCGCGGACGATGTCGTCGGCGGTGCCCACCGAGACCCAGTGGGCGGAGCCGACCACCTCGGGACGCGCCAGGAGCTGTTCGACGCTGGGTTCGTTCTCGGCGATGAAGCGGCGCAGCAGGTCGGCATGGGTGCGGCTGCGCACCGGCGCGGCCGGGTCGGGCAGCATCGCCGCGGTGACGCGGTCATGGTCGTCCAGATCGGCAATATCGAGACCGACGATGGAGTTCACCGAGGCGAGCCGCTTCTCCCGCCCGAGATGCGCATGGCCCAGCCGGTGCAGTTCGCGTGCCTCCTCGCGGCTATCGGCGATGAAGAAATAAAGGCCCGGCAGGACGCGGATATCGTCCGGCGACCGGCCCTTGGCCGCGGCGCGGCGGCGCAGGTCGCCGCGCAGCTCGACGCCCGAGGCGAGGTCGGGAATGGAGCCGAAGATGGCGTCCGCCACCGAGGCCGCGAAATCGCGCCCGGTATCCGATGCGCCGGCCTGGAACAGAGGGATGCGGCCGGCCGGATGCATCGGTATGCCGAGCGGCCCCCGGACGGCGAAGAACTCGCCCTTGTGGTTGATCTGCGTCGCCGCCCCGTCGCCAGTCAGCGCACCGTAGGGATGGCTGTTCCAGAGCGCGCGCACCACATCGGTGAACTCGGCGGCGCGCCGGTAGCGGGCCTCCGGGCTCGGCATCGGCTCGTCGCCGAAATTGTGCGCGCCATCGATCGAGGTGACGATGTTCCAGCCCGCCCGGCCATTGCTGATCCAGTTCAGCGACTGCAGCTGCCGCGCGACCACATAGGGCGGGTTGAAGGTCGTGGAGGCGGTGGTCACCAGCCCGATCCTATCTGTCTCGCGGGCGAGCGCGGTCAGCATCAGCATCGGGTCGAGCCCGACCGCGGCATGCGCCGTGCGCCCGTCCGGCCGGGAGCCGCGCGCACCTCGTCCTGCCCCTCCGTCGCCGGCAGCGGGCGCGCCGCCGCCGAAATCCGGCTTGAAGACGAAGTCCAGCTTGGCCGCCTCGGCCATTCTCGCCAGCAGCAGGTTGAATTCCATGCTGCCGCGGCTGGAAGCCTTGACCTCGGCCTGGTCAAGCGGGCGGATGCCCTTGCGCCAGGTGGCCGTGAGGCTCAGCCCGATCGTGAGATGGCGTTGATTGCGCATCGTGTGCCTGTCCGCAATTCACGGCTGCGCGGCGTCGTTCGGCGACGCCCGCAGCGACCTGCCGGCGACGTCGGGAAAGCTTGCCCGGCGTCAGTCCTCGACGTGGTCGTGGCCGCCGATGCGTCCCGGCCGCCAGTAGCCTTCCGACGAGATGCGCTCCCGCGTGAAGCCGCGCTCGATCAGGTGGCGGCGCTGGGCGCGGACATTGCTGGTCTCGCCGATCAGATAGGCGTGGCCTTCGCCCTGGGGCAGATCGAAACCGGCGATGCGGTCCAGCATGATCGTGCTCGGGCCGGCATGCGTGCCGCGATGGATCCATTCGAGCGTCACATCGGCCTGGCTGGCAAGCGGCTGCTCGTCCACCGCGCCGCTCACCTCGATGAAGGCGAAGGCGCGCGTGCCTGCGGGGAGGGTCTCGAGGATATGCAGGATCGCGGGAATGCAGGTCTCGTCGCCGGCCAGCAGATGCCAGTCGGCCGAAGGATTGAAGACGGTGCGGCCGCGCGGCCCGCGCGTGGCGATCTGCGCGCCGGGCGCGACGCTGCGTGCCCAGCTCGGCGCCGGCGTGTCGCCGTGCAGCACGAAGTCCACCGAAAGGCGTCCCGCCGCCTTGTCGAGCGCGCGGATCGTATAGTCGCGGCGGCCGGTCTCGCCGTCGGCCAGCGGCACCTGCATCACCAGCGCCTGGCCCGGCTCGTAGCTGAACTCGCCGATATTGTCGGCCGAGAGGACCACACGGCGCATACGCGGGGTGACGTCGAACGCGTCCACGACGGTGAAGGTCCACTCGGGAAGCATGGGGCGGCGAAATGCCGGTGCTGGCATGTTCATGGGATAACCTCTCGGAGACCCGCCGTGGGTGGAATGCCTGCCTGGACGAGTTGACGTGAAAGAATGCTTGGCGCGGCGTCAATTACCACGGGACCGGGGGAAATCAAGTAAGATGAGTAAGAATATCAACTTTTACGGACGGCATCGATTGCCGCTGTTCGGGCTGGCGCTTATATAGGTCCGATCCGTGATCTCCCTGGAGGATGCCATGCGCAGGACCGGATTTCTCGCCTTCTCGCTGTCGGCGCTGGTCGTCATGTCGGCCGCCGCCCACGCCGGCGTCAGCGTCGATTTCGTCAGGCCCGAGCGCTTCTCCGACGACGACTTCCGCGATTCCGCCAGGCGCGCGGGGCTCGTGCAGGAATTCGACAAATATCTCCGCCGCCTGGGCGAGCGCTACCTGACCGACGGGCAGGTGCTGAAGATCGACGTCGTCAACGTCAGCCTTGCAGGTCGCTACGAGCCGTGGGGAGGATTCCGCGATGTGCGCGTGATGCGCGACATCACGCCGCCGCGCTTCAAGCTTCGCTATGCGCTGACGCAGGGCGGCAAGGTGCTGATCGCCGGCGAGGAGAACGTCACCGACATGACCTATCTGTGGAACAGCGCGGCGCGCGGCTCCTCCGAGCGCTTCGCCTATGAGAAGGACATGCTCCGGAAGTGGTTCCACAACCGCTTCGTCAAGCTCAGGCCGGCGCGCTCCTGAACCCGGCGACCGACGCCGGAAGCGCAGGATTCGAATAATTTCGTGCGACGGGTTGCGCGAGAGGCGGTTCTGACCCATATTGGCATGGTCGAACTTGCTGACGAACTTTGTTTTTGCGCGATTGCGCCGACGATCTTCTCTCTCAATTTCGCATGGTACGACGCTTGGCACGCGGTCAGGCGACGATGATATTTGTCGATTTGAAAGGAAATCGTCATGAATACTGGAACTGTCAAGTTCTTCAACACCACCAAGGGTTTCGGCTTCATCTCCCCCGATGACGGCGGGCAGGACGTTTTCGTGCATATCTCCGCCGTCGAGCGGGCCGGCATGCGCACGCTCGTCGAAGGCCAGAAGATCAGCTTCGACTCGGTGCTCGACAAGCGCAAGGGCAAGAGCGCTGCCGAGAACCTTCAGGCTGCCTGAGGATAGCGCTTCTGGTCTTTGACCACGGATGTACTGGCACTGGCCATCGAGGCGTTGAGAGGTCGGGGAAATTCCCCGGCCTTTTTTATTTGCGCGCCGGAGGGGCGTTGCGAGGAGACGGCCTGCGCCCCGGCAGGCGAGGCGTCGAGCATGCCGTGGTCGCCGCCCGCTGCGGGTGCTATGTCATCACCTGCCGCTTTCGCGTCCTTGGATAAGAGCTCGGTCGGGAGAAGAGACGGATGCAGACGATTCTCGGCGCTTCCGGCCAGATCGGCCATGAGCTGGCCGTCCACCTGAAGCGCGGCTTCACCGGCGACATACGCCTGGTGAGCAGGAACCCGAAGAAGGTGAACGACACGGACCGGCTGCACCGGGCCGACCTGCTCGACGCCGGCGACACGCTGCGGGCGGTGGAAGGCTCGGAGGTCGTCTACCTCACCGCCGGCCTGCCGATGGATACGAAGCTGTGGGTCGCGCAGTGGCCGGTCATCATGCGCAACGTCATCGACGCCTGCGCGGCGCAGGGCGCGCGGCTGGTCTTCTTCGACAACACCTACATGTATCCGCAGACCGACGCGCCGCAAACGGAAACCACCGTCTTTCGCCCCTATGGCGAGAAGGGACGCATCCGCGCCGCCATCGCCGAGGACCTGCTCGCGGCCATGGGGCAGGGCCGCCTGACCGCGATGATCTGCAGGGCGCCGGAGTTCTACGGTCCCGGCAAGACGCAGAGCATCACCAACAGCGCGATCATCGAGCCGCTGGCTCGCGGCGGGACCGCGAGGGTCCTCCTCCGCGACGACACGCTGCGCAGCCTGATCTACACGCCTGATGCCAGCCGGGCCATGGCGTTGCTGGGCAACACGCCCGACGCCTGCGGCCAGACCTGGCATCTGCCCTGCGACGACGATCGCCCGACCTATCGCGCATTCATCCGCCTCGCGGCCGCGCACTTCGGAACCGAGGCGCGATACAGGGTCGTCAGGCGATGGCAGCTGCGGCTGGCGGGCCTGTTCAGCGGCACCGTCCGGGACGCGGCCGAACTCCTGCCGCGCTATGCGGTCGACAACATCTTCGTCTCCGACAAGTTCAAGGCGCGTTTTCCCGATTTCCGCGTCACGACGTTCCGCGACGGCCTCGCCGCCATCCGCGACGAGCGGCGATCCCCGGCAGGCGCCGAGGCGGGCTTGTCCTGAAACGGCCGCTGTCGTGACGGCTGCCGAAGCGGGCGGCATCCTCCCGCGCAAAACGACGCCGCCGCGGCTGTCGAATCAATGCTATTCCGTCTACTGACGAAGGGTGGGTTACCGGAGAGGCAAGCCGACGCCTGTATTCAGGACGTCACAAGCACGACAGGGCATTGGGAGGCTTAGATGAGCAACGCGGACAATATCCGGCGAAGAGACTTTCTGGCAGGGCTCGGCGCTGCTTCGGCATTGGCTGCGGCGGGGCTTCCGTTTCTGCCCAAGGTCGCGGTCGCGGCCAACCCGCTCACCGAGCCGGCGCCGGCCGACGCCAGGATCGCCCGTGTCGGCATCTATCCCGCCCTCGGGATCAGCCGCGTGGGCGGCAGCAGCAAATGGTTCTATGCGCCCGAGCTGCCGGGCGTACCGGCGCGCCCCGAAGGCGGCTTCAAGGACGGCGATTCCCTGGTCAAGAAGCAGGTTCAGCGGTTCCGCATCTATGCCTTCGACGAGCAGGGTCGGGTGATCAGGGAACTCACCGCGGCCGATGCGAAGATCGAGTGGCGCGTCCATGTCGCCAACACTAAGGCCGCCTGGTACGGCTTCATCAATCCGCTCGACAATGGCAGGCACGCGCCGGGCATTCCCGGCAAGATGCGCAACCAGTATTTCACCACGACCGCGCAGCGCGAGCGCATGCTGGTCATCGATCCGGGCCCGGTGACCATCGGCGGAACGCGCGTCAACTGGGACGGCGACAGCGCTGACCATGCCATGAAGGGCCGCTTCTGGGACAATATCGCCGTCGGTCTCGGGCAGGTGCGCACCGATGAGGCTGGGCGGCTCCTCGTCGTTCCGGCCGATGGCGTGTCCGCCTCGCCGCGCGGCACGGCGATCACCAGCTTCGCCGACAATGACGGCTGGCACGACGACTGGTGCGACGGCCCGGTGGATGCGACCGTCACCCTTCCGGACGGGCAGGTGCTGAACGCCGACGGGGCCTGGATCGCCTGTGTCGGCCCCGATTTCGCGCCCGACATCCCGGCGATCACCACCCTCTACGACGTCATCGAGAGCATGAACTGGGAGCAGCGCTGGAGCGAGCTTCCCAACACGCCGCTGTCCTTCCGCCAGCACATCTATCCGACGTTCCGGCGCCTGGCGCTGATGGAGTGGGTTTCGGCCGCCGCCAATCTGCGCAAGGGCTGGCTCAATGTCGGCGATTTCTCCAGCGACGCCTACCTCGCCCGCCTGGCCGATCCGAGCGAGGCGAACAAGCCCTTCCGACAGGAAGTGTTCGCGGCGTTCCGCAACCCGAACAATCTGGGCCCTGACGCCTACAAGGAAGAGCATCTGAAGATGCCGATGATGCCGGGCGACGGCGTCGATCACAATGGCAGCCCGCTGCAGTGGTTCCAGTTTCCGAAGCTGCAATATGAGCGCCTGCGCATGTGGGCGGACGGCGCGTTCGAGAACGATTTCGCCGACGGCACGCTCGACCGGGTCGCGGACATCGACCAGTTGCCGGTCGAGCAGCGCCCTCAGGCGCTGACGGAAGCCGCGCTGGAGCCTTGCTCCGGCGGCGCCTTCCACCCCGGCGTCGAGCTGTCCTACTACCTGCGGCTGCCGCCGCTCTATACCCGCCATGCGGACGAGCAGGCGGAGCCGTTCCGCATCGCGCGCGGCAACCGGGCCTCGCTGGTCCAGAATGTCGGGCGGGTGCTCGACTTCGAGGCAGCCACCACCGGCGACGACGCGCCGATCGGCCCGCAGATGCCGGGCGACCTGACGCGCTGGATGGGCCTTCCCTGGCAGCCCGACGCATTCAGCTGCCAGCGCGTCGCCATGCAGGGCGACTTCCCCATCCCCGTCTGGTGGCCGGCGCTGCTGCCCGTCGATGTGCTGCCCGAGGAATTCTACGACCAGCTCATGCGCACCGACCTGACGCCGGAGGAGCGGGTGAAGTTCTTCGAGAACCGCGTCTGGTGGGCGCGCGGCGTGCCGGGCATCGGCTATCATGCCAATGCCAGCTACTGGGACGGCATCCGCAGCATGATCGCCGTCTGGCAGCGCATGGGCTTCGTCGTCGAACGGCCGGGCCCGACCGATCCCGACCGGCCGAAGGGCATCCCGGCCAAGGTATATGTCGAGGTCGGCCGCGGCTCGATCGAGCCGCGTTTCGACTGGACGCCGGAACACGGGCAACTGCCGTAGGCGGCCGTGCCTTCCGGCGGCGAGAATGCGGTTCCCGTCGCCGTCGTCGGCGGCGGGATAGCCGGCTGCGCGGCGTGTCTCGCGCTGAGCAGGCGCGGCATCGGCGCCGTCTGGGTCGCCCCCGCCATGCCCGCGGCGGACATTCCCGGCGAGAGCCTTGCCGCCGCCGCGCCGCCGCTCCTGGATAATCTGGGCGTCGGCCACCTTCTCGATGACCCGGCGCATCGGCGGGAGCAGTCCGGCTACACGTCCTGGGGCAGCGCGGCATTGCTCGAACGCCATGCCGCCGCGCAGGCTGGCGGGTCGGGCCATGTTCTCGACCGCCGGCGGTTCGAGGACGGCCTTGCCGAAGCGGCCCGCCGATGCGGCGAAATCCGCGTCATCGATCGGCCTCTTGCCGATTTCCGTCACACCGGAACCGGCTGGATGCTCTCGACCGATGCCGGGCAGCGCGTCGGCGCGCGCATCCTGATCGACGCGACGGGCAGGCGCGCCACGATCGGCCGACGCCTCGGCCGCTTCCGCCGGCTCGACCGCCTGGTGGCCGCCTGCGCCTTCCTGCGGCAAGTCGAGGCCGACATCGACCCGACGCCGGCGACGCTGATCGAGGCGGTGGAGGATGGCTGGTGGTATGCTACACTGCTTGCCGACCGCCGGCTGGTGATCAATTTCTATTCCGACCCGGACCTGATGCCGCGCCGCATAGGCAGCGATCTGACGATCTGGAAGGAACTGGCCGGACGGACCAGCTACATCTCGCGCTGGATCGACAGCGCGGGCTATGCGCTTTCGCAGCCGCCGCGCCTCGCCACCGCCGGCACCGCATGGCTCGACGATGCGGCTGGCGCAGATTGGCTGGCGGTCGGCGATGCCGCCGCGTCCTTCGATCCCCTGTCCGCGCACGGCATGACCACGGCGCTGTGGACGGGCATCGAGGCCGCGCAGGCCGCAGCGCGTATGCTCGCGGGCGACGTCTCCGCCGCGCAGGACTATGCGGCGCGGCTGCGCGCCGGCGTCGCGCATTTCAGCCGCGAGCGCGGCATCATCTATTCGCGCGAGACGCGTTTCTGCGACCGTCAGTTCTGGCAGCGCCGTCAGGGACGGAACGTGCCATGATCCGTTTGCAGCCCCCACTGGACCAGACGGTCCCGTAAGCTAGGAGAAGGACAGACAGATGAGCAGATTGATCATGAATGCATGCGCGGCGGCCATCGCCGCGGCGACCGGCCTGGGCGCCGCATCAGCCATCGCGGCCGAGCGGACCGCCTATCCCTCGCCGGTCATCGAGGGCCTTCCTTATTCCGGCGCCGTGCGCGCGGGCGACATGGTCTATGTGGGCGGCGTGCTCGGCACGGTGCAGGGCAAGTCCGAGCTGGTTCCCGGCGGCGTGAAGGCTGAAGCGCGCCAGGCCTTCGCGCATGTGAAGACGATCCTCGAGGGAGCCGGCACGTCGATCGACCGTACGGTCAAGTGCCTGGTGCTGCTTGCGAACATCGACGATTTTCCGGCGATGAACGAGGTGTTCCGGGAAGTGTTTCCAGAAGCGCCGCCGACGCGGTCGACGATCATCGTTCCGAAGATCCCGATGAATGCCGCGATCGAGGTGGAGTGCAGCGCGCTCGCCGGCAAGTGAATCGGTCGTCGGGGCCGGGCGGCATGCGCCCGGTTTCGACGGCTCTCCCGCCATGCGCCCGGGCAACGCATAAACATACAGCCGGCACTTGCATGCGGCGGCGATCGTCTTTATGTAGGAGCACGGTCAAGTGGCGCGTTGAGCTGGAATCAGGCTTTGCGCGCCTTTGTCGCGTGGGTCGAAAGCCCGTGATTCGGATGTTCCGCGCGACCGACCGTGACGAGGAAGCCCCGGCAAAAGGGGTATGGACGACCGGCGGGTGGTCCTTACAAAGAGCGGCAGATGGCGACAAAAACCACAAATCCTTTCACGTTTTTGCAGCAGGTTCGCTCTGAAACAGCCAAAGTGACATGGCCGACGCGTCGCGAGACGCTTGTCTCGACCGTCATGGTGCTGGTTTTCGCCGCTCTTGCCGCGCTTTTCTTTTTCGCCGCTGATCAGCTGATGGCCTTCGCCGTCGAGCTGATTCTGGGCATCGGCCGCTGAGCCATCGCTTCTACGGAGAGTTTCAACGCTATGACCGCGCGGTGGTACATCGTTCACGCCTATTCGAACTTCGAGAAGAAGGTCGCCGAGGACATCGAGAAGAAGGCCCGGCAGAAGGGGCTTTCCGACCGCATCGAGCAGATCGTCGTGCCGACCGAGAAGGTGGTCGAGATCCGCAAGGGCAAGAAGGTCGATGCCGAGCGCAAGTTCTTCCCGGGCTACGTGCTGCTCAAGGCCGAGCTCAACGACCAGGTGATCAGCCTGGTGAAGAACACCCAGCGCGTGACCGGCTTCCTCGGTGAGGACAAGACGACGGCCAAGCCGGTGCCGATCACCGAGAAGGAAGCCCAGCAGATCCTGCATCAGGTGCAGGAGGGCGTGGAGCGTCCGAAGCCGTCCGTGACCTTCGAGATCGGCGAGGCTGTGCGGGTGTCCGACGGGCCTTTCGCCTCGTTCAACGGCTTCGTCCAGGAAGTGGACGAGGAGCGTTCGCGGCTCAAGGTGGAAGTGTCGATCTTCGGCCGCGCCGTGCCGGTCGATCTGGAATTCGGTCAGGTCGAGAAGGGCTGACCGCGCGCATGGTCCCGAAGGGCGGCAGGCCGGCTTTCGGGGAGGTCATGCGCTGACAGGAACCGGGCCGCCATTTGATGGCGATCCGTCCCGGCGCAAGCCGGGAAGCATGGTGGAAGGGCAGGCGGCTTTTGCCGGCCGTCGGAGCCCGCACCACCAAACTGCAACCGCCGGATTTCCCTGTTGTGGGACCGGCATGTCGAAGAGGCAGACGAGTAATGGCTAAGAAGATTGCAGGCCAGCTCAAGCTTCAGGTCTCCGCGGGTTCTGCGACGCCGTCGCCCCCGATCGGCCCGGCGCTTGGTCAGCGTGGCATCAACATCATGGAGTTCTGCAAGGCGTTCAACGCGCAGACCCAGGAGATGGAGAAGGGTCAGCCCATCCCCGTCGTGATCACCTATTATCAGGACAAGTCGTTCACCTTCGTCATGAAGACGCCGCCGGTGAGCTACTTCCTGAAGAAGGCCGCCAACCTGAAGTCCGGCTCCAAGGAGCCCGGCAAGGCGAAGGCCGGCGAGATCACTCGCGCCAAGGTGCGCGAGATCGCCGAAGCCAAGATGAAGGACCTGAACGCCAACGACGTCGAGTCCGCAATGCGTATGGTCGAAGGCTCCGCCCGTTCGATGGGCCTGGAAGTGGTGGGCTGAAATCATGGCTAAGATTGCAAAGCGCGTTGAGAAGTCCCGCGAGGGTCTGGACCCGAACAAGAGTTACGAGCTCGCCGAGGCGCTGAAGCTGCTCAAGGAGCGTGCTTCGGCCAAGTTCGACGAGACGATCGAAGTGGCGATGAACCTGGGCGTCGACCCGCGCCATGCCGACCAGATGGTCCGCGGCGTGGTCAATCTGCCGAACGGCACCGGGCGCACCGTGCGCGTCGCCGTGTTCGCCAAGGGCGACAAGGCCGACGAGGCGCGTGCCGCCGGCGCCGACGTGGTCGGCGCGGAAGATCTGGTCGAGACCGTCCAGAAGGGCGAGATCAATTTCGATCGCTGCATCGCCACCCCGGACATGATGCCGCTCGTCGGCCGTCTGGGCAAGGTGCTCGGCCCGCGCGGCATGATGCCGAACCCGAAGGTCGGCACCGTCACGGCGGACGTCGCCGGTGCGGTCAAGGCTTCCAAGGGCGGTGCCGTCGAGTTCCGCGTCGAGAAGGCGGGCATCGTGCATGCCGGCGTCGGCAAGGTCTCCTTCGACCTCAAGGCGCTGGAAGAGAACGTCAAGGCGTTCGCCGACGCGGTGCAGAAGGCGAAGCCGACCGGCGCCAAGGGCAACTACGTCAAGAAGGTCGCCCTGTCGTCGACGATGGGCCCCGGCCTCAAGATCGATCCGGCCACGCTGGCGGTCTGATTGCATTTCGGCCGCGCGCATGGTGCGCGGCCGCTGAATTCCGGGTCTTCGGGCCCGGATCCGGAAGGAAACTTCCGGTTATCCTGTCCGAGATTGCAGGCGGCTCGCCTTAATTCATTCCGAGCCTGCATGAGACGGGTGAGACCCGGATATGGGGCGGCTTGCCGCCCGATGGACGGTTCGAACCGTGGTGCCTTTTGTCTGCGTGCCGTTCCGCTTGGCGGGCCGGCATGGCGAAAGGGGGCAGGATCCTCGAGCGCCGTTCGGGGAGTCCATTCGATCGATGGGCGCCCCCGCGCGGCAAAAGGCAACCGATGGCCGTTCTCCCGAACGGCCGTCAACTGGAGATAGGCAGTGGACAGAGCGGAAAAACGCGAATTCGTCACGGGCCTGAACGAGGTGTTCAAGAGCACCGGTTCAGTCGTCGTGGCCCACTACGCCGGTCTGACCGTGGCGAACATGAACGATCTTCGTTCGAAGATGCGCGCCGCGGGCGGAACCGTCAAAGTCGCGAAGAACCGTCTCGCTGTCATCGCCCTTCAGGGTACCGACTCCGAGAAGATGAAGGATCTGTTCAAGGGACAGACCCTCATCGCCTACTCGGACGATCCGGTTGCGGCACCGAAGGTGGCCTCCGATTTCGCCAAGGCGAATGACAAGCTCGTCATTCTCGGTGGCGCGATGGGAGCGACCGCGCTCGACGCCGATGGTGTGAAGGCGCTTGCCACCATGCCGTCGCTGGACGAGCTGCGTGCCAAGATCGTCGGCATGATCAACACGCCGGCCACGCGGATCGCAGGTGTGCTGCAGGCACCGGCGGGCAACCTTGCCCGCGTATTCGGCGCCTATGCCCGGAAGGACGAGGCGGCTTGACGCCGTTCCTCGCAATCACAGTCACGAATATCGAACCGTTACACAAGGAATACGAAAATGGCTGATCTCGCAAAGATCGTTGAAGACCTCTCCAGCCTGACCGTCCTCGAGGCGGCCGAGCTGTCCAAGATGCTCGAAGAGAAGTGGGGCGTTTCGGCCGCCGCTCCGGTCGCGGTCGCCGCTGCCGGCGGCGCTGCCGCTCCGGCCGAGGCCGTTGAGGAGAAGACCGAGTTCGACGTCATCCTCACCGATGCCGGCGCTCAGAAGATCAACGTCATCAAGGAAGTGCGCGCCATCACCGGTCTTGGCCTCAAGGAAGCCAAGGATCTGGTCGAGGGCGCTCCGAAGCCGGTCAAGGAAGCCGTTTCCAAGGCCGACGCGGAGAAGATCAAGGCCCAGCTCGAAGGCGCTGGCGCAAAGGTCGACCTGAAGTAAGTGATCTTGCCTTCCGGCGGACGGAGCATCTCCGTCCGCCGGAACGTCCGTCGCTTCGCGGACGTCGAGGTGAGCATGGTGGGAGAACCCTTTTCCTGTCGGCCGGGTACGGCCTTCAGGAAACGGGTTTTCGCCCGTTTTGAAATGATCCGCCGGCAAAGGCCGGCGTGGTATGGCAGGCAAGGCCAGGAAGGCACAGGGAGCGACGATGGCTCAGACCCACACGTTCAATGGTCGCAGGCGCGTCCGCAAGTTCTTCGGCAAGATCCCCGAAGTTGCGGAAATGCCGAACCTCATCGAGGTCCAGAAAGCCTCATATGATCAGTTCCTCATGGTGGACGAGCCCAAGGGCGGCCGTCCGGACGAGGGGCTGCAGGCCGTCTTCAAGTCGGTCTTCCCGATTTCCGACTTTTCCGGCGCGTCCATGCTCGAATTCGTCAAGTACGAGTTCGAGGCGCCGAAGTTCGACGTCGACGAGTGCCGCCAGCGCGACCTGACCTATGCCGCGCCGCTCAAGGTGACGCTGCGCCTCATCGTGTTCGATATCGACGAGGATACCGGCGCCAAGTCCATCAAGGACATCAAGGAGCAGGACGTGTACATGGGCGACATGCCGCTCATGACGCTGAACGGCACCTTCATCGTCAACGGCACCGAGCGCGTCATCGTCTCGCAGATGCACCGCTCGCCGGGCGTCTTCTTCGACCACGACAAGGGCAAGTCGCACTCGTCGGGCAAGCTCCTATTTGCCGCGCGCGTGATCCCCTATCGCGGCTCCTGGCTCGACATCGAGTTCGATTCCAAGGACGTCGTGCACGCCCGCATCGACCGCCGCCGCAAGATCCCCGTCACCAGCCTGCTGATGGCGCTCGGGATGGACGGCGAGGAGATCCTGTCGACCTTCTACAACAAGCTCACCTATTATCGCGACGGCAATGACTGGCGCATCCCCTTCACGGCCGACCGGTTCCGTGGCCTGAAGGCTGTCGGCGACATGATCGACGCCGATACGGGCGAGGTCGTCGTCGAGGCGGGCAAGAAGATCACCGCCCGCCAGGCGCGCCAGTTGGTCGAGAAGGGCCTCAAGGCGATCAAGGCGACCGAGGACGATCTGCTCGGCTCCTACCTCGCCGAGGACATCGTCAACTACCAGACCGGCGAGATCTTCCTCGAGGCCGGCGACGAGATCGACGAGAAGACGCTGAAGGTGCTGCTCGACACCGGGCTGACCGAGGTGAACTTCCTCGACATCGACCACGTCAACGTGGGCGGTTACATCCGCAACACGCTGGCCGTCGACAAGAACGAGAGCCGCCAGGACGCGCTGTTCGACATCTACCGCGTGATGCGTCCGGGCGAGCCGCCGACGCTGGAAACCGCGGAGGCGATGTTCAACTCGCTGTTCTTCGATGCCGAGCGCTACGATCTTTCCGCGGTGGGCCGCGTGAAGATGAACATGCGCCTCGAGCTCGACTGCCCCGACACGGTGCGCGTGCTGCGCAAGGAGGACATCCTTGCCGTGGTCAAGACGCTGGTCGAGCTGCGCGACGGCAAGGGCGAGATCGACGACATCGACAATCTCGGCAACCGCCGCGTGCGCTCGGTCGGCGAGCTGATGGAGAACCAGTACCGCGTCGGCCTGCTGCGCATGGAGCGTGCGATCAAGGAGCGCATGAGCTCGATCGAGATCGACACGGTCATGCCGCAGGACCTGATCAACGCCAAGCCGGCGGCCGCCGCCGTGCGCGAGTTCTTCGGTTCCTCGCAGCTCTCGCAGTTCATGGACCAGACCAACCCGCTGTCGGAGATCACCCACAAGCGCCGCCTGTCGGCGCTCGGACCGGGCGGTCTTACGCGTGAAAGGGCCGGCTTCGAGGTGCGCGACGTCCACGTCACGCATTACGGCCGCATCTGCCCGATCGAGACGCCGGAAGGCCCGAACATCGGCCTTATCAACAGCCTGGCGACCTTTGCTCGCGTGAACAAGTACGGCTTCATCGAGAGCCCGTACCGCAAGATCGTGGACGGAAGGATCACCAGCGAGGTGGTCTATCTGTCGGCGATGGAAGAGGCCAAGCACTATGTCGCGCAGGCGAATGCCGAGCTCGACAAGGATGGCGGCTTCGTCGACGAATTCGTCATCTGCCGCCATGCGGGCGAGGTGATGATGACGCCGCGCGAGAACGTCGACCTGATGGACGTCTCGCCCAAGCAGATGGTCTCCGTCGCCGCGGCGCTGATCCCGTTCCTCGAGAACGACGACGCCAACCGCGCGCTGATGGGCTCGAACATGCAGCGTCAGGCCGTGCCGTTGGTGCGGGCCGAGGCGCCGTTCGTCGGCACCGGCATGGAGCCGATCGTGGCGCGCGACTCCGGTGCGGCCATCGGCGCGCGCCGTGGCGGCGTGGTCGATCAGGTGGACGCGACGCGTATCGTCATCCGCGCGACGGAGAACCTCGATCCCGGCAAGTCCGGCGTCGACATTTATCGCCTGATGAAGTTCCAGCGTTCGAACCAGAACACCTGCATCAACCAGCGTCCGCTGGTGAAGGTGGGCGACCGGGTCAACAAGGGCGACATCATCGCCGACGGCCCGTCGACCGATCTCGGCGATCTGGCGCTCGGCCGCAACGTGCTCGTCGCGTTCATGCCGTGGAACGGCTACAACTATGAGGACTCCATCCTGCTCTCCGAGCGGATCGTGGCCGACGACGTGTTCACCTCGATCCATATCGAGGAGTTCGAGGTCATGGCGCGCGACACCAAGCTCGGACCGGAGGAGATCACGCGCGACATTCCGAACGTGTCGGAAGAGGCGCTGAAGAACCTCGACGAGGCAGGCATCGTCTATATCGGCGCGGAGATGCAGCCGGGCGACATCCTGGTCGGCAAGATCACGCCGAAGGGCGAAAGCCCGATGACGCCGGAAGAGAAGCTTCTGCGCGCCATCTTCGGCGAGAAGGCGTCGGACGTGCGAGACACCTCTATGCGCATGCCGCCCGGCACCTTCGGCACGGTCGTGGAAGTGCGCGTCTTCAACCGCCACGGCGTCGAGAAGGACGAGCGCGCCATGGCGATCGAGCGCGAGGAGATCGAGCGTCTCGCCAAGGACCGCGACGACGAGCAGGCCATTCTCGACCGCAACGTCTATGCGCGTCTTTCGGAGATGCTCGACGGCCGCGATGCGATCGCCGGCCCGAAGGGCTTCAAGAAGGGCACGAAGCTGACCCGCGAGGCGATCACGGAATATCCGCGTTCGCAGTGGTGGCAGTTCGCCGTCGAGGACGAGAAGGCCCAGAGCGAGCTGGAGGCCCTGCGCGGCCAGTACGACGACTCCAAGAAGGCGCTCGAGCAGCGCTTCATGGACAAGGTCGAGAAGGTGCAGCGCGGCGACGAGATGCCCCCCGGCGTGATGAAGATGGTCAAGGTCTTCGTCG
>Ga0182742_1002114_pt1 | contig 22882 bp, 23 predicted proteins | sample eDN5th37CBELigMG_FD_128880 | JGI IMG/M metagenome (GOLD analysis project Ga0182742, IMG submission 128880) | Enriched Miracle-Growth compost microbial communities from Emeryville, California, USA - eDNA 5th pass 37_C BE-Lig MG (version 2)... ... | reverse complement strand
TGCGCTAGCGGAAGAGATAGGCGACCTTGGCCAGAAAGGCGCTGCCGATCCGCTCCTTGACCTGGGCGATGCTGCGTCCGCCGAGGCCCTCGTAGAACGCGCAGGCGCGCTCGTTCTCGGCCAGGGCCCATACGGCCACGCGCGGCATGTCGCTGTGGCGCAGGTCGTTGAGGACAGCCTTGAACAGGCGCCGGCCCAGGCCGATCCCCTGATATTCCGGCAGGAGGTAGATCTCGTCGATCTCGCCATCCGCCGGCAGGGAGCGGTCGCGGCAGCGGCCGTAGGATGCGTAGCCGGCGATGCCCTGGCCGATATCCAGCACCACGAGGGGGCGACCGCGAGTCACCGTGGAGCGCCACCAGCGCTCCCCGCGGCGGGCGAACATCTTCTCGAGGGTCACGCCGGGAATGATGCCGAGATAGGCCTCGCGCCAGGCGGCGTCGAAGACCCTGGACAGGGCGGGGGCATCGTCGGGCTTGGCGTGCCGGATACTGACGAGAAGGTCACTCATGGTTCGTGGCAATGTCTTCGGAGGCAATGATCTGGAGCTTCGCCGGGTCGTGGTTAACGAGCCATTAACGAGCGCGCAGAACCGCTCCGGCAACGCAGAGCTTCTTTACGCCAACGAGGGCGTTCGCGGGACGGGCAAAACGCCGCAAGCGGGCCCCTTCGGAGAGAGGATCGTACCGGGCGTTTTTTCCGGTTCAGGGCCGAGGGGCAGGATGGCCCCGGCGGGACGGAGCCGGAACATGCGGCTGTTGATGGCGGAAGGAATATCTTCCAATTTCATTGAAACAGCATATCGTTGCGAGTGTTGAACTGCGTCAGAGGACAACCTGCATGACCGCTCCCAACCTGCCCATCCTCGACACCAATTATGTGATCGAGACCGCATCCGTCGGCGACGTGATCGGCCGCATCAGCGTCTCGGATCCCGATGGCGACGCCCTTGCCGTCGCCATCGTCGATGCCTTCGGGGATACGGATCTTGCCAGCCCCTTCCAGCTGGTCTTCGATCCCGTGGCCAACTCCTACAAGCTGGTGGTCCGCGACCCTTCCAAGATCAATTTCGAGACGGTGGGGCCGACGATCTCCTTGCGCATCAAGGTGGCCGATGCCACGCAGGCGGTGATCAAGGATTTCACCCTCACCATCGTCGACGTGAACGAGGCGCCGACGGACATCACGATCAGCAGCCGCTCCGTGGAGGAGCACGCGGCGGCCGGGACCTGGATTGCGGATATCGGCGGGACCGACCCGGATGCGGGCGACGTGCTGAGCTACAGTCTCAAGGATGCGGCGACGAGCCCGTTCGAGGTCGTGCGCAATGCCGCGGGCGTCTATCAGCTGCGGGTGAAGGACGGCAGCCTGATCGACTACGCCTCTGACCCGGACAAGAAGATCGATGTCACCATCGTCGCGCACGACAGGTTCGGGCTGACAACCGAGAAGACCTTCATGCTCGATATCCTCGACGTGAACCACGCGCCGACGGATATTCTTTTAGATAACTCTACAATCCTTGAGCACGCGCTCGAAGGGCAAGCAGTAGGCCGTCTGGCAGCAATCGATCCAGATGCGGGTGATATCTTTACATATACTTTGCTCAACGATGCAGGCGGTCGCTTCAAAATCGTCAACAATATCCTCAGAGTTGCGGATGGTCTCAGGATCGATTTCGAGCAACAAAGAACTCACAATGTTGAGGTTCTTGTCACAGACAGTGAAGGGGGAACATTCCAAAAGACATTCACCATATCGGTCAGAAATGCAGCCATCGAAATTGTATATGGTTCATCCGGTGATGATCTTATCGTGTCCGGTGGAGGTGATGACTTCCTGAGCGGTGGGGATGGCAACGATACGTTGATCAGCGGGCGAGGATACGATGAACTGATCGGAGGGGACGGCAACGACGTCTTTGTTTTCAATGATGCTACCGGAGAGGTGTCGAACACCGATCTCATAATGGATTTTGACACCGATCATGACGTGTTTCATCTGGTCCAGGAGGACTTTTCCGCCCTGGAGGGGTATGGACCATTGTCTGAGCAAGCCTTTCACCTTGGGACAAGCGCTCAAACTGAATCTCACCACATAATTTATGACCGCTCTTCGGGAGAGCTGTACTATGACGTGGATGGCTCTAGAGAAGATTACGCTCCGGTTCTTATCGCGATTATCGATAATCACGCCGACTTAAGAGCATCAAATTTCTTCGTAGTTTAAAACAGAAAGCCCGAGCGATGAATGATCGCCCGGGCTTTCTGCTCTGCTTCGCCCGCTCCTCCTGCGAAGAGCGGGCGTTTCGTCGTGTGCCTTACGCCGCGAGCTGGCGCAGCACGTATTGGAGGATGCCGCCGTTGCGGAAGTACTCGACTTCCTCGAGCGTATCGATACGGCAGATCACGGGAACGCGCTTCACCGAGCCGTCGGCGGAGGTGATCTCAAGCTCCATGCGCTGGCGCGGCTTCAGATCGCCCGCGAGGCCCTTGATGGTGATCGTCTCGTCGCCCTTCAGGCCCAGGGACGCCCAGGAATCCTCGCCCTGGAACACGAAGGGCGCGACGCCCATGCCGACCAGGTTCGAGCGGTGGATGCGCTCGAAGCTCTCGGCGATGACGGCGCGGATGCCGAGCAGGCTCGTGCCCTTGGCCGCCCAGTCACGGGACGAGCCGGTGCCGTATTCCTTGCCGGCGAGGACGACCAGCGGAACGCCTTCCTGCTTGTAGCGCATGGCGGCGTCGTAGATGTACATCCGCTCGCCGCTCGGCTGGTGGATGGTGTAGCCGCCTTCGACCACGTGGCCGTTCTCGTCCTTCACCATCTGGTTCTTGATGCGGATATTGGCGAAGGTGCCGCGCATCATGACCTCGTGGTTGCCGCGACGGGTGCCGTACTGGTTGAAGTCGGCCACGCGCACCTGATGCGACTGCAGGTATTCACCGGCCGGCGAAGCGGCCCGGATATTGCCCGCGGGCGAGATGTGGTCGGTGGTGATCGAGTCCTGGAAGAGGCCGAGGATGCGGGCGTTCACGATGTCCGTGACCGGCTGCGGCTCCTTGGTCATGCCTTCGAAATAGGGCGGGTTCTGCACATAGGTGGATCCGGTCGGCCACTCGTAGGTGAGGCCCGGCTCGAAGGTCACCTTCCGCCAGTTCTGGTCGCCCGTGAACACGTCGGAATAGCGGGACTTGAACAGCTCGCTGGTGATCGTGCGGTCGATGAAGTCCTGCACCTCGGTGGAGGAGGGCCAGATGTCCTTCAGGTAGACCGGCTGGCCGTCGGAGTCCGTGCCGAGCGGATCCTTGGTGAGGTCCACGAGCATGGAGCCGGCAAGCGCGTAGGCCACCACCAGCGGCGGCGAAGCGAGGTAGTTCGCGCGCACGTCCGGGTTCACGCGGCCTTCGAAGTTGCGGTTGCCCGAGAGCACCGACACGGCCACGAGGTCGTTGTCGTTGATCGCCTTGGAGACGTTCTCCGGCAGCGGGCCCGAATTGCCGATGCAGGTGGTGCAGCCGAAGCCGACTAGGTTGAAGCCCAGCGCGTCCAGGCTGTCCTGGAGACCGGCCTTCTTGAAGTATTCCTCGACGATCTGCGATCCGGGCGCGAGGGAGGTCTTCACCCACGGCTTGGACTTCAGGCCCTTGGCGACGGCGTTGCGGGCGAGCAGGCCCGCGCCGATCATCACGCTCGGGTTCGAGGTGTTGGTGCAGGAGGTGATCGCCGCGATCACCACGTCCCCGTGGCCGAGATCGAAATTGGCGTTCTCCACGCTCACGCGCTTGCCGATCTCGCCGGCCTTGCGGAACTCCTTCTCCATGGCGCCGAGGAACTCGGTCTTGGAGTTGTCGAGGGTCACGCGGTCCTGCGGGCGCTTGGGGCCCGCGAGCGAGGGAACCACGTCGCCGAGGTCGAGCTCGAGGCTGTCGGTGAAGACCGGGTCCGGCGTCTCGGCGGTGAGCCACAGGCCCTGGGCCTTGGCATAGGCCTCGACGAGAGCGATGCGCTCGTCCGTGCGGCTCGTGGTGCGCAGGTAGTCGACCGTCTTCCGGTCGACCGGGAAGAAGCCGCAGGTCGCGCCGTATTCGGGCGCCATGTTGCCGATCGTGGCGCGGTCGGCGACCGACATGTCGGTGAGGCCGGGGCCGTAGAACTCGACGAACTTGCCGACCACGCCCTTCTTGCGCAGCATCTGGGTGACGGTGAGCACCAGGTCGGTGGCGGTCACGCCTTCCTTGAGCTTGCCGGTGAGCTTGAAGCCGATGACTTCGGGAATCAGCATGGAGATCGGCTGGCCGAGCATGGCGGCCTCGGCCTCGATGCCGCCCACGCCCCAGCCGAGAACGGCGAGGCCGTTGACCATGGTGGTGTGCGAATCGGTGCCGACCAGGGTGTCCGGATAGGCGATCTCCTCACCCGATGTCGTATCCTTGCGGGTCCAGACGGTCTGGGACAGGAATTCCAGGTTCACCTGGTGGCAGATGCCGGTGCCGGGGGGAACGACCGAGAAGTTCTCGAACGCGGTCTGGCCCCACTTGAGGAAGCGGTAGCGCTCGCCGTTGCGCTGGTATTCCAGCTCCACGTTGCGGTCGAAGGCCTTCGGCGTGCCGAACTCGTCGACGATCACCGAGTGGTCGATCACGAGGTCGACGGGAACCAGCGGGTTGATCTTGCGCGGGTCGCCGCCGAGTTTCTTCATGGCGTCGCGCATGGCCGCGAGGTCCACCACCGCCGGAACGCCCGTGAAGTCCTGCATCAGGACGCGGGCGGGGCGATAGGCGATTTCCTTCTCGGCCTTGCCCTTGTTGTTCAGCCACTCGGCCACGGCCTCGATATCGGCCTTGGTGACCGTGCGGCCGTCCTCGTAGCGGAGCAGGTTCTCGAGCAGCACCTTCATGGAGAAGGGCAGCTTCGAGACGCCCTTGAGGCCGTTCTTCTCGGCCTCGGCGAGGGAGTAATAGGTATATGTCTTGTCGCCGACCTTGAGGGTCTGGCGGGCATTGAAGCTGTTATTGAGCGTCACGGCGAATCCTCGCGTGCATTTGGGTTACGAACAGGTTGTTCGGCCGAAAGCGCGATATGCGCGCGCCGCTCCGGGGGCGCCCGGACAGGGAAGAAGCGCGCGAGACGGATTGGACGCCTTGGCGCGCGGCGCAGCCGAGGGTGCTATAGATCATTTCAAGCCATCCGGCTACACGGATTAGAACCATTCTGGGGTGCAATGAAGGCAGGGGTCCGGGTTTGGGGCGAGCTTTGCGTCTGAGCGTTAACAATCTGTCCTGCGAGCGGGGCGGCCGCCGGATCTTCGACGGCGTGTCCTTCACCCTTCAGGCCGGCGAGGCCCTGGTGATCACCGGCCGCAACGGAGCCGGAAAATCGACCCTGCTGGAGCTCCTGGCCGGGCGGCTCACGCCCGCGGGCGGACGGATCCTCTGGGAGGGGGCGGGGGAGCGCAGCCTGCCGGAATGCCTTCACTATGTGGGCCACCGGGACGCCCTCAAGACCGCGTTGACGGCCCAGGAGAACCTGGACTTCGCTCGGGATTTCCTCGGCGATCCGGCCCTTTCAGCCGCCGAGGCCCTGGAGGCGGTGGGGCTCGCCCACGCGGCCCGCCTGCCGGTGGGCTATCTCTCGGCGGGGCAGCGGCACCGGGTGGCGCTCGCCCGGCTCCTTGTGGCGCACCGCCCGCTCTGGCTCCTCGACGAGCCGACCTCGGCGCTGGACGCCGCCTCCCAGGAGACCCTGCGCGGGCTCCTGGAGAATCACCGCTCCTCGGGCGGCATGGTGGCCGCCACCACCCATTCCCCCCTGTTCCTGTCCGAGCCGAAGGAGATCCGGATCGAGCGCGCCAAGAATCCTCCCCCCGGTGCGGGAGAGGGTACCGAGCGGAGCGAGGCGGGAGAGGGACAATGATCCGCTCCTTCCGCGCCCTCCTGATCCGTGACCTGAAGCTTGCCGCCCGCGTGGGCGGCTCCGGGGTCATGGGTCTCATCTTCTTCCTGATGATCGTGACGCTGATTCCCTTCGCGCTCGGTCCCGATCTCAACCTTCTGTCGCGAATCGGCCCGGCGATTCTCTGGATCGCGGCCCTGCTCGCGACGCTCATCGGCCTCGACCGGCTGTTCCAGGCGGACCAGGAGGACGGCTCCCTCGACATCCTGCGCCTCTCGCCCGCGCCCCTCGAGCTGGTGGTGCTCGCCAAGGTCATCGCCTATTGGCTCACCACCGGCCTGCCGCTCGCCATCGCCACGCCGCTCTTCGGCCTCCTGGTGGCCTTGTCGCCCGAGGGCATGCTCGCCATGGTGGCGACGCTTCTCGTCGGCACCCCCGCGCTCACCTTCATCGGGGCGGTCGGGGCGGCGCTCACCGCCTCGCTCCGGCGCGGCGGCCTGATCCTGGCGATCCTGGTGCTGCCCTTCATGATCCCCACCCTGATCTTCGGAGTCTCGGCGGCCAATGCGGCGGTCGGCGGCACCGTGCCCTTCGCCACGCCCTTTCTCATCCTCATCGCCCTGTCGCTGATCTCGGCCGTGGTCGGCACGGTGGGGGCCGCGGCGGCGCTCAGGTCGGGGGAGTGATCACGGCCGCAGGCTGATCCCGAAGGCCTGCTCGATGGCGGGGCTGCCGTTCCGCTCCACCCGGTAGATCGCCCGGTAGAGGCCGGGGCGGAAGCCGCCCGCCGGCGGCCTGACCCCGGCGAACATCATCCATTGCGCCTTGTCGCGGTCGAGCGGCGGGGCCTTGTTCTGGGCCAGGGGCTTCCCGTCCGCGTCGAACAGGGTCAGGACCTGCACGTCGCCGCCTTTGAGCCCGATGGCGCGCACATAGGCCACCAGGGCCGGGGAGTTTGTCGTCGGAACATTCTGCTCCGCCGCGCCCGATTCGATCGCCTCCATGGTCACCGGCCCCGGGGCAAAGCCCTTGTTCAGCACGCTGCCCGCCTCGTAGCCGAGGCCGCGCCAGGTGGTGGGCTCCCAGAGCGAGGCCGCCTGGTCCAGGCCGCAGGCCTGGCTCGCGGGGCCCGCGGTGAACGGATCGACCACCTGGCCGTCCTTGCGCAGGGTGAAATGCAGGTGGGGAAACTCCGTCATGCCGGACAGGCCGATCCGCCCGATCCTGTCGCCCGCCTTCAGCATATCGCCCGGCTTCACCGCAAGGCTGCCCATGGCCATATGGCAATACTGGGTCTCCCAGCCCTTGCCGTGGTCGATCACGGCGCCGTTGCCGCATTCCGCGCTCGCCACGCTGTCGCGGCCCCGGCCCGTGATGGAGGCATCCTCCATCCCGTCCCGGATGCGCAGCACCCTGCCGTCGGCGGCCGCCACCACATCGACCCCGGCCTTCATGGCCGCCAGGGTCGGAACGCGGATGTCGGTGCCGTCATGCCCGTCATAAGTGAGCGTTCCGCATTGGTAATCGCTCGCGGCAGGCGAGGAATCGTGGTCCACGTAATGCTGGACGAAGCAGGTCCGGCCGATTTCGCAGGCGACCGGCAGGCGAAGCGAAATCTCCTGCGCGGCGGCCGGAAGCGCCAGGAAGAGGGCGATCGGGAGAAGGGCCGGAAGACGCATGGCTTGCTCCGCAACAAGGATACATCCATCATAAGGCGCATCCCACGGCGATGGGAAGGCGCGGGCTTCCGGGCCGAGGGGCAGGTGCGCCCATGCGTCCTAACCGCTACGGGCAACACCGGATTGCCGGGGGAGGGCCTTGCGGCTAAAGAACGGCGATCCTGGCGAAATCGTTATTGATGCCAAAAGCCGCTCCTCGTTGCAGGCGCAATGCAAGGCCGCTACATCGTGCGTATGATCCGTGAGCTTGCCAACCCGACCCGCTTCATGAGCCTCAGCGGCGCCCTTCTGCCCTGGGTCACGGGGCTGGCCGTGCTGCTGCTCTGCATCGGCCTCTACATGGTGTGGTTCGTGGCGCCCGCCGATTACCAGCAGGGCGATACGGTCAAGATCATGTATATCCATGTGCCGGCGGCCTGGCTGTCCCTGTTCTTCTACATGATCATGGCGGGGTCGGCCCTGGGCACCCTGGTGTGGCGTCATCCGCTCGCGGACGTGTCGCAGAAGGCGGCGGCCCCCATCGGGGCGTCCTTCACGCTGATCTGCCTCGTCACGGGCTCGCTCTGGGGCAAGCCCATGTGGGGCACCTACTGGCAATGGGATGCCCGGCTCACCTCCATGCTGGTGATGCTGCTGATCTATCTCGGCATTCTGGCTCTCTGGCGCGCCATCGAGGAGCCGAACCGCGCGGCCCGCGCCGTGTCGATCCTCACCCTCGTCGGCGCCGTGAACGTGCCGATCGTGAAGTTCTCCGTCGACTGGTGGAACACGCTCCATCAGCCGGCCTCGGTCTTCCGCCTCGGCGGACCGACGATCCATCCCTCCATGCTCGTGCCGCTGCTCGTCATGGCGCTGGCCTTCACCCTGATCGGCGTGGCGCTGCATCTCTCAGGGATCCGCACGGAAATCCTGCGCCGCCGCGTGCGCACGCTGAACCTCCTTGAGGCCGAGCGCCTCGATGCCCGGGCCGCCTGATGACGCATAGCTTCTTCATCGCCTTTTCCTACGTTCTCACGGCCCTGGTGATCGCCGGTCTCGTCCTGCGCGCCGTGATCGACCATCGGACGCAGGTCCGCGCCCTGGCGGAGCTCGAGGCCCGCGGCATCGGCCGGAGGTCGCGCCGTGGCTGAGGCGACCGCGCCGCGCTCGCGGCTGATCTTCATCCTTCCGGTCCTGGTCTTCGTGGTGCTGGCGGGGCTGTTCCTGGTGCAGCTCACGTCGGGGCGCAATCCGGCCGATCTCCCGTCCGCGCTGCTCGACAAGCCGGCGCCCACGTTCAGCCTCGCTCCCCTCGAGGGCCTCACGGCCGACGGCAAGCCCGTGCCGGGCTTCTCCAGCGAGGACCTGAAGGGGCAGGTCACCATCGTGAACGTCTTCGCCTCCTGGTGCGCCCCCTGCCGCCAGGAACATCCGCTCCTCCTGGAGCTGGCGAAGGATCCGTCCGTGCGGTTGGTGGGCATCAACCAGAAGGACAACCCGGACAACGCCCGCCGCTTCCTCGGGGGCCTCGGCAACCCTTACGCGGCCGTCGGCGTCGATCCGAACGGCCGCGCCTCCATCGACTGGGGGGTCTATGGGGTGCCGGAAACCTTCATCGTCGGCCCGGACGGCATGATCCGCCACAAGCAGATCGGCCCCCTGACGCCGGACAATCTGGCGGCCTTCAAGGAGCGCTTAAGCCAAATCCCGCGCGCTTGAGGCGGTTGACCGCCACGTCCAGAGCGGAGAGGAACGCCGAGCGGTCCTTCTGGGAAAACGGCTTCGGCCCGCCGGTCACGTCGCCCATGGCCCGCAGGTCCTCCATGAGGTTTCGCGTGGCGAGCGCCATGCCGATGGACGCCTCCGTGAACGGCTTGCCGGTGGGGCCGATCACGTCCGCGCCCGCGCTCACGCAGCGATGGGCCAGGGGGATGTCGGCGGTGATCACGATGGCGCCCCGGCGGGCACGCTCCGCGATCCAGTCATCCGCGGCGTCGAAGCTCGCGCTCACCACCACGCGCTCGATCAGGGGGCTCTGCGGCACCATGAGGAAGGCGTTCGCCACCACGAAGACCTTGACCCGGTGGCGCTCGGCGACCTTGTAGACCTCGCTCTTCACCGGGCAGGCATCGGCATCCACATAGATTTCGACGGCTTGAGAGGTTCCGGTCATGAGCCATTTATTCCTTCGGGGCGTTTTGGCCTGAGGCGCGAACAAACTCGGCTTTCAGGCGCTTGACGTTGATAGACCCGAAACCAGCCGAAAAGAACCCCGTGGACCGTCCTTCGCGCATCCAGGCCATTTGGATATCCTTTCGCAGACGCGGGAGGTCGCAGGGCCTGAGCGAGGCCACGCACCGCCTGATCCGCGAGGCCGATGCCGGGGCCCTGCAGCGGGCGGGCATCGCGCGCATGGTCGTGGCGGGGCTCCTGCTCCTGACCGTGATCATCGCAACCGACGGGATCGAGTTCGCCAGCCCCATGGCTGCGCGACAGATCTGGATCGCGGAGCTCACGCTCACCCTGTTCGGAGCCCTCGGATGGTGCGGCGCCTGGCTCGCGTCCAAACGGATCGCGGTGAACAGGCTCCCCCTGGTGACGGCGGTGCTCGATGCCCTGCTGATCCTCGGCAACCTCGCCTATAGCCACGGTGAGCTGGGGGTTCCGGGCAATCTCTTCGCGGCCTTTCCGGCCGCCTGGGTGGTGCCCATCACCATCGCGGCGGCGGCGATCCATTACCAGCCGCGCCTCCAGGCCTTCGTGGCCCTGATCTATGTGGCGGGCCTGTCGCTCCTCGCCTATGGGGGCGGCTCGCTGACCCCTGCCGAGCGCCAGCGGGACCTGTCGGAGATCTCCGGGCTGTTCTCCGAACAGGCCAACCTGGTGCGCATCGCCATGATCCTGTCCCTGGCCCTGATCCTGATCCTGGTGGCGCGGCAGAGCCGGGTGCTGCTGGAACGGGCCGTGCGGGAAACGACCCTGCGGGCCAATCTCACCCGCTACCTGCCGCGGGAACTCGCGCCCGTTCTCACGGAGGAGGCCTTCGCGTCCTTGCGGCAGGGGCGGCGCACCCGCATCACCATGCTGTTCGTGGACATGCGCGCTTCCACCTCCTTCGGCGAGACCATGGACCCGGCGCAGCTCGCGGTGTTCATCACCTCGTTCCGCCGGCGCGTGCTGAGGGCGGCGAGCCGCCATGGCGGCGTCATCGACAAGTTCACGGGGGACGGCGCGCTGATCCTGTTCGGCGTCCCGGGCGCAGGAACCGACGATGCCGGACGGGCGCTCGCCTGCGGGCGCACGCTGCTGCGGCTGATCGAGCGCTGGAATGCCAAGCGCGGCTTCGACCCGGCTGTTCGCGTCGGCATCGGAATCCACACGGGGGACGTGTTCTGCGGGGTCGTGGGCGACCAGAGCCGCCTGGAATTCACTGTGGTCGGCGAGACCGTCAACATCGCGTCCCGGATCGAGCAGGCCACCAAGAACGTGGGCTGCGACATGCTGGCGTCCGTCGAGACGGTGAAGGAGGCGGGAGAGGAGGACCTGTGGAGCGAGGTGGCGCACGGGCCCTTGCCCGGCGTCACCCGCAGCGTGGTGCTGATGAAGCCCGCCGGATGACGGCCCGACATCGCTCCATCGTCATGGCCGGCCTTGTGCCGGCCACCCACGTCTTCGGGGACCGCAACGGGACAAGGACGTGGATCCCCGGATCAAGTCCGGGGACGCGGATGACGGGCAAAGGACGATGGGATGGCTCTCAGGCCTCCTCCGGCTTCTTCACCTCGTGCCGAAGCAGCAGCGGCGTCTGCGCGATGGCGAAGGCGATGGTGAGCGGCATGATGCCGAACACCTTGAAGCTCACCCAGAAATCCGTGCTCTGCGTGCGCCACACGATCTCGTTGAGGGCGGCGAGCGCGAAGAAGAAGATCGCCCAGCGGAGGGTGAGCTTGCGCCAGCCCTCCTCGGTCAGCTCGAAAACGCTGTCGAGAACGATCTCTAGCAGGGGCTTGCGGAAATAGAGACCGCCCAGGAGGATCGCGCCGAACATCGTGTTGACGATGGTGGGTTTGAGCTTGATGAACGTGTCGTCCTGCAGGAACAGGGTCAGGCCGCCGAACACCACCACCACCACGCCCGAGACCATGGGCATGATCGGCAGCTTGCGCAGCAGCGCGTAGGAGACGGCGAGGGCCAGGATCGTCGCCCCGATGAAGAGGGCGGTCGCCGCGAAGATCCGCTGGTTCTCCGCGAAGCCGAACCTGTCCGCATAGGCGTTCGCCACGAAGAAGAGTGCGAGCGGCCCGAGTTCGAGGACGAGCTTGAGGAGGGGAGGAAGGCGCTTTTCCTGAGTCATGGGGTTGCTTCTAACCCGGCAATGGCTTTGGCGAAATCCCCTGCGGTGAAAGGCTCCAGGTCTTCCACGCCCTCGCCGACGCCGATGAAGTGGACGGGAAGGCCGAACTTCGCCGCGAGCGCCACCAGAATGCCGCCGCGCGCCGTGCCGTCGAGCTTGGTCATGACGAGGCCGGTCACGCCCGCCGCCTTCTGGAACAGCTCGACCTGGCTCACCGCGTTCTGCCCGACCGTGGCGTCGAGGACGAGGAGGGTGGCATGCGGCGCACGCTCGTCGAACTTCCGGATCACGCGCACGATCTTTTCGAGTTCCGCCATGAGCCCGGCCTTGTTCTGCAGGCGGCCCGCGGTGTCGATGAGCAGCACGTCGGTGCCGTTGGCCTTGGCTTCCTGAAGGGCATCATAGGCCAGGCCCGCCGCGTCCGCACCCTGCTCCCGGGCGAGGACCGGCGCGCCGACCCGTTCGCCCCAGACCTTCAGCTGCTCGATGGCGGCGGCGCGGAACGTATCGCCGGCCGCCAGCATCACCTTCAGGCCCTGCTGCCGGAACTTCTGGCTGAGCTTGCCGATGGTGGTGGTTTTTCCCGCGCCGTTCACCCCGACCATGAGGATCACGAAGGGTTTCTTGCTCCGGTCGATGGTGAGCGCCTGGGCGACGGGAGCCAGGGTTTTCTCCACTTCGCTGGCGAGAATCGTCTTCACCTCCTGCGGGGAAATCTCCTTGTTGTAGCGGCCGGCCGAGATCGCCTCGGTGATCCGCATGGCGGTCGGCACGCCGAGATCGGCCTGGATCAGGGCGTCCTCCAGCTCTTCCAGGGTCGCCGCGTCGAGCTTGCGCTTGGTGAAGAGGCCCGTGACGCTCTCCGACAGGGACGAGGAGGTGCGGCGCATGCCCTCCGTCAGGCGCTGCCACCAGCCCCGCTTTTCCGCCGGGGCGGGCATGGCTTCGGGGATGGCTTCGGGGATGGGAGGGGGAACCACCTCGGCGGGAGCAGGCTCGAAGGTGGGCAGATCCGCCGCCGTGACGTCGAGCCGCAGCTCGGGGCCGGCTTCGGTCACGATGCGCGGCTGCGGCTCCTGCGGATTGGTGCCCTCCGGGTCGAGGCCCTCCACAGGCTGCAGGTCGGCACCCGCAAGTTCGGGCGCCGCCTTGTTCTCCTCGGGGGTATCGGGGGAAGCCTCGGTCACGGTCGGGGGGGCGGCCGTGAGATCGTCCGCGGCCGTCGCGGGCGGAGAGGGCATCGTCTCCGGTTCGCCTCCCGCCTGGGGCGTCTGCGGCGCAGGTTCGGACTGGGGTTCGGCCTTGCGCCCGAAGAGACGGGAGAAAAATCCGGGCTTGTCGGGCTTCGTCTCGGCCATGGGTCTTTGCTGCCTCGTGAATGCTTGTGCTTGATTTAACGCGAATGCCTCGATAGCCGAGGCATCATGAATGCGGAAGAGATAGTGTCCCGAGTGCTGTATCGCGATGCCCTGATGCTCGTGATCGACAAACCCGCCGGCCTGCCGGTGCATCCCGGGCCCAAGGGTGGCGAGACCTTGTTTCACCACCTCGATGCCCTGCGCTTCGGCCTGCCCCGCCGCCCGGAAGCCGCGCACCGGCTCGACAAGGACACCTCCGGCTGCCTGATCCTGGGCCGCCACCCGAAGGCCATCGCCCGCCTCAACGAATTGTTCCGGCAAAACGAGGTCGACAAGGTCTACTGGGCCGTGGTCGAGGGCGGGCCCCACGAGGACGAGGGCGGGATCGATTTGCCGCTTGCGCCGAAATCGCCGGATCGCGGCTGGTGGATGAAGGTGGATCCCAAAGGCCAGCCCTCGTTGACGCAATGGCGGGTGCTGGGGCGCGCGGAGGGCCTCACCCTCCTCGAACTGCGCCCCGTCACGGGCCGCACCCATCAGCTGCGCGTCCATTGCGCGGCCATGAACTTCCCGATCCTGGGCGATCCCATCTACGGCGCCGCCCCGCGCTTCCACGGCCCGGGCCTGCATCTCCATGCCCGCCGCGTGAGCGTGCCGCTCTATCCGAAGAAGCCGCCGATCCTCGTGGAGGCGCCTGTGCCGGAGCATATGCGCGAGCGGGTGAGGGCATGCGGCGTCGTTCCAGACGGCGCAGCCGATTCGGGATCACCCGATCACACCCCGGACTGATCTGTCTCAGGCCGCCAGCAATTCCCTGCCGTCGTGGCCCGCGATGGTGGTCGGCACGATCTGGCCCGGCGTCACCTCGCCCGCGAAGCGCACGAGGGTGAAGCCTTCCGTGCGGCCGAGCTGGTTCGTCTCGACCAGCACGTTGCGGCGCGCGCCCACCTCTTGGCCGAGATGCTTCAGCAGGGCGGCCTCGCCTTTCTCGCGCAGGCGGCGGGCGCGGTCCTTGACCAGGTCGCGCGCGACCTGCGGCATGCGCGCGGCGGGCGTGCCGGGGCGGGGCGAGAAGGGGAAGACGTGGAGATGCGTGAGGCCGCACTCGTCCACGATGTCGAGGGAGCGGGCGAACATCTCCTCCGTCTCGGTCGGGAAGCCCGCGATGATGTCGGCGCCGAACACCATGTCGGGGCGAAGGCGCTTGACCTGCTCGCAGAACGCGATGGCGTCCTTGCGCAGATGGCGGCGCTTCATGCGTTTCAGGATCATGTCGTCGCCGGCCTGCAGGGAGAGGTGCAGGTGCGGCATCAGGCGGCTCTCGCCCGCGATGGCGTCGAGAAGATCGTCGTCCGCCTCCACCGAATCGATGGAGGAGATGCGCAGGCGCTCCAGCTCCGGCACGTGGCGCAGCAGGCTTTTGACCATCGTGCCGAGCTTCGGCTCGCCCGGAAGATCCTTGCCGTAGCTCGTGATGTCGACGCCGGTGAGCACCACCTCGCGGGAGCCGTGCTCCACGAGGGTCCGCACCTGCTCCACCACCGCGCCCATGGGCACCGAGCGGGAATTGCCGCGGCCATAGGGGATGATGCAGAAGGTGCAGCGGTGGTCGCAGCCGTTCTGCACCTGCACGAAGGCGCGGGTGCGCCCGCGCATGCCGTCGATGAGGTGCACGGCGGTTTCCTTCACCGCCATGATGTCGTTGACGAGAACCCTTTCGGAAGTGCCCACGCCGAAGTCGCGCATGGCGCTCCAGGTCTCGGCCTTCATCTTCTCGTGGTTGCCGAGAACCTGGGACACTTCCGGCATCGACGCGAAGGTGTCCGGCTCCACCTGTGCGGCGCAGCCCGTCACGATGATGCGGGCCTCTGGCTTCTCGCGCGCGATCCTGCGGATGGACTGGCGCGCCTGGCGCGTCGCCTCGGAGGTGACGGCGCAGGTATTGACGATGATGACCTCGCCCAGGCCCGCGTCTTCCGCGTGGCGCTGCATCGCCTCCGACTCGTAGGTGTTGAGCCGGCATCCGAACGTGACGACCTCCACCGACATCACGCGGCTCCGGCGAACAGGGCAGGGGAGAAGACGCCCTCGTGCTCGAGCTCCGTCGCGCCCGTCATGAGCACGTGGTCGTCGCTCTCGCGCCATTCGATCACGAGATCGCCGCCGGGAAGCGAGATCGTGGCCCTGCGGCCGGTCAGGCCCTTGCGGGCTCCCGCGACCAGGGTGGCGCAGGCGGCCGAGCCGCAGGCGCGGGTCGCGCCCGCGCCGCGCTCCCAGACGCGCAGGATCACGTGGTTTGGGCTCATGACCTGGGCGAGGGAGATGTTGGCGCGCTCCGGGAAAACCGGGTCGTGCTCCAGCCTTGGGCCGATGGCCGCGAGGTCGTAGGCGCCCGCGTCCCTCACCCAGAAGACGGCATGGGGGTTGCCCATGCTCACGGCGGACGGGTTCCGGAGCTCGGGGGCCCCCGGCAGCTCCGTGTCCACCGCGATGGCCCGGGTATCCGGATACGGGTCGCGCAGGGGGATCTCGTTCCAGCCGAGGCGCGGCGGCCCCATGTCGACGGTGAAGACCGTCGCGGAGACCCGCGTCACTGGCAGGAGCCCGGCCTCGGTTTCGAGCACCAGTCCCCTGTCCGCCGGGCGGCTCATGACCGGATCGGTCAGCATGGCCCAGGCGACGCAGCGGGTGCCGTTGCCGCAGGCGCCGGATCGTGAGCCATCCGTGTTGTAGATGCGCATGAAGGCGTCGGTCCCGGGCGAGACCGGATCGTGCAGCACCATCAGCTGGTCGAAGCGCGAGCGGGGATCGGCCGCGATGGCACGGGCTTCCGCAGCGGCCACCACATGGGCCGAGCCGCGCAGGTCCAGCACGGTGATCTCGTTGCCGAGACCGTTCATTTTCAGGAAACGGAGATTGGCGAGGGGGCTCATCGTGGCGCTCATGAGGCCGTATATGGCCCAAAACCGCGAAAACCGCGAGAGGGGATGTCGGCCTGCTACCATCCGTCCTCCACAGGGGGCCTCGGACGCCCTCGCGAGGGGACCGAAACCCCCCTATGCTCCGGCCTGTGACTCCCTCGTGATTCGACCCTTAAGGCACTCTCCCATGCGGCTGCGCCCCCCCTCCATCGTTCTTGTGCTTGCTCTCTGCTCGAGCGTGGCTCTGGCGCAGACGCCGCCTGCGGGCTCGCCCCCGGCCGATCCCGCGCCCGCTCCAGCGGCTGGGCCGGCGCCCGCCGCTCCGGAGGCGCCGGCCCAGCCGCAGCCGCCCGCAACGGCGCAGCCAGCGCCGGCCCCGGCTTCTCCGGCAAGCCCCGCGCCCGCCCAGGAGGCGGCGCGAACGACCCTCTTCCCCAATGCCAGCGATCCCACGGGGGTGGAGGAAGGAATCCTCACCGCGAAGCCCGCCGTGGTCCTGTCCGGCACGAGCACCTGGGACGAGGCCTTCACCAATCTCAAGAACGCCGTCGCCAAGCTCGACGGCGAGCTGAAGAAGGCCGGCATCGCTCCGGCGGGGCGTCCGATCACCATTTTCGTGGACACGGACGACAACGGCTTCAAATACCAGACGCTGATCCCGATCGCGCAGGTGCCGGAGGGCAAGACCGAGCTCACCCCCGAGATCAAGTTCGGCAAGACCCCCGAAGGCAAGGCGTTCCGCTTCGTGCACAAGGATGCCTATGACGAGATCGACGGCACCTACGAGACGATCACGGCCTATCTCGACATCAAGGAAATCACCGCTCAGGACGCCTTCATCGAGGAGTATGTGAGCGACTTCACGGATGCGCAGGACACCGATTTCGAGGTGAACATCTACGTTCAGCCCAAGCAGTGAGCGCGTCTTTTCGGGTCCGGACCCGAATCTGCCCGATCCTCACCCTGTCGGGGTCCACACTTCGCCCGGCTGCAGGGGCCTGAACCGTTCGGGCGGAATCTCCGCAGCCTGCAAAGCCGCCGCCAGTTCCTGCGGCGGCTCGTCGATGCCCTCGTTGGTGAGGCGGAACGTGCCCCAATGATGGCCGAGGGCCTGTTCGGGCGCGATGATTTGAAATGCCTTGACCGCGTCCTCGGGGTTCATGTGCTGCGCTTGCATGAACCAACGCGGCTCGTAGGCCCCGATGGGCAGATGGGCGAGGCGGATTTTGCCGAAGCGCTCGCGCACCGCATGGAAGATTTTTCCGTCGCCGAATCCCGTATCGCCGACATGGTAGATCGCGCCTTCGGGCGTGGTGAGCAGGTAGGCGCACCAGAGCGCCATGCGCCGGTCGTTGAGGCCGCGCGCGGACCAGTGATAGGCGGGCTCCAGATGCGCGGTGACCTCATGGCCAAGATCGACCGATCCGCCCCAGTCGCGTGTCTCGACGGGAATTTCCGGATGCCTGGCCCGGATGATCGCATCGTTGCCGAGCGGCGCGACGATCCGGGGCCGATGCTGCCGCCAGAGACGCTCGAGGGCGTCGAGATCGAGATGATCGTAATGGTTGTGCGTGATCAGCACCGCATGGACCGGCGGCAGGTCCTGATAAGCGATGCCCGGCGGGTTGACCCGCTTCGGCCCCGAGAACGCGACCGGGCTCGCCCGATCGGCGAAGACCGGATCGGTGAGGATATTGAGACCCGCCACCTGGATCAGGAACGACGCATGGCCGATCAGCACAATGCGCAGGCCCGACACCTCGACCGGCGGCCTGTCGCGGAAGGGGCTCGGGCGGCTCTCCGGCCAATCCTTCCGTCCGCCCCCCAGCTGCCAGCGCAGCAGCTCGGCGAATCCCTTGTCCTGGGGCTGGACGGGGGAGAAGAACCGCACTCCGTCGAAATGATCGGTGACGGGCCCTTGGTAATAGCGGTTCCTGGCGCGGGCCGCCGTCCTCCATCCAAAGAGACTCATGGCCGCGAGGGCCGGAGCGCTTAAGGCTTTCAACAGGGGGTGGCGTTTCATGAAGGACTTCGAGGGAGGCGGAGCTCCCGGCATCCTGCGTGATTCGATCAACCGCCGCTACGGCAAAAGGTCCACGCGCGAAAGGCAGGATCATTCCAGCGCGGTCGATCCTGCCGGTTCTGCTACTGCGCGGGAGGCGGGCTCCCTGGGGTGGGCGAATCCGACGTCTGCAGGGTGACGGATGTGGATGCCGCAGAAGGGGCGGTGCCTTTGAGATAGCGCTTCGTCGCCGTGTCCACGCGCTGGCCGTTTCCGGCGATGCGCGTATCGCGGGAGGCGCGTGGCCAGGGATCGTCGATATGCACGACCTTGTTGTGCGCGATCGCGTCTCCGGCGGATGCCGTGATCGTGTCCCTGTGCTTCACGTAATCCGCGCAGGCGCCGAGGGCGAGCACCGGCAGGAGGCCGGCGCAGGCGATGAGGGAGGCCTTAGCGCTTGACGATTCTCTTGGGGGCATTGTTCGGCTCCGGCGTCAGGTTGATGATGTGTCCATAGGGTCCGGCGACGCCCGTTCCCTCGATGAAGCGGCGCTGCATGTCGCTGCTGACTTCCAGGTTCCCGAGCAGGAAGAATTCCGCGTCGTTGCTGGGCTTGGCGGCCTCGAGCGGCGTGCGCAGGGGCTGCCCGGGCTTTCCGGGTCGGACCAGGTGGGGCGTGACCTATGCGCATGGGCCTCTCCAATGCTTGTGCCTTGTTGCAATCGCAGTTTGCCCATCGGGTGGGCGGGGTTCGGCATTCGAAACCACTCTGTCCTCAGCGGGGTCGATCAATATGCCTGCAACGCAATAACGATATAATATTCCTGTCATTTCAAGCAGAAACTCTGGATCGGGGTCCTCGTCGCAGCACAGGAGGCGAGAAAACTTTGGCGTCCAACGAACATTTCCGAATTCGAAACTTTGTAACAAGTATTACAGAAATCTCCCGAGCCTACGGACCATTAAAGCGCGATACACTCTCCGGATCGGAAAATGGCTTCAAATTCAGGATATTAGCGGAGCTTTGGGAAGACTTTCCCGGAAGGCAAACGAAGAGCCGCCCCGCGTACGCGACGAATACGAGCATCGCTTTCGACGGCTATAATATTGCAAATTTGCATGCGAGAATTGTTCCCTACGCAAAGGCCTGAGAGGGGCAAAACACCACATACGCCCGCGCGAGGAAGCAGATCGAAATCCTCGCGCAGCGCGGGACGGCCTGCGCATTGCCGGTGAAGGCCCCTGGGAACATTGCTTCCGGATGCGCCTTTGCAAGAAGGCCGGTTCCTATGATCGGGACAACCCGTTCCGTCGATCCGGAGGCACGAATTTTTTAAGCTTAACGTTCTCTTTACAGTGAATGACACATCATAACGTTGTCATTGCTTTCCGTGGCAATGAATGCGGCTCATTCAGTAAAGAAGAACGCCAATGAGAGTGATCAAGATTGCGGCCTTGACCGGCCTGTTCGCGGCGGGCGCCTCGGCTGCCATGGCGGCCGACCTGCCCCAGATCTTTCGCTCCCCGGCTCCCGTGTGGCGGGAGAGCAGGGGGAGTTCCCTCGGCTGGTACCTGCGGGGCGAGGTCGGCTATGCCGGCTACAGGCGGCCCGATGCGGGTTTTGCCGTCCAGCCCGTCACCGACGACTTCGCCCGCGAGAGCATGGGCAATGCCGCCGTCGTCGGGGCCGGCCTCGGCTACCGGTTCAATCCCAATGTCCGCATGGACGTGACGCTGGATCACATCTTCGACGCCCGCTTCAAAGGCGTCGCGCCCGCTCCCACCCTCGCCAACGCGCTCATCACGGACAGGGCGTCGTTTCAATCTTCGACGCTCATGGTCAACGGCTATCTGGATTTCCGGCCCATCATGGGCCTCACGCCCTATGTGGGCGCCGGCATCGGGATGGCGCACAACGTTCTCTCCCGTCACGTGCTGACCACCACCGACATCGCCACGGGAGCCGAAGTCGCGGAACGCTTCGCCGGAGGCGACGACTTCAATCTCGCCTGGGCGCTCATGGCCGGCGTCGGATACCAATTCTCGTCGAACTTCACCCTCGATCTCGGCTACCGCTACGTCAGTTTAGGGGACGTGAAGACGCGGTCCTATGCCGACGGCACCGGCGTCGATGTGGGGTCGATCGGGGCGCACGAGGTGCGGCTGGGCGTCCGTTACGATTTCAGATGAGAATGCCGCGCATGAGAGCGCGGCATGACCCGGAGGGGCCTGGCATCCGGGCTCGGCACCACACGCGATCTGCCCCGGCGCCGACCGAGCTTCTGCCGCATGGAGGCGGTCGAAGGCCCCCGGCGGGCCTAAAACTCTGTGCGGCTGCGGCTTTCCTTGACTTCCGGTCGTCTTTCCTCTATCGCCTGACCGCAAATCTGTAGAGCGAGCCCTTTGAGCCGCCGACCAGCCCGTGAGGCTGGAGGTCAACGTCCGACAGCGCGATGCGCCCTCGGGCGCGTTTCTCTTTGGGTTCCTCCACATATCACCGACCCTCATCCTGAGGAGCCGCGCAGCGGCGTCTCGAAGGTGGGTCCAGCGCACCGTACGGAAAAGTGGATCCGGTTTTCCGCTCCCAACGATGCGCTATTCGATAAAGAAAGCATCGGATGAATCCGATGCTTGAGCGGGCGCTGGAGACGCCTCGTCCTTCGAGATGCAGCCTCACGGCTGCTCCTCCGGATGAGGCTGCGAAAGATGCCAGGGGACGGACGGATGTCGAAGGACGCATTGCGCATCGAGGACGCGGTCAACGAGACCTGCCCGTGGTCGGGAAAGCCGATCGCGGCGGATTCGCTCACCCTCTATCGCGGCGAGGTGGTCGGCTTCTGCAACCCGGGTTGCCGCGACAAGTTCGAGGCGGCCATCAGTCACTTTGAAAAGGCCCTCGCGGATCGCGATGTACCCCTCATCGCAAAAGGAATTGATTGATCATGTTCGAAGGCCTTTCCGACAAGCTTTCCAACATCCTGAACTCCCTCACGCGCCGAGGCGCGCTGACGGAAGAGGATGTGAACGCGGCTCTGCGCGAGGTTCGCCGGGCGCTGCTCGAAGCCGACGTGGCGCTCGAGGTCGTGCGTTCCTTCACGGACAAGGTCCGTGCCCGGGCGGTCGGCGCCGAGGTCGTCAAGTCGGTCTCCCCCGGCCAGCAGGTGGTGAAGATCGTTCACGACCAGCTCGTGGAGATGCTGGGCGCGGACGCGGAGGTGATCAGCCTCAACGCCGCGCCTCCGGTCGGCATCCTCATGGTCGGCCTCCAGGGCTCCGGTAAGACGACGACCACCGCCAAGATCGCCAAGCGCCTGACCGACCGCGAGAAGCGCCGCGTCCTCATGGCCTCCCTCGACACCCGCAGGCCCGCCGCCATGGAGCAGCTCGCGGTTCTCGGCAAGCAGGTCGGCGTCGACACGCTCCCCATCGTGGCCGGCCAGACGGCGGTGCAGATCGCGCGGCGTGCCATGGAGGCCGCGCGTCTCGGCGGCTACGACGTGGTGATGCTCGACACGGCAGGCCGCGTCACCGTGGACGAGGCCCTGATGGTGGAGGCCGCCGATGTCCGCGCCGCCACCAACCCGCACGAGGTCCTGCTCGTCGCCGATGCGCTCACCGGCCAGGACGCGGTCAACACCGCGCGCGCCTTCGATAGCCGCCTCGGCGTCACCGGCATCGTGCTGACCCGCATGGACGGCGACGCCCGCGGCGGCGCCGCGCTCTCCATGCGCGCCGTGACGGGCAAGCCCATCAAGCTCATCGGCACGGGCGAAAAGGTCGATGCGCTGGAGGAGTTCCATCCCTCCCGCGTCGCCAACCGCATCCTCGGCATGGGCGACATCGTCTCGCTCGTGGAGAAGGCGGCCGAGAATTTCGACGCCGAAAAAGCCCAGCGCATGGCCGACAAGATGCGCAAGGGCAAGTTCGACCTCGAGGACCTGCGCGATCAGCTCGCCCAGATGGAAAAGATCGGCGGCCTAGGGGGCATGCTCGGCATGCTGCCCGGCATCGCCAAGATGAAGTCGCAGCTCGAGAACGCCAATATCGACGACAAGGTCATCAAGCGCCAGCGCGCCATCATCGATTCCATGACCCCCGCCGAGCGCCGCAACCCCGACATTCTCAAGGCCTCGCGCAAGAAGCGCATCGCGGCGGGCTCCGGCGCGAAGGTCGAGGACATCAACAAGCTCCTCAAGATGCACCGCCAGATGGCCGATGTCATGAAGATGATGGGCGGCGGCAAGGGCAAGGGCATGGCAGGCCAGCTCGGCAAGATGTTCGGACTGGGCGGCGGCATGGGCGGCATGCCCCAGCCGACTCCGGAGCAGATCGAGGCCCTGCAGAAGCAGATGGGCGGCAAGCTCCCCGATTTTCCGGGCGGCGCGGGCGGCCTTCCGCCCATGCCGAAGGGCGTTCCCGGCCTGCCGGGGCTCGGCGGCGGCAAGATGCCCGGGCTTCCCGGCATCGGAGGCTTCCCGTTCGGGAAGAAGAAATAGGTTTCGTCGCTCCGGGCTGACCGGAGCGGCACAAGGTTGATCACAGGACACTAGAAGGAGTTACCCATGTCCCTGAAGATCCGTCTCACCCGTGGTGGTGCGAAGAAGCGTCCCTACTACCGCATCGTCGTGGCCGATTCGCGCTCCCCGCGCGATGGCCGCTTCATCGAGAAGGTCGGCACCTACGACCCGATGAAG